>Ga0081527_100436_pt1 | contig 21206 bp, 48 predicted proteins | sample HotLakmasection5_FD_70992 | JGI IMG/M metagenome (GOLD analysis project Ga0081527, IMG submission 70992) | Hypersaline microbial mat communities from Hot Lake, Washington, USA - Section #5 (SPADES assembly) (version 2) | ecosystem: Environmental > Aquatic > Non-marine Saline and Alkaline >... | reverse complement strand
AGTTAAAGAAAAATATGTTAAAGTCGGGCATTTGCCCTCATTGCTATAAAACTTTAGTAGAAACCTCCGGTGATAAAAAGTGGGTAGCCATTAAAGACAATGAAGACGGTGTATTTACTCATTTCCCACTAGAAGAATTAGTAACTAATATTGACGCACCCGCTTTTGGTACTATAACATGCAAGGATGAAATACCTCCTGATTTAGAAAATGACAATTTTTATTGGATTTGTTTTACATGTTATGAAGAATTAAATGAAGAAATCAAAAGAAGAAATGACAAAGACAAAGACAAACCAGATGATACACCTCAAGAAGAACGATGGATACAAGATCTAGACGACTGGAGATAATGTGAAATTATATGAATTACACATCAACGAGGGCATTAGACCAGAACCACGTTCTTCTGTAAGCGGGCGTTTAATGGCAGTTAAAGATCAAGTTAAAAACATAAAAAGAGATGCTGTTGAAGCCGGTATGAAAGATGAAATAAGTCAGCTAGAAATTCTTATTCAACGTGCTCAGAAAAATAAATCTGCAGTTCTATCTTCGAAGATTTTAGACAGAGTAGCACAAAGAATTAATCAAGTTATGCTTAAATTACTTCAAATGGACACCCAAAAAACCAAAAGAATTGAACCTCGCCAAACAACAAAGGATACTGCTAAAAAGTATTTAAATAAATTACCTGCAGAAATGCAAAAACAAATAATGGATCTCAATTTATTCGATGGTGACTAATGTTTGGATGGTTTAAAAAACTTTTTAAAAAGAAATTCAATAAAGAAGAATACATGAAGAGTATGGCTGCTGTCGTACACAAGTATGTTGATTTCTTTAGCAATACCTATGGTTCTTATGAAAGTGTAGTTACGCCATGGGGAGCATGGATTAAAATTAGCGAAGGTGATAATTATAAAACCAAGATAATCTTGGTGGAAGAAAACCAGAAATTCTCTTTACAATATCACAATAATCGTGACGAATTGTGGTTAATTATATCTGGCAGTGGAATTGTTACTATAGACGAAGAAAATTACGATGCAATAGTTGGCAAACACTTCTTTATTCCAAGGGGTACTAAACATAGAGTTGAGTGCAAAGGCTCTAGTGACTTACGATTCATTGAAATTCAATTCGGTTCTTGTGATGAAAATGACATAACAAGACTAGAAGATGATTACAATAGAATTTAGGTTTTTATTTATCATGATTTTCGTATTTATCATGATGCTCTTTGGCAAGTTTCAAAAATCCAGAAGCTAGGTCTTCATTTCCAATTTTCATAAATTCGTGTGCGATTCTAGAATTTATCTTGAATCTGAATTTATCACTCATATAGTCAAGAATGTCTTGTACATAATCGACATCCGGATCGCTTGTAGTTGTTATTCTTTTGTTTTCATGGCAATCAATAATAAATGTATCAAGAATCTTAATGTGAAGATAATCATCAACTATCATAAAATTCTCGCTAACACCAATAGACCCTTCACGAAGACTTGGTTTTCGTTTTAATATTTCTTTCTTTAGCTCTTTTAAAAATAGATAATTATCAGATTTCATTTTTTAACTTTTCTACTGTTTTAATAAATTTTCTAAATCCGTCTATATCATTAGAATAAGAAGAAGCTGAATTTTTTAGTGAGTTTATAATATCTTCAAATTTGTTATATAGTGTTATATAATTAAAACACTTTTTGATATATTTTTTTAAAGTTTCGTCAAACAACGGATTTGCGAATTCTATTGTCCACAATACAAATGGTCTACAATCAAATATTAGATTAGTATCGTATAACACTTCAACATAATTTTCATAAATTCTTAATGTTACTGTCCTAGTGATCTGTGGGCCTACATCGAATCCTGTGCTAGGCCAAGCTCCATTGGTAGTGATAGTATTTCCTGTAGAATTTCCTGTTGAATTCATAACACCTACAGCGTTTAATGTTTGTTCTTCATATTCATCTGGATAACACACTTGTATATTATCCCATACTTTGTTTGGATAATAGATTGTTGATGTTGGTTGATTAATTTCTTTTAATCCCATAGATTTAACAACATCTTTAACTAGTTTATTTTGTACTTCTCTCATTAAAATTTCCATGTACCTGGGTGCATATAACTCCAGCTTCATTGTATAGTATTTTAGTTTTTTCAGGTTTTAAATCCATATGCATTGAATCATGATAATAATACACATACTTAATTTTAGCTGTGATAATTTTTGTGCAGCATGTTAGGCACGGCAAATGTGTTGTATATAACGACCATCCGGTTAAATCTGTCTTAGACTGAAGTATGGCATTCGCTTCTCCATGCTGAACAACATCATATTTACAAATGCCTGTGTCTTGGTCTCTGTTATTCCACCATTCTTCGTAATCGGGAATATCTGATGGGAATCCATTATAACCTAAAGCAAAACGCCGCTTGTCTGGACTTACTATCACACACCCAGCTTTAGTGCTTGGGTCTTTAGACATTTTGGAAATAGAAAACGCCATTTCCATCATGCATATGTTCCAGTCGTACGGTTTAGGAAGTAAGTTCATAGTATTTAAATACTAATATTGGAGAAGACATGTTGGTTGTTAATACTGTCGAAGATGCTGTTAGAAGAGCAAATGAGCTATATGAAGAAGATGGCAATCATAGAATAGTAATGTATAGATGGGCGAAAGACCCAATTAAACCGAGATTTGGCGACTGGGGTGGGAGATGGCAATTTTCCATACGTAAAGGAAATCCAATCTCAACAGCTGGTAAAGAATTGCGTTTGAAGGGGCAGTTCAGAATATGTTATTGCACATCGCGTCCAAATCAAATAAAAGAATTAAAGAAACGATATGATAAATATGGGTATCCATTTTAGGGGATTATTATGAGCAAGACTATAGCAGTAGATTTTGATGGAGTAATTCATTCTTATATAACACCGTTTTGTGATGTGCCACCAGACAAGCCTGTTGATGGTGCAATCCAATTCTTAAGAGATTTGCTTGAGTCGTCAGAATATAAAGTAGCTATTCTAAGTACTAGAAATCTTAGTGAAAACGGGCCTGAAAATATTAGAAAATACCTTTTAGAAAATGGCCTTAGTAAAGAAGAAGTAGATAAAATCTCAATCCCATCAGAAAAAATTAAGGCGCATCTTTATATTGATGATAGAGGATGGAGATTTGAAGGAAAGTTTCCTACAATAGATCAAATTAGAGAAACTCATCCATGGAATAAGCCAATGCGTGAAGCCGCAGAAGCATTAATAGCGGGGGCACAAGAATTAAAAGAAAGTGGTATACCTCTTAAAGATATCGTTAAATTACTGAAAGACGCATAATGAGAATTAACATAGTAAATTCAAAAAACACATTGGGTTATTTAATTAGAAGTTCTATCTTAGCAATATATAAAGATATTAATATTATTGATAAAGCGTCTACTGATGATTGCGAACTTTTAATTGCATCTGAAAAAGATTTAAAAGGCAAAAAAGTAAACAAGAAAAAAGTATTAGTTTATGGTAAGGACATAGTGTCGCCTATTAGATCAAAGCAAGTCAGAAGAATTGTTAATGATTTTGTATCTAAAAACGTTCATGATGAAGATATTGCAGTAGAAGTTATAAAGTCATTTGGTATTAAAGCCCTTAGTAAGCCAAAATTAAATAGTGGCAACAAATAAAATAAAATATTCTGATTTACCAATAACCATTCAGGAATATTATCCTCTAGATCATAATGTATCACTAGTCTATAGAGTTGATAGTTTATATGGAGATATGTTTTTAGTAATATTTGAAAATGGCCAACAACATATTTGGGATAAACCACCAATGTTCGAAGCTAAGGGCTTAATCCTGAAAGTTGGTTTATATAGACTTAGGGGAACTGATAGATTTAGAAACGATTCAATTAATGCGCCCTAAACCTTTTCTACGCATGTTTAATGGTTTTCTAGCTCTATAACCAATTCTAGGAGGAGGTTGTCTTCCTGATTTTGCTGGAAACGCAGAAATATTCGTACCCCCTGGAGCTAGTCCTGCACCTTTCGCACGCCCAGAAGTACGTCCCTTGGCCCTTCCTTTGGTACTTTTACCAGCATTTCTAATTCTTGACTTGCTCTTCGATCTATTCTTTGATCTGCTTTGATTTCTAGATTCTTGAACAACTCTGAATTTATTTCGCAGATATACTTTGCTATTAGGACTGTCGTTTTTGCCACCTTGGTTGTTAAAAACCAAACTTTCGCGGTTTGCAAATCCTGCGCCAATCATACTTGTGCCGTTGAAAAATGTCATCTATCACGTAATTTATTTAAGTTCTTTAAAAATGTTTTGTCTTTAATTGTTTTTGGCCCTTCTTGTATATTTTTTGCTTCTTCTATAAGTTTGTGGCCTAGTTCTAACATTGCTTTCGGATTTCCATTAACAGCATCAATGAATGTTTTCTTCCCAACGAGATCTATTAGTCTTGACGAAGCCTCATAAGTATCAGAAGTTTCTAATAATTTAATGATTTCTTTAATATCACTCATTTTGTGACTATTTCTGCTTCTACTAGATATATCTTTTTTATAGTTTTAGAGTAATGAAGTCTCAATGGATGTATACAACTAGTAACAAACTCTCTTTTCGCTGAACAATTTTTATTATCATCCTCTTTTATTTTTCCATTTTCAATAAATTCATTAATGGTTTTCTCTAATTCTTCACCACTTAACAATTTCCATTGTTTGTAAAACAGCACATTTTCATAGTTCATATTTTATTCTTATAAAATTCTATCATTTTGTCTATATAAGATTTTACTTGATCCATCCAATTTGGGTTGTCTATTTTAAAACCTTTTCTTTTTGCCCAACAATCTTGAAACATATGATCATAACTTATACCATATCTTCCACCATAGTATATTAAGAAATGTCCACCTTTATCTATTTTTATATAAAATTTGTGTTCTAGATTTCCAATTTTATATGTTATTGCTTTTCTGATTTTAAGGTTCTTGTATTTTTAGAACCAAGATGTTGACATAGATTTTCTGCTAGTTCTGATGCTAACATTGGTGCAAAAACTTTGTTACTTCTTTTTGTTATAACTTATATTTTATCCAAACATTAAAATTAAAATCGTACAAAATGCGGCACCAGCCACACTAACAATGTTGGCTATAATCATTGGTCTGTCTTTAAGCCATATTCCATAAACTAACCAACTTGCCATTGCTATTAGTATTAGAACATATGCTGTTAAACTTACATCATTGGCGCTCTGATTTATTAGAATTTCGTACGATTGAATCCATGGTACTAATCCACCAACAATTCCTATAACTGTCATGTAATTTATAAACCACTTAGGAATTTTATTCATTTTCAAACGTATATTAGATGGACTTTGTAAATGACTTGAAATATTTACTAGGCGAATTGATTGTCCACATCACAAACGAGATTGAAGAACTTGATTATGTTGCGCCAAAACATTCATTATGTGGCGATTTGGTCATAACGTTTGCTATAATATATTCCGGAAGAGATGTTCGGGATAATGTTATTTTGTTTCTTTACAGCAGTGGTGAATTTGCAATGCAAACTTCCAACAGAAAATTAACAACAATAGCGTGTATGTCTGATCCAGAAGCATTTAAAAAAATAATAAATGCTGTACGCCAAAATATACGCAGTATTTAAAATTATCTATAGGAGATTTTACCAATGATGGACGAATTTATTCTCTTTATGAGAGATGCGCTACGTAATAGCTTGTATCAAATGGTCATACCAACATTTGATACTATGGCAGTCGATGTTGCTATTACATTTCATGGGAAAGTTTATACTCTATGTGGAGTGTCGCTTAACGAAAAAGACGCTAAGTTAGAAATTACATCTTATTACGCAAACGAAAAAATGGCTAACGGTTTCTTTTCTTCGCTAGAACTTGGTGACCCAAAATTTAATGAGAGATTAATTGAAATAGTTAATGAAATAAATGAAGCTGCCATGAATCAAGATGTTGAATATCATAAAAGTTCCATGTATGACTATGGTGAATTATTTAAAACAACACAACCAGCGCCAGGCACGATATGGAATACTCCTATCGGTGGCGGGTATAGCGGATATATTTATGGTGGTGGAACATCTTCATCAACTACCAACACAAATTGGGCAAATGCTTTAACTAGTTCTTCTTCCTATGGCAATACGTCATCTGTGTTAGGTCAATATACGACTGCATCTGCAAATTACAAGATTAGTTTTCAAGATTTAATTGATTCGAATGAAGATTAATTAATTCTAAAACAAAGTCGTAGATTAAGTCAAAAGAGTTTGGGTCATTTAAAAGAAAAACCATATAATTTGGTTGTTCTGGTGCGAACAATGTACCAATAATCACTTTGTTATGTTTAATATAAATTGAAAATACTGTTTTGTCTTTGTCAACTTGATATATTTCATATGAACCACTAAACCAGCTGTCTAATGCACTTGCTTTTTTAAACTCAATTTTAGAAATAGAAATATTATCTTCTTCGAGTCGTTCTATTACGTGCTCTATTATTGCTTTTAATATGACATCGCTTATTTTATTCGTCATATTCTATTATAATTTGATTGGACATATCTCTGATTATTTCTAAATCCGATTTAACTGTTAGCTTTAATACGTCTTCATCAGCCATCATTTGATTGATAGCATATTGCTTTGCTTCTTCTACAGTGTCAAATTCATTCGGAAGTTTTTTAGTGTTCTTATAAATTCGAACTTTATTCTCTACAATCGACAATGGATTTTTAATTAATTCAAGTCCATAAGATTCCATTGGGTATTTAATTGGGTTATGAACTGTTACCTTACTTGACCCTGCAAATAAAAGGCCAACAATTCTTTTGTTCATATCTAACAATAAACTTCCACTATCACCACCTTTTGACATGTCTGTTGTCAAAATGCAATCTTTAAATCTTTTAATTTGATTGCCATCGTATGCTACTGAAACTGATGCCCCAACAGAAACAACTCTACCTGTTGTGTAACCAGTTGTTCTTCCAGTTTTTTGAACTGGCATGTCAACTACTGCATTTGTAACACCTGTTGGTTCTCCTATATTATAGATTGCTGCCGTATAATCGTTTTTGCTAACTTCAGAAAACAATTCGGCAATAGCAGAATCCTGATAGTTTCCAGATGCAGTCATTTTAACAAAATCTACCAAGCGTGCAATTCTATGATATGGGTTTTTAAGATCACCACCATCATGTAGAGCTGGATTGATTATAGCGTGTCCTTTTTTGGCTTTATTGGTCCAAGCCATCACATGATTGTTAGATAAAATTACTGGTTTATCATTTCGCATGAATATGCCGCCGATTGTTCCAGCTGTAACATATCCATGACCACACCCAAAGCCTGGTGTTATTGGGCGAATCTTTCTCCTTAAAGCTCTCGCTTCGATTCGCCCAATATTGAATACATCTGTTTCATAACCATCTACAGATGAAGGAACGATGTCCCGTTTTGAAAGACCTGCTTTATCTACTTTTTGCTCAACGAAAAAAACTAAAGCATCCTCTCCAGTTGGAGTTCCATTGGCAAATTTTTTGCCTGCTCCAACGCCTATAACGTTTTTCTTGTCTAAAAATTGTTGGTTTTTATCGACTATTTCTTTTAGAGACATATATCACCTTGGTACCTATTATAAATTTGCAATGACACAAGAACCAATAAATGTCCTAGTGGGCGAAATATTACAAGAACTAAAAGATAGCGGTTTAAACACCGTGATCGAAGCATGGGGATGGCCACATTTTGGTCAATTTACTCATTGTATTACATGCGAACATAGTTTGCATTTATATATCACAGAAGAACAAATAACTTTATCATGGAAAGTGCGCGAAAAGTGGCATGAAGAAAAATGGGACATAAGACAACCAAATTCAATTGAACAAGCAATTTATTGGTTTACTAGAAGACACCAAATATATGATATCATAAAACACCGTGACAGTGTATAGGTAAATGACGGACACACTAGAACGAGATGTAATTTCAGCTCTCACTGGAATTCCAGTTGAATTGTTATTTTATGCTCCAAGCAGCAGGGGTTACTATGTTAATATTGTTATTCAAAATATGCTTGGGTCATATTACATTGCAAATGCTAGAATAGAAGGTTCAAATTTAGCCATTACAATTTTTTGTCAAGAATATATCATAGAAAGAACATTTAGTATTGCCGATCCTACTGTTCATGTGGCCATAAAAGCATATTTAGACGAACATAATGTAGGTGATTTTGATGAAAATATGGGACATCCCAGAACTGCCAAGCCTTTTGAGCAATCAAAAGAACAATCTAGCAATATGTAAAGCCATAATTGCCGATACAATTGGTGTTCCAGACGAAGCGATATTGTGGGTAGAAGACGGCGCAGGATTTTTTCTCGATAGCGAATACGGTCGTTATAAAACAACTAAAGTTATAATTTTTAGAGTAGTATCTGAGTATTTAGTGGTGCATATTGGGCTTGATAGTATGGATCACAGATGTTTTTTGTTATCTGACCCAAATTATCCAAAACACGCTAGGAAATATTTAAAAAGCGAAGTTGGAAGATTACGTAAAAGAAGATTTAGATTATGAATTTATTTATTCTCAACACAGATCCTATATTAGCAGCCAAAGAAAATTGTGACAAACATGTTTGCAAAATTATCATTGAGGCAGCACAAATGCTATGTTTAGCATATTGGGCTAAAGATAGAGAAGCCCCATATCATGCAAAAACACACATGAACAATCATGTCAGTAAGTGGGTAAGAGAAACTAAAAGCAATTTTGACTGGACAGTAAAACATGGGTTGGCTCTTTGTGACGAATATACACATCGTTATGGCAAAACACACAAAGTAAAAGAAATAATTGAATGGTGTAGAGATAATAATCCACCAGTCCCAAATGGACCATTAACAGAATTTAGACAAGCGGTGGCAGATGACTGTTATAATGAAGACGTCATAGAAGCATATAGAAAGTATTACAATAAATATAAAGCTTATTTTGCTAAATGGACAAAACGTCCACAACCTAGTTGGTTTGATAAATCTAATGCTCTTCCAAAACCAACAAAGAAAAAGAAGACAAAATGAGATACATAAGTGACGAAGAAGTTAACACAATAGAAAATATCACTGTTCTAATTAGAGAACATCTAACTAAAAATGGTATAGATTGGAAAAACAACAGCACATTTGACCACCTTGGTATATCTGTTTCAAATCCACTTGAGATGTTGTTTACGGTAATACAAATAAATGAACGTAGAGAAATATCAATAGCTCCAAGCATTGTGAATGGAACTATTGAGGTATATGGATTACCACAGTATAACGTAACATCGTTTCAATTATCAGACCCAAATTGTGTAGATAATATAATAGAGGAAATAAAATGCCAGATGATTTAGCAAATCCAGACACTAAGTTATATGTTGTTGGTATGGAAGATTTTGATCCAATAGAAGCTTGGGAAATGTATAAAGAGCAAGGTTATCGAAAACCAGTAGCACAAGAAGGCGGAAAATTGCATTGGGATAGACGTTCAATAAAGAATTTCTTAGTTTCATGGTTGGTGGATTATAAAAAAGCACGCGTAAGTTTTAAAATATATAAATTGTGTGATTCTTCTGTGGATCTTTTAATTCACGCATGGGAATCTATGGGCATAAAAGATGACATACGTAAAAAATGATGAAAATTTTATAGCAGAAGCTCTAAAAGAAATCTTAAACAAATTGGATGATGAGTTTCATTTTTCTACAGATCGATATATGGGATATAGTATGTCCTATGATATTTATGGATATAGTTTTATTCTCGAATTGTTTAAGCGTGGTAGAATTGGAGCTATAGAATGTATAATAGTTGATGAAACTATTTCTATATGGGTTAGATTAGCGCCGTATGGTGATTCAGACGGCAAAAACAGAATTTTTTATCTAGTTGAGCCTGATGCATTTGAAAATGCAGTGAGTTCAATTTCCGATATAATCCACAAACTGATAGATAGCAATGAAAAACAATTCAAAAACGTCACCCGAAAAATATAAGCATATACGATAATCTAGTTAAATATAAGACTTCTGGTCAATAATCTGTCATACTTTTAAATACTCTTAATCATTTTTGGTATATCAATTTTTAATATTTAGAAACGTCACTATTGTATTTCATAATTATGAATAAAGCTAAAAAAGAAGCACTTAAAAAATTAGAAGACTATAACCAGTGGCTGGTTTTTAAAAAAGAATTACTTCTAGAATTAGAAAACAACTTAAAATATAATTTTAATTATCCAGAAATCAAAATCAAAAACACACTTAATGACATTGATATTTTAATTGAAGGTAACAATTTTTATCCAGAAAAAAGAGCCAGAATCTATGCAAACGCTTCTAAAATTCATTTGAGTGGTTCAGATTTCAAAACAGTGGCGTTTGAATATTGCAGCCCAACTCTTATTGATGATATTATGCACGCATTTGCTAGTTTTATATTAAGTGTATATGATAATTATTATAAACTTATAAAAGACGATTACGATAGATCATATGAGGTATTATTCCTTGCGCGAAACATTCAGCATAAAAGATGATTCAGAGTGGCTTTCGTTTAGATCTTATTTGATTGACGAAATCTACGAAGAGCTTATCGAAAATTTTAAAGGCCCATTAATCTCTATCCACAAAAGTCATAAGTGTATAACATTTTATCTAAATAGAACAACTTATACACATGAAGGTCAATACAATATAAATTTTTCTAGAGACAATATATCACTAAGAACAGGCGACCGTGATGGCGGTTCGTTCAGATATAGAGCTTTAAATTATTCAGAGCCAAACCTTTATAAAGTAATTGTAGATGATATTGCAAGATATATAGAAAATTTCTATGGTGAAATTGGAGAAACTTTGATAAATTCTGCCAACTTAATCATTGATATTTTAAAATGTGCTAAAAAGGCGAAGTTTTAACGGTATATCAATATTTTAATATTCAGGAACGTCACTATGGATGATAAAAGTTTGTTACAAGAAATAGCCAATCACTTTAGTGGCGAAATGGTAAATGATTTAAATGCTGACCATGTTGATATTAGAGTGTGTAATTGGTATAAAATGTCAGTTAGTTGTTCGCAAGGAAAACTGATATTTAAAGGGTTTGGTGCTACAAGAGAAATAGACCTTAGCAATCCCGATGTTGATATATTTGAAGAAACAGAAAAGCGAATAAAGTCTGAAAGAGAAATATGCACTACAATAGACGAATTATCAAGGAATTTAGTCCAAGAACTTAATAACGACGAAGAGAAGAAATTTAAAACATGGACTAAAAATGAGCGAAGTTGATATATTATTAACAGAACTTGCTAACAATATTTGTTCTAGGCTCGGTAGGATTCCCTATTCCATGTCCATAGATTGGCCAAGCAATTCTTTTATAAATGCGCATTGGTATTCATTACGTCAATATAGTGGACATAGAGTCAGAGAATATAAGGGTTACAAATCTTTTTGCTATATCTTTATGAGACAGAATAATAAATTTATGATTGAAATTTATTTAAATACTGATAATTGCACATTTGATGTCGAATTGGCATATATAACAAAAAACTACATAAATTATAAAGAATCAATACCGTTTAACAATCCTAGTGTTGATCCATTTAAAAGAATAGAACAAATAGAATTTCAAGGGCTGTAGTTTTAACGGTATATCAATATTTTAATATTCAGGAACGTCACTATGGATGAAAAAGAAGCAATACTACAATACATCATGGACTATTTTGGTGATTTTGAAATAGAAGGTGGGCCGTACATCTCTAGTAATGAAGGCTATTTTTGGGTTGGCGTCACTGATACTGGTGTTACTTGTGCATTTGCTGGCGATTCCTGGACAAAATTTCCATTTTCAGACCCTAACATTGATTTTATAGAAGAAATAAAGAAATTAAAAAATTCCAAAACTCTAGAAGAATGCGAAAGGTGGTATCAACTATGGAGACCATCTAATGGCTGATCCACATGATATATCCCATCCCACTCAATGACCCCAGTATTAATTTATTAGAAGAAATTTTAAATCAACATTTAATGTTGTCGCGACGGGTTACACGATATAAGGAATACTCTACATGGCTCCCCCACCCCAAACACCTGGTGAACAATTAGAATTTCTAATTCAGATTGCATCAGAACTTAAAAACTTCACACCACCAGAATACGAAGTAATCGCCCACGGCGCGTGTGCTGGGCTTAGTAATATGAATTATATTATGATTGATACACCTGTCGGTCATGTCGCAGTTTTTTTACATGAAGATTATCTCCAACTTGCAAACATAGAAGTTTGTCTTTCAGACCCAGACATAAATCCTGCCCAGTGGATTGCGTCTACTTTCTGCATAATATACCAGGATGCTTATGTGCCTCCCAATAGTTTGGACGCTGGGGCAGTAAGACGAACTTTAGAACTTTCAAGTTTTATTGCTTATATCAAGGCACAATTAAATGGATCAAATAGACCAAACTGAATATCGCCATCAATTGCTTATTCTTAACGAAGTGATAAAAGGGCTTAAAAGAAACGCCTTTTTTACAGACAATATAGCGATTGAACAGTTCTATGCTTCGCCACGTATAGGCATAGTTCCTGTAGTTTCTTATCAAACAAATATTTATATTGCCATAGTTGGGGATCGACTTCAATATTGGATTGAGGATGACTCATGGGATCCACCAAAGGCTAATTACGAGATATTATTATCACAACCAGACGCTATAGAAGACATGGTTAATTATGTCATTTCGTTATTTAAAAAAGAGTTAAATAGCAAATACAACGCAATAAAAGAAGCATGGGAAAAGATAAGCAGTGCTTAAAGAATTGTAGCAAAACACCCACCTGTAGTATTGCATGTCGCTATGTGTGGCACAACACTTGAATTATGGAATATAATAGGAAAAGCACTGCAATATGACTTAGCAGACCCTAATAACGACCCACTTGAAATAATTTGTGCACAGGCTAATAAACTTTATGATGAAATCGAATACCACCCATACATTAATCTTGACTGAAGTATTCAATATACTCAGGAATATGTTGCCCCTGCCATTTAACGCCTGTTTGAATACTCGCAACACTAGATTATATTTAGAGCTGGCCAACGTGGGGCAGTTTGGTACTGCATTAGGTCAATTTTTCGTTGTAGACAATAAACTAAACTATATAAATTATGACAAGTACACGAATGTTGTAACCCGGGGTATATTAATAGATTTAGCTGACCCCTCCATCAACTGGGAATTGACAATAGCAGAGTATCTAAAAAAAGAATATCAAATCGATCTACCATGGAACATAGCAAAACAATACTTAAAGGAATAGCGCAAGAATTGGAAAACCATGGGTTTTGTCCTAAATTGCGATTTGAAGACAATATAGACGATGGTTATATTGTGGTGTTTAGTCAAACTGAATATTATATCGGAAATATAATATTAATAGACGGCAAAGTATCATGTTCTAATCATAATCGATCTAACGACGATGTGGTATGTAGCATATCATTAAGCGACCCATTGTGTTTTAAACAAATAGTAGAATATTTTGGCTAAATATGAACATAAATTGGTGTGCGAAGAGATAGCAAAAGGTCTCGATAGTCACGCTATAATCGACACAGATGGCAGTATTAGATTTAACTATCATGGTCTTTATGGGTCAATATGGTGCGATGAAGAATCCGTGAAGTTGGTGTGGGTAGGGCTGCAACCTAATAAAAAAACCCCAAACATGCTAGACATGGATGGTAAAATGTTTGAATTACAAGATCCATCGTGTTTTGAACAAATAATATTCTTTTATTACGAACTAAAGGCCAAGGCGAAAGAATGTCAGAAGATATTATATCAAAGAAGTATTGAATCAATATCTTGAGTGGGTAGGTGCACAAATTCGAGATCTAGGGTATTGCGTGGTAGAATTCGAATATGATCCATCAGCTTATGCACCCACAACAACTGGCCCCCACCTAGAGATATATAAAGATACTCAAAAACTAGTTAATTAGCATCAATGCAATGGGAAAGTAATAAAGATAAAATAAGTGTCTTTAATGGCTACACCCACATCAGTATCGGCGTGGAAGAACCGGATGCGATAAAACAAATTCATGAGTTTATAAAATCAGAAGAAACGCTCGGTGAAAAAATTGGAATGCCCAATCTTAAATGGAATAGCAGAATGGTTAAAATCCTACAGGCTGGGGGTGGAACCAGATATTGGCCATGATGGGATGTGGATTAATAGTAAGTTTCATAATGAAGAAGAATTACTTCATAAAAAGATTTATGGTGGGATGGCGTATGTATCTGTGTTTAGTGAATCCCTTGTTATTGTTATAAATAGTAGGATGTATGAATTTGAATTAGCAGATCCAAAGATGGACCCAATTAAATCGATAGAAAAAATCTTAAGAGAACATAAAGTAATATGAATGTGAATGAACAAAATGCTTTTTTAGACGAAATACTCAAACCAATAAGCAATCTTTCTATAAGTACAGGCGGGAAATCATATGCACATAAAAAATTATATTATAATTACATAAGAATTGCTGATATTTCCATCAATGGGGGTGAAATATGGATGTACATTCACCACGAAGCATCAACAACTAAATCGACTGTTGGAGCGGACTTTCATAGTTTTGGATTAAATATGGTAGAGTTGGGGGAGCCAAATAGTTTAGAAAGCATTAAACATAAGCTAGAAGAAAGAATTAGATATGCCATGGCCTTCAACAGATAAAACATGTTTGGTTTTGGATGATTTTCTTAAGGATATTGGTATATTATGCTCAAATCCATCAATTCTTAAAAATAGCTATGTGCATTCCATATTATATAGATTTTGGGAAAATGAGTTATACTTTTGTATTGAACATAATATCAATACTAACGATATTTATATTAGCATATAGCGCAAGATGGCTAGAGAAAATTGTATAAGTAAAACATTTAATTTAAGTAACCCAGATTCTCTGGTAGAATTAAGGCAATTGATTAATGGATATATATAGAGAAATAATTGAACACATGATCGAAGAGTTTAAAAAACACTCTAAGTTTGTACATGTTTCAAGAATTAGAAAACCATCCCCCACACTAAGCTCAAATATGATATCATTATTAGGAGATGAATTTAAATTAGAATGTAATATGGTTATTAATTTTCAAAATTATAGATTAACAATCACTAATGATGATATTATAGAAATGTGCCACTATAACCACAAACACATTATTAGTGCTCCAATCACAGAACCAGAAGGTATAGAGAAAATCATCGAAGAAACTCTAAAATATGCCTTCCCAGGTTACGACGGCAATTGATTTTACATGTCTGCATTTATAAACGTCACCTCGTTACGCGCGAGAAAATTTTTCGCATATAGAAGACTCATCTGACCACCCCCCACCCCGATTCTTCCGCCACCCGCCCCCGGTTGCTGGGCTGTGTTCGTGGGGGGCGGGCTGTGCGCTGTGTGCGCCCGGCGCGCCCTCGCCGGGGCTGGCGCGCCGATACTTCCGCCGTGGGCGGGGGCGTGCTGGGCTCGGGCCAGACGGGGGGAGCCGTGCGCACGCCGCGAGCACGCGGGGCCACGCGCCCGCCCGATACTTCCGCCAGACCCCGAGCCCAGATGGGACGGGGGCACGAAGCCGAGCCGTGGCGGCACCACCACGGCACGCAACGCGGGGCGAACACCGCAAGGAGCATGTCATGCAGACTTTCCGTATCCGTGTCAAGAAGGCGACGCAGGGTCACGCCGAGATTCTCACCAAGCTGGGAATCGAGCACAAGGTCGTCGATGGCAAACAGGGCGAGGAAATCCTCATCCAGGCCAATCCCCTGACCCTCGAGCAACCGGTGCCCGCACGCACCAAAGAGGAGATCAAGGCCTTCGTCACCCACTGCCGAGAGAACGGCGAGATGGCTGACTACAAGACCGAATTCCTCATGAACGTCGAGAAGGACGGCGAAGTCGAGGAAAAGGTCTTCAAGAGCATCGTGGCCTGCAACAAGCTGGGGGCAGCCTCGGCGCTCATCGCCAAGTCCACGAGTGGCAAAGCCAGCAAGTCCACGGGTTACACCATCGACGACCTGATGGACTAGTACCACACGGGACTGACATCCCACTCTAATACTGAAATTGGCGCACCACCCCAAAACTATGGGAATCGTGGTGCGTCATCTTCAGTATTTGTTTGGCGTACCACACAGGAGATTCATCTTCAGTATTGTTTGGCGTACCACACAGGAGATTCATCTTCAGTATTTGTTTGGCGTACCACACAGGAGACCATCATGCCCAACTGCTTCCATCTCATACCAAAGGGTGGTGACAAGCCCGAACCGCTCGCGCAGATCGACAACAAGATGTGCGAACACTTCGGTGTTGTGCCACATGACCGATTCTACTTGCGATGGTGGTTCGACACCATCGCTCGGAAACTCGCAATGGGCGAGAGTTTCGAAGAGATTCGAGTCAAGATGGTCGAACTCGACCAGCAATTCCCCGACGAGAAAGACGAGGGCGAACCAACTCACGCACAAATCTGCGACTGGCTCAGCGAGAATTACGTGAGTGACAGCTGGGTCGAAGTCGTGAGCGAGCGACACTCTTGCCCCTCTTACGCTTCGGGCTGCAAACGCTAGTGGGCTAGTCCGAGAGGGGTTGGATTACACCCCCTCAAGGATTTGTTCACGAGTCTAAGGAGGCCACATGCATTGCAAAAGGGGTGACCCCACCCACACCGAGTTCACAATCACAGTCCAATCGACCGGCGTTGTGGACATGGACGTGATCAAACGTCTGATCGAGCAACAGTTCGAGGTGGTGAAAATCACCAAAGGCGCACGCACCTACAAAGAACCCGAGCTGACTCTGGAGGAATTCAGAGAACGCGTCAAGATAGACCTCGACGCTGAAGAAGTGTGCGAAGAGGCTGTGCAAGCCCGCCGTGACAGCCCCTCATACTCAGAAAACATCAAGAAACTCGGGTACGATGACGAGTCAATTGTAGATCGTCTTCCCGAAGAAAAGGAGGAAAATTAGAAAACCACGCTTGGGCATAAGCCGACACCTTTAGCCGTGATTTTGAATCGGGTTGTGCCAGTGTGGACGCTGATCTTACTCTTTAATGTTCTACAAGGAGGTGAATTATGCCCGTCGAAGACGAATACCGTGATGTGACCCCACGCAAATTCCAGGTGAAGAGTCACAACTTCGAGAAGCTCGAGACGGCATTGGCCAAGCATCAGGGCCACGTCAAACTGCTCAAAGCCAAGATCGTCAACATCGGCAACGAACTGCGAGGAATGAAAGAAGGCGATGTCGGCTTTGCAGCACGCGCCAAAGTCCAGAAGAACTGGCGCGAATCGTTGCAATACCACGAGAAAAAGGTGAAGAAGATCACCTCAGATCTCGAAGAAGCTCGCGACATCTTTAAGTAGTCTAACCTGAGGGGCTGGGAAACCGGCCCCGACGGTCAGATTAGTTAAAGGAGGTGCGCCATGAAGTATTAAGGATGGGTTGCACTGTCAGATATCCCTAATGGCACGTGCGAAAACCTGACAGAGGCCGATTCTTCCGCCGCCGCCGCTGGCGTGGTGGGGCGGGGGCAGCGGCGGACGGGCTTGAGCCCGCCCACCAAGCGGTCCAAAGACCGCAATCCCCAAAGACCGTGCAGGGGATCAAAAGAGCACGGCGTAACGCGGCACGAAGACCGCAACGGAGGTGTCCAATGAAGGGCACAATCAAGATCGGCAAGAAGACTGAGGGTCACCTCGACCTGCTTGCCAAACTGGGCTACGAAGCTCAGGTTGATGGCAACAAGATTGTCATCGAGTGCAACGGCTTCCACGATGCTGATGTGGAAGTGGATGCGACCTCTCAGGAGAAGCTGTTTGGCTTCTTCGCGGAGATTCGCAAGAACAAGATGCTGGTGCCTTACAACACTCGCATCAAGTTCGAGGACGGTAAGAGCCTGAGTGCTCCGTTCAACCTGTTGCGCCTCGGTGAGCTGTCGGCCATGGTCGCCAGCCCTGAGAAGGAGCGCAAGGTGAGCGGTCCGTCCATCTCAGACTTGGTGGACTAAACGTCCACTAGGTGAATACTGAGGGCACACCCTTCCCAAAACCATGGGACTCAAGGGTGTGTCCGACTGTATCCACTAGGTGAATACTGAGGGCACACCCTTCCCAAAACTCAGGCAGTTGTTGCCGTGCGGGGTTAGTGGGCTTCCAAACCTCTAATCGAAAGGGTTTAAAATGAAACCGGAATATCTTGTATCTAAATCGTTTCCAGAGTGCAACGTTGTCATCACCCTGTGGCGCACAGGCAGGCGGCGGGACAATCGGGAGCACTTAAAGTACAATATGCGTTGGAAAGGCAAGACGTTGTTCAGTGGCTCTGACTACAGCTCTTCCCCCATGCACAGTATTGGCGGGCTGGACATCCTCGGGTTACTTGCTCTTTGGTCTTTGCGCCCTGGAGATACAAACGACGATTACTTTAAAGACTACACACACGAACAAAAGGAATGGTGCGAGAGCGACGATTGCGAAACGGCTTCGTTGCTTGTGTGGGATTACAAAGAGACCTAAGTTGACAAGCCGCAGCGCCCGGGATATACTCTCGCCCCGGGCGCAAACGCCTGTTAATTTAAACCTCCAATGGGACTCAAGGGTGTGTCCGACTGTATCCACTAGGGGCTTCTGCATTTCCAACAAAACAGAAAAGGGAAGAACGAAGCTGAGTGAGTCAAATCAATTAGAGATTTAACTCATCTTTGACTCCGCAACCTATTCATAATAATTATTAGGAGGATAAATGCGCAACAAACCTTGCATGTGCGGTTCTGGCATCAAATTCAAAAAATGTTGTGGACCTCGTGGAGGATTGACACAACTTGAATTTGATGAAGTTCAGGCACACAAAGAAAACCAAGCACGCTTACGCAGAATGCAACCGAGATCACGCACGCCTCTACCGTTGATGTCCATGTTTGGTTCAGGTTTGCCGATCCCAAGTGGCCCGACTTATCCACGCATTCGCAACATTCCGAGAGCATGAGGTTATACTCGTTACTCCACGATTTGTGGACTGCTTGCGCATTGATTGCTCTCCGTCCATCCTCTGGTGGAGGCACTGAGGTGTAGTTTCAGCCGCATCAGTGCCTCCACCAATCCCACCTGTGAAAGGAGGCCGCCACGCGGCGGACAAAAACCGTGTCGCACCTCTTTGCCACGAAAGGAAAAGCCATGGACTTCCTGTCCGACGAACAAAAGCGCCGATTTGAAGATCTGACGCTAGAGCGCAAATGGCCCAAGCGCTACTGGCAAACCATTGAAGACGCTGGAGAACTGGAGCGTCGTGGGGGCCGGTTGAACTACGTTGAAATGGCCGTGAATCGCCACATTGAGCAAGTGGCGCGCCATCTTAATCTTCTTCGCACCATTAATCCATTCTACGGATGGAGAAAGGAGTAAACCGTGAGCGACAATCACTGCAAGTTCGTGCCGCCGCAAGGCTATCGCACGATGATCAACCTCACGATCCAGTCGTTGGACAAGGTTGACGTGGAGGTGATTCAAAACTTCCTGCAACAGCGCTTCAAGGTCGTGGATATCGGTATCGTCCACGAAAACAAGATCGTGGAGCGCGACCTCGATGCCAAGCCGCTCCACGAGGTCTACGCCGAATACCACAAGTCCTTCGAGAGCGACATCGCCAAGCTCGAAAATGATCGAGTCGACCTCGATGCCGAAGAGGTGGATGAAGAGGCCGTCAAGGCTCGTCGCGACCGTCCAACGTACTCCGAGAACATGAAAGACCTCGGTTACGATGATGACAGCGTCAACGACCGAATCGCCACAGAAGGTCGTCGCAGGGCCGCACATCGCGAGGTCAACATCCAGGCGGAGCCAGACCCAGAGGTTGCCGACGCCCTCAACAATCACGGCCAGCCCGAGATCGAAGAGGACACAACCTTTGGCAACGACGTTCTGTACTGCTACCAGAACGGCAACCTCGTGGACCACACGGTCAGGACGCCCGTCATGTCCGAACAGCAGTGGGAACAAGAGAAGGCACGCTTTCACCAGAAGTACAACCCGACTCACCCAGATTTCCTGAAGTAGTCCGAGGAGGTTCTGCCTCTGATATGTGCAATAGGGCACAATGGGAGATAGCCATGATAGGTAAGACTTGTGTGGTAGTGGGGACAGGCGACCAACATCTCAACGGCAAGCGCGCGACGATAAAGGGCTATGCCGATATAGATACACTCGACTGGGGACCAGACGCCGACGGATCGTGCATCTGGGTAACCATGCTAGAGGGTGAGTGGAGAGGCGCCGATATGCGCCTCTCGCCACGCCAGATAGTGCCGCCAGGGTGGGAGTAATAGAGGAAGGAAAAAAGTCGACCGAATTCCCGATTATTCCCTTGCGCGCTTGCCGATAGGTGATATGGTCATGAACAGGAGTGGGAACAGAAGTGTGCCGCATTGCGCCAACAGCACACCCCTACCCATCCTGACCACATCAAAGAAAACGGTTGGCGCAACTGAATAAGGAGTGAAGATGCAAATGATCGAAGCCACCTTCGTCGATCTCGTCGGTTCGATGAGCAAGATCAAGCTCAAGTTCGAACACAAAGGCGTGACATACGAAGGAAACGTCTGGTCAGAAAATGACGGACGAGACGCCGAGATTGATCACGACTCTTTCAACCATCCCATCCCGTCAGATCTTGAGGAAGATTTCTGGGAAGCAATCTTCGAGACGGACGAGAACTGCACGATCTATGAGAACGCGCTCAAGGTCGGTTACGCAGAATGGGAAAAGTCTCGGTCTTGAGTTATCTGGGGTGGGGTTAGTGATTAACCCCACCCTTTTTCCTTATACCTCTTCTTGCTCAAAAGCGTATCTCAAGCCAATCCGATATTCTAAAATACGCTCTTGAGCAAGGAAAGTTAAAGGAAGGGTATTCCTCATATACGCGCCTTCGTCCCATTATGACGTCTCGGGAGATAAAAATGGCCCGATT
>Ga0081527_100434_pt1 | contig 21307 bp, 21 predicted proteins | sample HotLakmasection5_FD_70992 | JGI IMG/M metagenome (GOLD analysis project Ga0081527, IMG submission 70992) | Hypersaline microbial mat communities from Hot Lake, Washington, USA - Section #5 (SPADES assembly) (version 2) | ecosystem: Environmental > Aquatic > Non-marine Saline and Alkaline >... | reverse complement strand
CGCCCAGGCGGGCGCCCAGCGCCGCCAGTACCCGCGACATTCTGCCGCGCCGATCGGGGTCGTCCAAGAGAAGGCGCCGAATGTCGAATCGTGGGCCCCGCATCTGCTCCTCTACCGCGTCTCCTGGTAACTCCCCGATCACAGCCGATTGCGTGCCAACTCGCGGTTAGCCGTAGACGAACAGCCGAGCGTGCGCCGCCAAACAACTCGTGTCCCGCTGATCCCACCTCCAGTGCTCGACCAGGCAGCTACGCCGCGGCCAGGGATGGCTGATCCTGGCGGGTGGCAACCAGCGCGCGACGATCCTGCCCATCCGCACCCACGAGACCGCGGCCTTATGGCTTCGGCGCGACAGTGCGCGTCGCCAGTGCCATGCGACGACGTGGTGGAACGATGACCAGAATGCGGGTTTGTTTAGAATCCATGGTTTATGGTGCAGAGACGTTTCGATCCCAGTTCCCTTCCCTCCGCCAGCTTCGGCCGGTGTCCCGCTTCTCCGCCGCCATCGCGTCGCCGCTAAAACCCCCTGAAACAAAAGACTTTTCGAGTTAGGTACTCCACCCGACCGGCGCCGATTTGTGGCCGTTCTCTCTCTCTTCCCGCCATTTTCTCCGTCGGCAGTGCACCTCGCCGATTCGGTTCACTCGTGGTTTTTCATTTAATTTCAAATGATTAAGCCTTAGCCGCTCTTGGCTGGTTTTCTCAGGTGTTCGCCCGTGCGAGGAGTTCTGGCGTCTAACTCAACCGCCGATCTTTGCTGGCGGGCACGGATAGCTCGTACTTAAATGGCCTCGGCCCATCCGGAGAGGAGCCGTGCTCGTGACGGCCGTTTGCCAGTAGAAGCGCTATCACACGATGCCATTGACCAACCAACCATCCGGTGTCTGCCGAAAGGCTTACGACCCAAGCAGGTCAGGGGCGCAGGCGCTCAACGGACTGGGTCATTGTGTTAAGCGCAGCATTCTTAGGGCCCTTGTTCTGCTGTCGCGAAGGCGGCAACGAACCTTCGCCGCGACTATGAACCGCACTTACCAGAACAGCCTTAGTCTGAATAGGCATGAAGTCCCCCACATTAAAAGGTTCTAGAGGAGAAGAAGATGGCTTGACCATCACAGCGGCTGGTTAGGACGAGAAACGTCGAGCAAAACCAAATCGATTCGACCCGTCAGCTCCTTCGGCAACTCGCTTTCGAGCGCTTGCTTCAAGTCGGCCGCCGAACTGTAGTCGTGCCGCCGTGACCCCGCGACCACTTCCTCTGGGCCGTACCAGAACACGAGGAAGATGCCCTGCTCGTCGGCATCCGGGTGCATCGCGTAGCGGTCGGCGAGTTGTGCTTTCGCTGCCGTGAACAGATCACGGTGCCACTGTCCCTTACCTTCGATCACCAGCATTCGGGGACGCCCATTCATCACCCTCGTTGCCGTGAGGTCACAGCGGTTCCGGTCCCCCAGTTGGTGCTCCACCACGTCGTGGATGCCGAACGGGTTTAGACGTGGCTTCATCCATGCGGAGACACGATACATCGCGCTAACTTCGTCCAACCGCCTGCCATCGTCGTAGAACTGATCGATCATCCCGGTGTGCCCGGCGCGAATATCCTTCTGCAAATCCTTGAGCAGCTCCAGCGTCAAGGCGCGCAGCTGTTCCACGCTGGCGGGTGGGCCGGCATCAAGTGAGGCCGCGATCTCGCCGGGCGTCGGGCGGGACGACGAGAGGGCTGCCCGGCGGCGAAGGTCGGCGCGGATGCTACGGAGATCGTCGTGAGACGGGGCCGTGATGGCCTCCGCAAGCAGCCGCTCGACGACCGGCAGAGCAACGGACGGGTCGTGCCGACCGAGTTGCCAAACGATCTCCCGGAGGTAGCGGTAAGCAGTCTCGCCCTTAGGGCTTTCGGTGCCCCAAGTCGACGGCAGGGGCACGACGGGCCAGTGGGGGAGGTAGGTAAGCAGGATCCGCTCGATCTTTTGCGCCGACAGAGGCATCCAGACATCATCGCGCTCCCGAAAGCGATCGCGGCGATTTTCGAGCCAGAGAACGACGTTAGGATCCCTAGCCATGTATGCCCAGACGTTCTCGTCGACTTCGGTCGCGAACCAGAAGTCCCGGAGGAACCAGAAAGGCCGCTGCTCCTCATGTCGATGGGGAAGTGGTCCCTCATCGAGATCGCGGCATCGCTCTCGTATTAGGGCTAGTAGTGCGACGCGATCGCCGTAACGGGCCGCCATTTCGAATAGGGCCTGGAGGGTCTGGATAGGGAGATCGGGGAACTGCCTCAGCCACTCGAGGGGCAACGACGCGCGGAGATGGTTGAGCCGAGGCTCTCGATCAAGGAGGTGGACGTCAGACCACCTGGCTGACGCTGAGAGCGAAGGCTCGAGATACGCACGGGCGTACGTCTCCCGCTCCTCGTCCGTCTGTAAGATCCATCGTCGGGCCTCAGCGAGGAACGCCTCGCGTTCACTTTCCTCGAAAGCACTATACCCATCGGTATTCGCAAAGATCGCGAGGATGATCTTTAGCGCCACTGCCTCCAAAGTCCGGGCTGCGCGGAACTCGGCGAGAGCGCCTGCTAGGAAAATCGGCAACAATGTCGTCGCGCCTTCCCGGCCGACTTCTTCGACCGCAGGGCAGCGATCATGCAATGTATCGAGACTGCGCCGTAAAACGACTTCCGGATCGAACAAGCCGTGTGTCACTTCGGGAAGCTCGTCCGGCCGAATGAGGTACTTTGTCGCGACTTTGTACGTCCACCGAAAGATCTCTCCGCGTTCCACCGCCACTCGGTTTCTGTAGAAAAATGCCCGATTGGCCTCCGTAACCCGGCGTTCCTGACGTCGACGCCGGGACTCAAACCGGTAACGTGGGGGCCTGTGCTTTTTCCAAAATTCCCTTCTAGCACGGTTCATCCACGCCCATTTGCGCATCAGCTCCGGCTTCTCGCGCGCTTGTTCGCGGCAATGCCGACGGAGTTCGTTCGAATCCCGCTCCTGAGACTTAACATAAAAATTGTGAGCCGGGGCAAAGAAGCCCCACAGCGACGGATTATCGTTTTGGTATGCTAGATCGACGAGATGACGCACGTCGCCCGCGCATAGCTTCACACCCGAATGCCCGTACTCATGGAGCACGTAGAAGGCGACTTCGCGAATGTCCTCTAGGCGCGTCAGCCCGTCGAAGGCACGCTCCTGCAGGGCGCGACGCAGGATGTCGTCCGCCCGCAAAGCAGCCACGGCCGGGCTTCGATTTGCGTCCGTCTGCCCATGGAAGTGGAGGTTCCTTATCCACCGCCATATCCGGTCAGGATCGTAGGGGCCGGGCGTCCGTTTGAAGTAGCTGTCAAGGAGCAGCCCGACGATTTTGCTGATGCCATCGCGACAGTGACAGGCGTGTCGCCTCTGGTCGCACTTGCATTTCAACCCTGTGGTCAAGTCGTTTAGCAGTCGGGCGGTCGTTTGTGGGTCGATCTGCTTGACCAGCGTCCGCAGGAAGTAGCGCTCGCCGATGACCTTCGAGCGAAGATGGTGATCGGTTGGATAAAGGGCCGCCGCCGTCTGAAGAGCTCTACGAAGGAAGGCGTAGGGTGCATGCTCTCCCATATGCAAGAATATCTCCGATGCCAGACGCAGCGCAGCCGCATCGCCGATACCGATAAGGCGGTCCAAGCATGAAGTCGGATCGGAGCCTGCATCGTTGAGTAGGCAGAATAGAGCGGAGAGGCGCGGACCGACGTCCACTCCTGGATCAAGGAGAATTGCCTCTAGCTCGGCACGTAATCGGGGCACAGCGGGGGAACTGACGAGGAGTTCGAGGAGCAGTCCTCGTAGGTCCCCAGCGTCCGCCTCTCTAAGGATCGGGCGGACCGCGTCGACGATGTCCGCGGTGAAGAACTCCCTTGCGCTGAAGGATCGCCACTGATCGCTGCGGCGGAAGTAGGGATCGTCGGCGTTCAGCCGCCGTAAGGCTTCAAGAAGACGCGCCCGTGAGCGGGGGCTGAGCCGGGATGGGTCGCCGTTAGACAGGACCGCATAAGGATCCAGGTCAATTGCTGCATCCTGCACGGCCTGTGAACCTAGGGCGGCCATCCACCCGAGTAGGCCCCTGAGGTCGTCTCGCACGGTGCCGTTGGGTGCGACGAGCGCGAGGCACTGACCGACCTTCAAGCGGCAAGAGAGGTCGTCAATGCGACGCACGAGAGCATTGGCCGCGCCATACTCAGCCACAATCCGATGCACGGGCTCGTGCTGGTCCGCGGCGGGCCCCGGTCGGAAGAGCTTCGTAGCGAGGATGGAGGAAGGACCGTCCCCCTCGAGTCCGATCGTCGCAAGTTGCGGATGGTGCTCGTCTTCGGCCATGTCCCCCACGGCCAAGCCCTCCGCGCCGGACAGGAGGAGACACGCGAAGACCTCGTTTGCCCAAAAGATTCGTTTGTCCCGACTTGGCATTCCCTTGGGCGAGACGTCCGGGTTCGACTCTCGGGCAAGGTTCTCGACGGCCAGGGTGAAAACCTGTTCTCTCGACCGCAGGCGCCCGTCGGATTCGTCGTAGGCACCCGCAAAAAGGGTGAGGAACTCGGGGTTCCCCATAACATGATGGAGGTCGAACCGACGGATGTCCGCATAAAACGCGTCGAACGATCTGCTGGGGTGCAAATGCTCGAACAACTGACGCTGCTCAGCGTCATCCAACGGCACGAGCTGGGCGACCAGCGGTTCTCGCTCGAAAAGGTCGCGGACGAGCCTAGTCCGAGCGTTCTCCCACTCGCTGGAGCGGCTGGAGAGCAGCATGCGGTCGGGGCCTGCATCCCGGATCATGAAAAGGATGTCGTGCAGGCGGGCGGGACCGATCCGTGCCACTTCATCGAACGCATCCACGATAAGCGTCACGCCGACCGTTGGCGGACGGAAGAGGCTGGCGCGCACACGCGGCACGCCAAGACGATTGGCGACGTTATCGAGCAGGCCCGTCTTTCCGGCCCCCGGTTCGGCGAGGATGATGGCCACGCCAGGGTCGGCCAGAAGCTCCGCCTCCGGCATCGTCCGGTCTCCGACACGGAGCGTTCGGGGGATGTAAAAGGAATTCAAGACAGAAATCTCGACTAAGATAAGCGACGCTGGTTCCTGATGACAGTGGAAGATATCCTTGACAGGCTCGGAGGGACAGCCTCAAAGAGGATCAGTTCACCAAGAAGGCCTGCCGTCTATCCGGCCCCGGCGCTTGGGCGCCTTGAGGCTGTCGGGTACTTTCTGAAATCAGCTCGCGCTCGAACTGCGCGCGGGAGGCGAAGACGTGGAAGATCAGCCGCCTAGCGGAGGTGGTGGTAATCATATCCTCGGCAAGGGAGCGAAATCCGCCGTGGCGCGCCTGGCTCGTCTCGACGATCTCCAGCAGGTCGCGCAAAGACTGCGCCAGGCGGTCGTATTCGGCGACGACGATTACCCGGCGCGAAGCTGATCGAGCAGCTTGTCCAGCTGCGGGCGGTTGCGCACCGAACCGCTGATCTTGTCGGCGAAGATGCGCTCGGCACCGGCGGCCGTCAGCGCGTCGGTCTGGGCATCGTGGCTCTGCCCGGCAGTGGAGACGCGAGCGAGACCGATAATCATGCGGCAGGCGAGACAAAACCTGTCAAAACCGCGACAGTTTTGTCAGGGGGTTCTGTCCGTATCGACAGCGCGGATTTCCGTCAGGGCCGGAAGTTTGACAAAAACGACCGTTTTCGCCGGCGCATTGACATTGATGTGGTTCGACATGAGAATTTATTTGGAAGCGGCCGGCCGATGCGTGAAAATATCACACCGAGGGGTTGGGTGGAGCCGAGCAAACTCCCGCCGGCAGGCGAAGGCCGCAACGCTGCGGTACATCGGGCTTCCGCGCTCCGGCCCGTTGCAACACCACCTCCCGGGACACGATCTCAGGGACGTCACGTTGCTATTCCGCGATATTCCTGGACAGGTGGCGTAGCCAAGCCCGGTTCGTTCGTATGAACCCTTTTTCTGAGGCGTCAGCGAACCGTTGCCCGCTGCCCCTCCCACTCGGCCGGCACCCCCTTCTCCAGCCGATCGAGGATGACGCCCTGATTGAGCGTCCCGGCGAGGATCGCCTCGATGATGTCCGGCGCGAGCAGCGCCAGTCGCGCGATCCGGCTGACATAGCTCGGACTGAGCTTCTCGGCGGCGGCGATCTCGGCGAACGATGCATAGACGCCGGCATCGAGCTGCCGCTGCCAGCGCCACGCTCGGGCCAGAGCCTTGACCAGGGTGCCGTCGGGCTGGGCGCGGGTCGGTGGGGCTAGGTCGCTGCCGTCGGGCGCGAGGATGCGCTTGCGGCCGCTCTGGCGCCTGAAGCGCATGGGGATGCGGACGACGAGGGTGTCGCCCTGGAGTTCGCGGTTCATGCGGCGTGGCTCCGTTTGTGGGGGCGCAGCTCGGCAACGAGGCTGGCGAGGCCAGTGGCCTTGAGGCGCAGCTCGAGACCATCCTCGAGGATGTCGACGCGTTCGACCAGGAGCTGCAGCAGGCGGGTCTGCTCGGCCGGGAAGAGCTCGGGCCAGAGGCTGCCGAAGTCGGCTAGGAGGCCGGTGACCTCGGCCTCCGAAAGCGGTACTCTGGCCTTGGCCGCGGCCCACACTCTGGCAATCATCTCGGGCGTGGTGAGCAGGTGCTGCAGCTGGGCCAGGACCGCCGCCTCGACGTCGCCGGCCGGGACGGTGGTGACGGGAGCGGTGTCGTAGCCGGCCTCGATGGCGGCTCGGGCGACATAGTAGCAATAGGTCCGACCGCGACGCCTGGTGTGGGTCGGCGACATCGGCCGGCCGTCAGGACCGAAGATCAGGCCCTTGAGCAGCATCGGCACGTTGGTACGGGTGGTCGCGGCACGGCTTCGGGCCGGCGTGGCCAGGCGGGCATGCGCACGGTTCCAGAGTGCACCGTCGACGATCGGTGCGTGCTCGCCGGGGTAGGCGACACCTTTGTGCACCGCCTCGCCGCGATAGACCCGGTTGGCCAGGACCTTGTAGACGGCCCCCTTGGTCCAGGGCTTGCCGCCGTGCAGCTGCCCGTTCTGTGGCCGGCGCTTGGTGACCTCGCCCGCGCGGTTGAGCTCCCGGGCGACCTCGAGGGCCGAGCCGAGGGTGGCGAAGCGCTCGAAGATCCGCTGCACCAGCCGGGCCTCCTCCTCGACCACCACCAGCTTGCGGTTCTCGACTTGGTAGCCGAGTGGGACATTGCCCCCCATCCAGATGCCGCGTTTGCGGGAGGCCGCGAACTTGTCCCGGATCCGCTCGCCGATCACCTCGCGCTCGAATTGAGCGAAGCTGAGCAGGATGTTGAGCGTCAGCCGGCCCATCGAGGTCGTGGTGTTGAACTGCTGGGTGACCGAGACGAAGGTCACCCCATGCCGCTCGAAGGTCTCGACCAGCCTGGCGAAGTCCATCAACGAGCGCGACAGCCGATCGATCTTGTAGACCACGACGATGTCGATGCGCCCGGCCTCGATGTCAGCAAGGAGCCGCTTCAGGGCCGGCCGCTCGAGTGTGCCGCCGGAGATGCCGCCGTCGTCGTAGGCGTCGGCGACCGCTACCCAGCCCTCGGCGACCTGGCTCTTGACGAACGCCTCGCAGGCCTCGCGCTGGGCATGCAGGCTGTTGAAGTCCTGCTCCAGGCCCTCCTCGCTCGACTTCCGCGTGTAGATGGCGCAGCGCTTCTTGGTGACCACGCTCACGACGCTTTGCCCCTGAGGCCGAAGAAGAGCGGCCCGTTCCAGCGCGTGCCGGTGATCGCCCGCGCCACCGCCGAGAGCGACTTGTAGGGCCGACCCTGCCATTCGAAGCCGTCCTTGGTCACCGTCACCACGTGCTCGACCCCCTGCCATTCGCGGCAGAGCCGGGTGCCGGCGATCAGCCGGGTCGGGGCCCGCTTCCCGGCATCCTTGGGGTCGAGCCCGTCGGCCAGGGCATCGAGCCTGGCGCGGGTCGCGGGCCGGATCCCGCCATGCGCCAGCTCCTGGATCCGGTAGGCCAGCCTGGCCACCAGGTAGCGCTGGCTGAAGGGGGGCGCCGGCTTGCCGTGCAGTTCCTGCCACATCGCCCGCAACTCCGCCGTGGTCTTGCCCGGCAATGCTGCCAGCTGGGCACTGATCGTCTCGGTCATGGGCGTCACACCTCTCTCCGTCGGGGTGTGCCATGACCACTTCCATGGGCGGCGAAGTCCAGTCGAACCGTCTCTTCGGTGCTGCCCCAGAGAGCACCCTGGCGTGCACGGAGACGGTGGATGCCAAGGGCGAGGATGCTGGCGACCTCGGTAAGATGGTCGGTGTTGCCGGGTGGTGATGGCATGCGTCGCTCGGCCGTGTCGGGGTAGCTGCGGAACGGCCCGACGGAAGCAGAGTTTGGCAGATAAAGATAGCAAAAACAATTGGTTAGCGCAGAGTCGCGCAAACAAAGAAGTCGGCGCGTAGATCTGCGTAAATCAACCCGGCGGCATCGAATCAGGGCCGAGCCACTCCCGTAACTTCGACCAGTGACGGGGACCGGAGATCATCTTCGCGGCGATGGGGACGGCCTTCTCTTGCAAAGAGACGGCCACTGCCTCTGCGGACAAAGCAGTCGATGATTGGCAAGCCTGACAAACTGAAGGTCGATGGTTCAGAAAACTGGCACTGAAACAAAATAATCGTTTTACAGCAATAGCTTAAACGTCCCCTTCGGGGCGACTTCTGCGTTTGAGCCCACCGTGGCAGCATCATGGAAGCAAGCGGATGCGAGATCCCGCGGGGTCATAAAGCCTCCAACTGTATCCGACGATCAAGCGTAGGATTCATACGTGGCGCTTGACAGAACGGCGTGTTGGGTGAAGGGATGTTTGCAGACGCAAGGGGCCTCAACGGCGAGGTCAGTTTTTTCCCATCGACATACCGCTTCAAGGCGGACGGCAACAGGGCCACGAGCGCGGAAGGGCGCACGCGGCCCTTTTTTCGTTGGAGCTTGCGATGGACGGCGAACCCATCAAGGTCGGTGTGTTGTTCTCCAGAACTGGCTCCTATGCCGCAATCGGCGAGGCGATGCATGCCGGCGCCGACCTGGCGCTGCAGGAAATCGCGGCGGATCCGACGCTCCCGGTTCGTCTCGAGCCCGTCACCTTCGACCCGGGCGGGCGTACCGAGGCCTATGTCGAAGGTGCTCGCTGGTTGTTCGCCGAGCACGGCATCGCCCACATCGTCGGCTGCTACACCTCGTCGAGCCGCAAGGAGCTGTTGCCGCTGATCGAGAAGCATGATGCGTTGCTCTGGTATCCGTCGCACTACGAAGGCTTCGAGACCAGCGACAACGTCATCTACACCGGTGCCGCCCCGAACCAGCACGTGATCCCACTGACCCGGTACCTGCTCGAGCATTGCGGGCGCCACGCCTACTTCGTTGGCTCCAACTACATCTGGGCCTGGGAGAACAACCGGATCATGCGTGAGGCGCTACTCGGCGCCGGTGGGCGCGTGCTGGGGGAACGGTATTTCCCGGTGGGCGAGACGGATCTCGTCGCTGTTGCCAGACAGATCCTCGATGCCCGGCCGGACTTTGTCTTCAACACGCTGATCGGCGAATCGGCCTACAGCTTCTATCGGATTTTTCGTGCCGAGGCCGCCTCGCGTGGCCTGGATCAGCCGCGCAACCTGCCGGTCGCGAGTTGCAGCCTTGCGGAGCCCGAGCTCGCGCGGATCGGCAAAGCGGCCGACGGGCACCTCTCGTCGAGCGTCTACTTCTCGACCGTGGCAACGGCGGAAAATGTGCGCTTCACCGCCGCCTGGCGCCGGCGGTTCCCGGGCCTCGGGCATACCTCGGCCGATGCCGAGGCGTCCTACATCGCCGTGCATCTCCTGGCACGGGCGATCGCTGCGGCCGGCACGCCCGACCTTTCGCGGGTGCGGGCGGCGGCGTCGAAGCTCAGCTTCGCTGCACCGCAAGGGCAGGTGCGGATCGATCCGGAGACAAGGCACTGCCACCTTCGACCACGCATCGGCCGGTCAACCGCCGGCGGCACGTTCGACATCGTCTTCGAGAGCCCGCGCCCGGTGCGCCCGGATCCCTATCTGGTCTGGGAATCGAATGTCCTGGCCGCAGTGGCCCCCGCCCCGCGGGCACCATTGAGGATCGTGTCGTGAGCGGGCCGGTCCTGCAGAACTTCCGCGGGGCGCGCGCGCTGATCGTGCATCCGGCCGACCGCAACCGCGAGGTGCTGGACGTCACCCTGCGCCGACTGGGCCTGCTCGTGGCACTGGTCGAACCCGGGAGCAGCGCTCCGTGTCCGGGCATTGCGGACTGCGACATCGTTTTCTTCGATGCGGATGAGGGGCTTGGCGGCGTCTTTGGTGACGCAGCACCGCCCGAGGCGGCCTATGTGGCGCTGGTCGGACTGGAAGCGCCGGGCCGCCTCGCCCGGGTGGTGCGGCAGCGCTGCTGCGGCTTCTTGATGAAGCCGATCCGTGCCGCGGGCGTATTCACCGCCCTTTTCGTCGCTTTCAACGAGTTCGCCCAGCGTCGCCGCGAGGCGCGCGAGCGTGGCGAGCTCGTCAAGCGTCTCGCCGGACGGCGTCATGTCACCAAGGCTCTGCTTCGGCTAATGGCGGAGCACGGCATCGACGACGACGAGGCCTATCGCCGGTTGCGCCGTGAGAGCATGCAGCGGCGCATTCCGATCGATGCGCTCGCGCGCGAGCGCGTGGGTGAAGCTGAAGCCGGCAAGGATTCCTTGTCCGCTTGACCAGAACTCATTCTGCACAACCACCAAAAGGACAAAGCTCAATGCGGAACACGTCTCGACGCTACCAAGGCGGCCTGGCTCTGGCCCTGCTGGCTTCGGCGGCTATCGCGGTCGGCGGCAGCGCCCTGGCCCAGGAGGCCATCAAGATCGGCGTGCTGGAGGACCAGTCCGGTGATTTCGCGGCCGCAACCATGGTCAAGGTGCACGCGATCGAGCTCGCTGCCGAAGAGATCAACGCCGCCGGCGGCATCGACGGCCGGCCGATCGAGCTCGTCATCTACGACACCCAATCGGACAACACGCGGTACCAGGAGTTCATGCGACGCGTGCTGCAACGCGACCAGGTCGACGTCGTCTTCGCCGGCTTCTCGTCGGCGTCACGCGAGGCCTACCGACCGATCGTCAACCAGTTCGACGGCCTCGCCTTCTACAACAACCAGTACGAAGGTGGCGTCTGCGACGCCAACATGATCGTCACGGGTGCCGTGCCCGAGCAGCAGTTCTCAACCCTCATCCCGTGGATGATGGAGACCTACGGCAACAAGGTCTACACGATCGCCGCCGACTACAACTTCGGCCAGATCTCGGCGGAATGGGTGCGCAACATCGTGGCCGAATACGGCGGCGAGATGGTGGGTGAGGAGTTCATTCCCTTGGGCGTCTCGCAGTTCTCGCAGACGGTGCAGAACATCCAGGCCGCACAGCCCGACTTCGTCGTCACGCTCTTGGTCGGTGCTGCCCAGGCCTCTTACTACGAGCAGGCAGCAGCCGCTAATGTCGGCCTGCCGATGGCATCCTCGGTCAATGTCGGCCAGGGCTACGAGCACAAGCGGTTCACACCGCCGAGCCTGAAGGACATGTACGTCACCACCAACTACATCGAGGAGGTGGACACCCAGGAAAGCGCCGCCTTCCTCGAGAAGTTCCGCGCCAAGTTTCCGGACGAGCCCTATATCAACCAGGAAGCCGCCAATTCCTATATCGCGATGCACCTCTACAAGCAGCTCGTCGAGCGCGCCGGCACGACCGACCGCGAGGCGCTGCGCGCGGTGATCGCCGAGGGCGATGTCTGCTTCGATGGGCCGTCCGGCAGGGTCTGCCTCGACCCCAAGAGCCAGCACATGTCGCACACGATCTTCCTCGCCCGGGTGACCGAGGACCACTCGATCGAGTTTCCAACCGTCTGGGAGAACATCGAGCCCTACTGGCTGGGAGAAGCCGGTTGCGACCTCACCCAGAACGACCCGAGCGAGCAATACACGCCCTCAAGCCCGCCTCCGGGCAACTGACAAAATGACTCATTGCCGGGTCGGGACGTCGCCCCGACCCGGCGCCTTGCCGCCCGCCATCCTCTGCTGATTGGGCAATACCCGCATGGATCTGCTGCCCACCGCCTTTGCCGTGCTCTATCAATTCGGCGACGCCTTCGCCTTTCTGGTCATCGCCTCCGCCGGCCTCGCCGTAATCTTCGGCATGATGGGCGTCATCAATCTGGCGCATGGCGAGTTCATCATGTGCGGCGCCTATGTCACCGTGGCCGTGGCCCGGCTCGGCGTACCGCTGCCTCTGGCCATCCTGACCGGTGCCCTCGTCGCCGGGCTGATCGGCATGTTGATCGAGCGCCTGATCATCCGCCACCTCTACCACCGCACGCTCGATTCGATCGTTGCCACCTGGGGCATCAGCCTGATCGCGACGCAGGGCGTGTTGATCGTCCTCGGCTCGACGATGCAGGGCGTCGGTACGCCGCTCGGCAGCATCACCGTCGGCAGTCTATCCTACTCGACCTACCGGCTGGTGCTCATGGGCATGGCCCTCGTCCTGCTCCTCGGCCTCTATCTCCTCTTCTACCACACCCGCTACGGTGTCGTGTCCAGGGCGACCATCCAGGCACCGCACATGGCAAGAGCGCTCGGCGTTGATACGGGTCGCATCTACAGCCTGACCTTCGGCTTCGGGGCGGCACTCGCCGGCCTCGCCGGCGGGCTCTATGCACCGACCATGACGATGGTGCCGACCATGGGCGCCACCTTCATCGTCGAGAGCTTTGTCACGGTCGTGGTCGGTGGCGCCGACATCTTCCTCGGCGCCGCACCGGCCGCCGCCGTGCTCGCCGTCATCCGAGCCAGCCTCACCGCTTGGCAGGGCCAGCTCTTCGGCCAGATCGGCCTTTTGATCGCCGTGATCATCGTCATCCGCGTGCTGCCTGGCGGCCTGTCCGGCTGGTTCTTGAGGACCGGCCGATGACGGCGCCCGAGGAAGGCCTCGAGCTGATCGCCAAAACACCGGCCGAGCGCCGGTCGACCCTGGCGATCTGGCTCAGCCGGCTCGAGGGCCCGCAAACCATGGGCCGGGGCCCTCTCTTCTGGGCCGCGGTCGTCGCCGTCGTCGGTGCCGCTGCGATCTACCCGCTCTTCGTCGACGGCTGGACCGTGGGCAATGCCGCCTACTTCTTCGTCTGGACCTTCATGGCGATGGGGCTCGGCGTCGTCTGGGGCTATTGCGGTGCGCTCAGCTTCGGCCAGACCGCCTTCTTCGGGCTTGCCGGCTACGGCTATGGCGTGCTCACCATCAATGTCGGCGCCGCCTACGGCTTCACCATCTTGGCCCTCGTGCTTGCCGTGGCGCTGGCCGGGCTCGCCGCCCTGATCATCGGCTACTTCATGTTCTACGGCCGCATCAAGGGTGTCTTCATCGGCATCGTGACGCTCTCCGTCACCCTTGTCTTCTCCACCTTCATGGCGCAGACGGCGGGGCCGCAATGGCGGATCGGCAGCGCGCGGCTGAACGGCTTCAACGGCATGTCGGGCATGCCGCCCCTGACCGTTCCCTGGCCCGGCGGCGACCTCCTCCTCTTCGCCGACATCCCGCTCTACTACGTGCTCCTCACCCTCACGGTCCTCTGCTATCTGGGTCTGCGGATGCTCCTGAACGCGCCCTTCGGCAATGTGCTCGTGGCGATCCGCGAGAACCCCGAACGGGCCGAAATGCTGGGTTACGACATCCGCGTCTACCAGCTCCTGGCCTTCGGGCTGGGCGGCGCCCTGGCCGGGCTCTCCGGCGTGCTCTATACCGCCTGGGGTCAATACATCACGCCGAGCAGCATGGGCCTGACCGCAGCCGCCCTGCCGATCGTCTGGGTCGCCGTCGGTGGCCGCAAGGACATCACCGCGACGCTCCTCGGCACGCTCCTAGTGCTCTACGTCTTTCAAACGCTCACCATCTACGGCAGCCAGTACGCGCTGGTCGCCATGGGCGTGCTCCTGCTCTTGACCGTGCTCCTCGCTCCCGAAGGGGTCGTCGCCATCCTGATGCGGGGCATCGGCCGGCTCTTTAGCCGGAGGCAGGAACGATGACGGCGATCCTCGAGACGAGAAAGCTCGAGAAGCGCTTCGGCGGTGTGCAGGTCGCGCAAGGTATCGACTTCAGCATGCAGCCGGGCGAGATCCACTGCCTGATCGGGCCCAATGGCGCCGGCAAGTCGACCTTCTTTCACCTCGTCTTGGGCGAGCACCGGCCTGACGGCGGCAGCATCCACTTCAAGGGCGAGGACATCACGCATCTTCGCTCCTTCGCCCGCATCCGCCGCGGCATCAGCGTCAAGTTCCAGGTGCCGGGTATCTTCAAGGCGCTGAGCGTGCGCCAGAACCTGGAGATCGCCTTCCAGCACCATCTGCACGGCCACAATCTCGATGCCACGATCAGCCGTGTGCTCGACTTCGTCGAGCTCAAGGCCGTGGCAGCGACCCCGGCCGGCACGCTCAGCCATGGCCAGCAGCAATGGCTGGAGATCGGCATGGCGGTGGGCGTCGAGCCCTCGCTCCTGCTGCTCGACGAGCCGACGGCGGGCATGTCGCCCGATGAGACGTTCAAGACCGGCGAGCTTCTGCGCCAGCTGAACGCCGAGGGGATCACCATCCTCGCCGTCGAGCACGACATGGCGTTCGTCCAGCAGATCGCCGAGCGGGTCACCGTCCTGCATTTCGGCGCCATCTTCGCGCAAGGCACGATCGACGAGATCGTCGGCCACAAGGGCGTCGAGGAGATCTACCTGGGGACCAGCGATGACGGATGATCCGCTGCTCCGCGTCAACGGCCTGCGCGGCGGCTATGGCGGTGAGCCCGTGCTCCAGGGCATCGACATCAGCGTCCAGCCGGGCGAGATCGTGGCTGTCATCGGTCGCAACGGGGTCGGCAAGTCAACGCTGATGCGCTCCCTGATCGGCCTCCTTACCCCCTCTGCCGGCACCATCCGCTTGGCCGGCACCGACATCACCGGCATGACCGCCAACCACCGGGCCCGGGCCGGCATCGGCTACATCCCGCAAGGCCGGGAGGTGTTCCCGAGGCTCAGCGTGCAGGAGAACCTGCTGGTCGGCGAGGTGGCGCTCGAATCCGGCCGGCAGCCGAACTACGCGCGGATCTTCGGCTTCTTTCCCATCCTCAAGGAGCGGGCGCGGCAGGCAGCCGGCACGCTCTCGGGCGGGCAGCAGCAACAGCTCGCGATCGCCCGGGCAATGATCGGCGAGCCCCGGCTGATGCTGCTGGACGAGCCCTCCGAGGGCATCCAGCCCTCGATCGTCAAGGACATCGCCCGAAACGTCCGGCGGCTGAACGCCGAGACTGGCGTCGCCGTCCTCCTGGTCGAGCAGAATCTCGACCTGATCGTCTCGCTCGCCGGGCGCGGCTTCGTCATGGACAAGGGCCGGATCGTGGCGACCCTCGGTGCCGAAGAGATCGGCTCGCGCGACGTCGTCCGGCGGCATCTGGCCTTGTGAGCTCACCAAATAACCAAGAGGAGCGTGACCGAAAATGAGCTGGCTCGAGCACTCGTTGATGAACAAGAAGGGCGTCGCCAGCGGCGTCGCTGGTAAGCGCCACGCCATCACCATTCCAGAGCAGGGCACCTTTCACTATGTCTATGGGCCCTATGTCGACCCGGTGCTCGAGGTCGAGCCCGGAGCGGTGGTCACCGTCGAGACCCATGACGCTTTCGAAGGCAAGATCAAGGCCGAAACCGACAAGCCCTCGGCGATCCTGAACTTCCCATTCCTCAATCCGCAGACCGGCCCGATCACCGTTGCCGGTGCCGAGAAGGGCGACTGCCTCGCGGTGCGTATCCTCTCGATCAAGCCGCGCGGCCCGCAGCCGGTCGGCACAACCTGCCTCATCCCGGAGTTCGGTGGTCTGGTCGGCACGGGCCAGACGGCCATGCTGAACGCGCCCCTGGCCGAGAAGGTCAAGAAGATCAGGGTCGACGAGCAGGGTGTCTATTGGTCGGACACGATCACCCTGCCCTACGAGCCGTTCATCGGCACGATCGGCACCTCGCCAGAGATCGAGGCGATCTCCTCGCTCCAGCCGGACTATTATGGTGGCAACATGGATCTGCCGGACGTGGGGCCGGGCGCGGTCATCTATCTGCCGGTGAACAAGGCCGGGGCCTATCTCTATCTCGGGGATTGCCACGCTGTGCAGGGTGACGGCGAGCTCTGCGGCGTCGCACTCGAGATGCCGGCCATCGTCGAGTTGCAGATCGACCTCGTCAAGAACCATCCGATCGCCTGGCCGAGGCTCGAGACCGAGAGCTTCCTGATGACCATCGGCAGCGCCCGGCCGCTGGAGGACGCCGCCCGGATCGCCTATCGCGAGCTGGTGCGCTGGGTGTCGGCGGATACCGGCATGCCCGAGGACGAGGCTTACATGCTGCTGACGATGTGCGGGAAGGTGCGGCTCGGCAACATGGTGGATCCCAAGTACACCATCGGTGCTTCGATCAACCGCGCCTATCTCGGCTGACGGCCGCCGCCGGCATCGGCGGCAGGCAAGGTCAGCCGCCTTTGCCACATCGGCTAGCAGTGCTGGGGTCGAGAGCAGGCTAGCGGTGGCTTCACTCGACGAGGCCGGCGAGGACCTCGCGTTCGGCTGCCTGACCGTCGGCGCTCGCTCGATCGTGCTGCAGGACGCCCCTCCCGATGGGCCATCCATCACTGCGCGCGGCGGCCGCGGAGGTCAATCATCCCTCGGGAGAGCCCTGCATCCGGCGATGCTCCTCATCCACCCGGGCTAGACAGCCCGGCCGAACCAGCGCACTCGGCCGATGATGCTGATCCCCTCGAGCGGGCGCTCGTAGGTCTCGTAGGAGGGATTGTCGGAGCGCACCCGAACCCGCGGCTGACTGGCGTCGCCGGTCAGCTCGAGCCGCTTGGCGACCGGCGCCATGCCGTCGAAGAGGATGAAGATCCCGGGCGGGCTCGGCTGGCGCCGGCCGGTGTTGACGAGGACGAGATCGCCGTGCTGCAGCGTCGGCTGCATGCTGTCGCCCTCGATCCGCATGACGCGCAGCGACTCGGGGTCGACCTGCAGCTGATCGAGGATCCAGGAGCGGCGGAACTGGTAGGGCTCGGCAGTGGCGAGCACGGTCTCGACCAGCCTGCCGCGTCCCGCCCGGGCCGGGGGCTCGAGTGCTGGGATCTGGACGAAGGCCTCGGGATCGCGGGTGAGATCCGGCGGCTCGCCTTCGACCGAACCCATGCCCGAGATCAGCCAGTCGGCCTCGACCTTGAGCACCCGGGCAATCTGCTCGAGCCGTGTCCGGTTGGGGCGGGTCGAGCGGCCGCGCCAGATGTCGTGCACATAGTTGCGCGTCAAGCCGGCGCGCTCGGCGATCTGCACCTCGCTCAGCGCCAGCTGGCGGGCGCGGGCCTGCAGTCGGTCGGCCAGTGTGCTCGCCATGCGCGGCCCCATCTTACAGCTCATTTTGTGGGTTTAAAGGGGATTGATCCGTCCCCGTCAAGCCAATAGAAGCTGGACGATGTTGTCTCTCGATTCCAAGGATCAGAATGAGCTTCATCGACAAGACATACTACAGCCTCGACGAGATCCAATCGCGCTGGGACGTGCCGCGCCGTGACCTGGTCTATCTCGCGGAGAACGGCCTTTTGGCCCTCTCGGTGCGGGTCTACGGCGTCCAGCTGGAGCACGGCATCGAGGAGCTCGAGGCCGACGGGCGGCTGTACCGCATAGCGGAAGAGCGGTTGTGGTTCCAGGGCCTGCAGGATCTCCTGCCGCGCGACGTCCACCAGTTGTTCCTGAACGGGCAGGCGACGGTGTATTGGTTCGCCACGCCGCCCGAGCGCTACTGCCAGGTGCTGGAGCCCGGCGACGGTGTGCTCGTCCTGCCGGAGGCGCTGGTGGTGCGGCGCGAGGAGCGTGACCGGTTGGAGCGCGAGCAGGGCCTGGGCCCGACCGGCCGGTCGAAGCAGCCGGTGTTCTTCCAGCGTCAGGACTTTCGCGAGGTGGTGCTGGGCGACGAGACCTTCCAACTCGGTCGCAAGCAGGCGCAGGTGGTGCGGCTGCTCTACGAGGCGGTGTCACGCGAGGTGCCCTGGTGCTCGGGCCAGGAGTTGCTCGACGCGGTGCAGTCCTCGTGCAGCCGGCTGAGCGATCTCTTCAGGAACAAGCCCGAGTGGCGCTGCCTGATCGGCTCCGACGGCCGCGGCCGGTATCGGTTGAATGTCACCCTGATGGGTTATCCACAAGATTTTTCATAATCCCCCACTCCAGGGGCAAAAAGACCAGGAAAAACAACGCTCGGGGTGAGTCGCGATCCCACCCCTGAGGGCCCTGGATCCATCACTCGAGGCCCGAATCGGCCCCAAAAGCTCACTTTCATCCCCCTCTGAAGCGCATGACAGGCGTGCGGATTCAGACAATTATCTCCTGAGACTTTCGCTCAGGAGGCGATATGACAGAGCCTTCGATACGACACTTGAGCCAGCTGGAGCTGGCCGACCGCTGGCGCATCAGCCACCGCACACTGGAGCGCTGGCGCTGGTCCGGAGAAGGGCCCCGGTTCGTCAAGATCGGCGGCCGTGTGGTCTACCGGCTGCAGGACATCGAGCAGTTCGAGGCCGATCAACTGCGCCGCAGCACCGCGGAGTCCGCGGCATGACGCTCGCAGCCCCGATCGAGCCCACGATCGACAGCCAGGTTCTCGGTGCCTGGTTGCGCCAAGCCCGGGCCGGCGATGTGTTCGAGTACCACCGCGGGCTGCTCATGGTCGATCGCGGGCCACTGGCGGGCAAGGCCTCGCAAGACGCGCTCGATGAGCTGGCCGACGGCGTTTATCGCCTCGCCGCCGAAGGCCGCGTCCACTTGGTGCAGCGGCGTGTCGCACCGGGAGCCTTCAGCTACCTCGCCGTCGCCCGATCCCCCGTTTTCGATCAGCATTTGGAGGCGCGCCGATGACCGGCCTCGCCAACCATCCCACGACGGCCGACCTCGAGCGGCTGCCGATCGCTGCCGTCGCCAGCCTGCCGGCCGATCAGCTGGTGCTGCTGCAGGACGAGGTCGATGCCCTGCTCGACCAGGCCAAGCGGCTGGCGACGCGGCTCGAGGCGGCGCTGGGCCTGCGCTACGCCGAGCGGACCCAGGGGCTGCGCCGGGCGCTGGAGAAGGATACCGGCACCATTCGCTTTCACGACGGCGAGGTGGTCGTCGTCGCCGACATCCCGCGGAAGATCAGCTGGGACCAGACGCAGCTGGCGGCATTGGTCGAGCGCATCCGGGCGCAGGGCGAGGACCCCGCCGACTACGTCGAGCTCGGCTACCGGGTGCCCGAGCGGCGCTACGCGGCCTGGCCGCCGGCGGTCCGCGAGGCCTTCGGCCCGGCGCGCAGTGTGCAGCCCGGCAAGCCGAGCTTCCGGCTGGCCCTCGCCACCTAGCCGTTCCGAGACGAGCGGCGGGGCGGCCCGCTCCGCGAGGACGGGCAGGCCCTCCTTCGGCGCCCGGTCAAGGCCCCGCCGTTCCCCCGATCGCGTCCTCCTTCTCCTGGAGACCACCCCTTGCCCATCCGCATCGTCACCGCCGATGAACGCCTGGCCCAGGCCAACAACAAGACCTCGCTCGCCGTCTTCGGGCCACCCGGGGTCGGCAAGACCTCGCTCCTGAAGACCTTGCCACCGGACCGCACCGTCTGCCTCGATCTGGAGGCCGGGCTCAAGTCGGTGCAGGACTGGCCGGGTGCGAGCATCCCGGTCAGGAGCTACAAGGACTTCCGCGATCTGGTGGTGCTGATCGGCGGGCCCGATCCGGCAGCCGATCCGAGCGCCTGGTACAGCGAGGGGCACCATGCCCATGCGCGGAGCCTTCATGCCGAGAGCGGCCTCGAGGCGTTCCTGGCATCCATGTCGATCGTCTTCGTCGACAGTATCACCGACCTCACCCGGCAGGTCATGGCTTATGCCAAGCAGCAGCCCGAGGCCTTCTCGGAGAAGACCGGCAAGCCGGATGTCCGCGGTGCCTATGGCCTGCTCGGCCGTGAGGTGATCACGGCGCTCAAGCACCTGCAGCACGCCCCGGGCAAGACGGTGATCTTCGTCGGTGTCCTCGAGAAAGTCACCGACGAGTTCAACACGACGACCTGGCAGCCGCAGATGGAGGGCTCGAAGGCGGGCCGCGAACTACCCGGGATCGTCGATCAGGTGATCTCGATGCACCTCTTCGGCCGCGACAACAAGGGCGAGCTCGTCCTCGACGAGAAGGCTGCCGAGCGCCGTCTGGTCTGCAAGGCCGGCAATCCCTTCGGCCTGCCCGCCAAGGACCGCTCCGGCCGGCTGGAGATGACCGAGCCGCCCGACCTCGGGGCCCTGCTTGCTAAGATCAACACCACCAGCAAAGGACGTTGAGCCATGAGTTTCGACATGAACGATGCCGAGCCGCAGAAGAGCGGCGAGCTGATCCCCGACGGCGCCCACGCCAAGCTCGTCATGCACATCCGCCCGGGTGGCATCGACGGCTTCTTCGAGGCCGACCAGCGGCTGCTCAAGGCCTCCAATAGCCCCGGTAGCGATGTCCGGATGCTGGACTGCGAGTTCACCGTGGTCGAGGGGCCGCATGCGCGACGGAAGTTCTGGCAGACCTTCACCGTCAGGGGCGGCAAGCTCGACGACAAGGGGCAATCGATCGGCTGGGGGATCAGCAAGAGCATCTTCCGGGCGATGATCGACAGCGCCCTCGGTCTCGACCCGAACGACATGAGCGAGGCCGCCAAGAGCAAGCGGATCCTGCGCGGGCTCGCCGATCTGAGCGGCATCACCTTCGTCGGCAAGATCCGGATCGAGGCGAGCCAGGATCCCCGCTACGGCGACAGCAATCGGCTCGACCGGGTTATCCTGCCGAACGAGCCGATCTGGCAGAAGGTGATGAACGGCGAGACCGTGCCCGACGCGCCCACCGGCCGGGCGCGGGCGGCAGCACCGGCGCCGGCGCGGGCGGTCCCGGCATGGCAGACGACATCTGCGACGGGAGCAAGCCAGCCGCCAGCAGCCATGGCAACGCCTGCCTGGGCGGTATCGCCGGTCGTAGCGCCTGCTCCGGCGGCGCCCACACAGCCGTCGGCCCCGGCGCAGCCCGCGGGTCCGGCCTGGCTCAACAGCTGAGCCGATGACGGCCGACGAGTGGCAAAGATACGTGACCACCGAGGCAGCACGGGCGATCGGCGAGTGGCTCGAGGGGCGCGGCCGCCCGCCCCCGCCGCGCGCCGCCCCCCCCCCCCC
>Ga0081527_100433_pt1 | contig 21381 bp, 14 predicted proteins | sample HotLakmasection5_FD_70992 | JGI IMG/M metagenome (GOLD analysis project Ga0081527, IMG submission 70992) | Hypersaline microbial mat communities from Hot Lake, Washington, USA - Section #5 (SPADES assembly) (version 2) | ecosystem: Environmental > Aquatic > Non-marine Saline and Alkaline >... | reverse complement strand
GGGCAGGTCATGGGAGTAAATTTTATGAGAGAAAAAATTGAAAAAGTGCTTTTGGAGTTCAGCGTGAAGCGGGGAAGATACGTGAAAAGCCTGCCCTGGCATTCATCACAGAGAGTGATAGAAGAGAGTGAAGATAAAATTCTTATAGAGCTGACTGTCTACCCAAGCTGGGAGCTGTTCAACAAAATCATGCAGTTTGGCCATGAGGTCAGGGTAGTAGAACCCGACTGGCTCGCCGTTAAAATCAGAGAGGAGTATGAGATGGGGCTGAGTCTTTATAAGGAATAGGCAAAAAAATAATTGGTTTAGGGGGTAGGCCGTAATCCGGCACACTGCCGTCCTACCTTGTTTTTATATCAAAAAACAAACCTAATCCAATCTTATGAAACTTATTATAGCCGGCGGAAGAGACTTCAACGACTACCAGAAATTAAAAGAGGAGTGCGATAAACTATTTAAAACGTTTTCCTTTACTGAGGTTGTAAGTGGCGGAGCGAAAGGGGCTGATGCTTTAGGCGTTAAATATGCTGAAGAAATAGGTCTTCCAGTAAAAGTGTTTAAACCTGACTGGAAAGCGTATGGCCGTGGGGCTGGTCCTCAGCGAAACCGGGATATGGCGGACTACGCTGACTTTCTGTTTGCCTTCTGGGACGGAGAAAGTAAAGGAACGGGGAGTATGGTTAAAGAAGCCCGAAAGAGAAATCTAAGGGTAAGAATTTGTAGACTCTAACTATTTTTAATAAATATATAAACCAACTTAATTCACTTGATATGGATTTTAATAGCAAAGCCTTAGACACGTTTAAAAAATCACTAGATGACCAAAATAGATGGTCAGGGATTAATGCAAAGGATTGGGGATTGTATTTTTTAAATAATGTAAGCTCGAAACTTGATAAAATATTTATCCGGTCTGACCTTACTAATTCAAATTTTACCCAGAATTTAACGAACGAAGAATTAGCTATAGCAATTTTGTCTTGGGGTGGAATGAATCGTGAACATGGGAAGTCACTATTTAAGAATAAAGAGTGGCTTGAGGTAATAGAGAGAATGAGAGAGACGGCAGTGAACCGAAAAGATGCTTATGAACAGTTTAAAAACCTGAGAAAGAATAAAAAATTGGTTGGGATGGGCCCGGCTTATTTTACTAAGCTGATCTGTTTTGCTAATCGAGATTTAAATGGCTATATCATGGATCAGTGGACTTCAAAGTCTATGAATATTTTAACTGGCAGTTCATTTATAAATCTAACATCACAGGGGAGTGTATCAGATCGTAATTCAGCTGATACTTACGAAAAATTCTGTAATTTAATTGAAGAACTATCTGATATCGTGAGAATGGCTCCCTTGGATACTGAGGAGGCTCTTTTTAGTTATGGAGGAAGAAAAAAAGGGGAATGGAGAAGCTTTGTAATTCAGTCATGGGGCGGTCCAAAAAAAGCCGCGAAATCGAGGAGTAAAGTAAGGTTTAAAAGTACCTATAAAATAGACTACACAGATATGGAACCGATAGCATACAGTGAGGCCAAAAAATCATTCGATAGTAGTTGGATTCAAATTCCAACACTAGGATTACAATCTTCGATCAACGTAAAGGTAGATGGAGGCTCGTTGATTATTCAGAATAGCAAATCCAATGAATTGGCCATCGACGAAAACCATTGGGATAAGGTAATGAATAGAATATCTGAACTTCCGCAAGAAGAACGATTGAAAACCTCAAGATACGGTCAAGGAAAACATCCATATAATTGGGACGATTGCCCGAATAGAGTTTTTTCAATTTATATTCCGGCTGTTGTGCGTTACATCATTGAAAATTCGTAAACCTCATTAATCTGGTTTGGTTTCAGAACAGCAATGATAATATTCAATAACACTTTAAGTGCAGGGTGGGTTTAATTTGATTATGAAAGACAGGATCTAATACCTGGCAAATAAATATCCGCAAGATTAAGATGGTTAGATTGTTTCCTTAAAATTAATCAGCGAGCACATGAGCGTGAACAGCATATAGAATAAATGAACAGTTTCTGCTAACTTTGTTTTACCATTGTTTTACCCAAAAAACAGATAGGTAATATATAATACTGTAAATACTACTCTTACAGCATATAATATGTAACCCCGCCCAGTTGGGTTGTGTCAATTTAGAGTTTTTTGTGAGCGCGAGCGCGATAGAAAAACATTTGTGTATACAAAGCAGAGGCTGCCAAGGTATTTAGTGAATTGTTTCACAATAGTTTTACAGGAGAGAAATAAAAAAGGGTCTAAAGCATTTTAAATATAGGCTTTAGACCCTTTCAGGTAGTGGCGGGGGTAGGATTCGAACCTACGACCTTCGGGTTATGAGCCCGACGAGCTACCAGCTGCTCCACCCCGCGATGTTAAATTTCTTCATTTTGTCAAAATCGCAAAACTATAAATCGTTTTGCATCAAGATTTAAATATACGGGTTCTTTGGATCCGATGTCAAACCATTATACAAAATTTAAAAGAGACTGATTCTTACTCGGAATGGTTAACGCTGGATGGAGCTTACGGGGATATCGAAGGTAAAACGGCTTCCGGTTTCATCGCTGTCGATGATAAGATCTGCGTTCATCTGTTCTGTAAAGTTCTGAACAATAATCATCCCGAGAGAATTACTCTTGGCAATATCAAATTCATCCGGGATACCAGACCCGTTGTCACTCACTTTTAAAATTAATGATTCGCCATTTAGTTTGCATTCAATGCTTAAAATACCATCTTTGCGAAGATTAAATGCATGTTTGTGTGCATTGATCAATATCTCACTCACCATTAACCCAAGGGGAATAGCTTTAGACATGTCGAGATGAAAGTCCTCAATATTGTTGATGAGCTCTATATCTTTTTGGCTGCTTTTAAATGACTGATGCGTAACAGTGCTGATCTTTTCGAGATATTTCCTGAGGCTGATTTCGGTAAAATCATTCGAGTTGTATAGAGCTTCATGAGCCAGAGACATCGTTCTGATTCTTGACTTCGAGATTTTTAGAATCTCAGCTGACTCATCGTTATCACTCATTGTCTCCTGGAGCTCCAGCAGGCCGTGAACCTGAGCCAGATTGTTTTTTACACGGTGCTGCAGTTCTTCGAATAATATATCTTTTTCCTTGAGGGATTTTTTTAGCTTTTCACTGCTTTCAAAGAGAGATTTCGTTTGGCTTTCCACCTCTTTATTGAGGGTTGTATTCCAATTGTTCAGTAAAAACATTGCCGTTCCGGCTGTGATGATAATAAGGCCTATAGATGTCCATGTGATAATTTCGAATGCCTCCATAGCACCCATTACATCAGCTGCAGGGTTTCTGCCAAACTCAGAAATGGTCTCCTCGATATTCAGCTTGCCCAGTACGTAACCCGAAACAATAAAAAGTGAAAGAATGGTTGCAACACCGGCTACAGCACCGTAAATCCACTTCGCAGAAATTTTTGGTTTGGAGTGGAGAGGAAAATATCTGTTTTTAAGGCGTTCTGCCGCAGGGGAGAGCAGAAAAATAAGCGGCCCAACAATAATAACAGACTGAAAAAAAGTACCGGTCCACCAGCTTTTCCAGAGAATGAGGCTGTCGTAGGCGGAGAGCTTATTAAAGAAGCTCCAGATAAATGAGCCCATAGAGCTGGCTAATGCAGCAACAAAGGATACAACCACAAACAGAGCCACACTATTTAGTGACCTGAGGTTATATGGCACCTGGAGGCTGTGATAGGCAAGGGCGAAAAGTCCCAGCCCGAGCGAAAATGCAAGGGCTATTACCGTAGCCCAGATAACGGAAATTCCGGCAAGGTAGGCAACTACAAACGTTGAGATGTATACAGGAACAAATCCCCATTCAAACCCAAACCAGAAAAAAAGAAGGGTTCCGATAATAAGGGCGGGGTTCACGATAAAGAAATCAATGATTTGCCCGTTATTTGGAGAAAACGAAACGATATTCTGGCTGAAAATATAGTGTGTGGCTCCCAGGCTTGCTGCAAACAGTAACCCCCAGCAAAGAAGAAATATCCATATACTTTTAATATCCTGCTGTAAAGATAAGCTTTCAAACGTAATCGGTTGCCATAAGAACGACTTGTTTTTTATACCCATTTAAAAGTTGGAAGAGTAATTTTATAATTTTGAGCACTAACCTAACCCTAAATGTAAACTCTCTGCACCTTAGTTGCTACCGTTTCATATTAAATATCATGGAAAAACCTATGATAGAGCTATATACAGTATTTGCAAGCCATATTAATTATATAGCAGCATCAGGTAAATTAATCCACGCGCAAACTGCCGGCCTGTATCTGTTTCCACATTCAGGCATTCTCAGCGGAGATCCGTATGGCCTGAATTTAATCCTTAAACCAATCTAAGTTACTGATATTATTTGTTTAAAGATATATTGACGCTTGGATGCATTGACCTTACCTTATAATGCGACATGAAGAACCTGTTATCATTCATAAATAAAGAAAGTCAACAATTTTCGTGATACATGCATCCGGTTGATTTATCACTATTCGCTGTTTATGTGATCGGTCTGCTCGCTTTTGGCACATATTTCTTCAAAAAAAACAAAGCCGGCGATGATTATTATGTTGGCGGCAGAAAGATGGGAAGTGTCCACATAGTCCTCTCAGTCGTTGCCACAGACGTTGGCGGAGGGTTCTCGATTGGCCTGGGCGGACTCGGTTTTGTAATGGGAATTGCAGGATCCTGGATGCTTTTTAAGGACTGATCGGGGCATGGCTGGCCGCAGTATTTTTAATTCCCAAAGTAAAACAGAACGTATTTTTCGATACCGCCTACACTTTTCCTCAGCTTTTTGATCACTATTACAACACAAAAGTGGCGTTTGTTGCCGCTATCATTTCCGCAATTGGCTATATGGGATTTACAAGCTCTCAAATGCTTGCGGGCGCAAAGCTTGCCAGCGGTACCTTTGCAGACCTTGATCAGCAGACCGCCCTTTATCTTATGGGGATTGTGGCTGTGGTTTACACCGTTCTTGGAGGCCTTAAAGCTGTAATTTACACCGATACCGTACAGTGGGCCCTGCTTATGATCGGACTGGTTTTCATAGGCATTCCTTTTGCTTACCTCGAAATTGGAGGCCTGGAGGCTATCAGGGCAACGGTTGCTCCAGAAATGCTCTCGCTTACAAACGTTACCTGGCAAGACCTTGTATATTGGGCCGTAACCATTATTCCAATATGGTTCGTGGGGATGACGCTCTACCAGAGAATTTACGCCTGCCGCGATGAGAAAACAGCAAAGAGAGCCTGGTATCTGGCCGGACTCTTCGAGTGGCCGGTGATGGCATTTCTTGGCGTTCTGCTTGGCCTGTTTGCACGCGTGGCTGCCGACCAGGGGATGTTTGCATATCTGGGAGCAGGTGATATTTCAGCCACAGATCCCGAAACGGGCCTTCCCATGCTTCTAAGAACTGTACTGCCTACCGGGTTTCTCGGAATAATGATGGCCGCCTATTTTTCCGCGATTTTGTCGACAGCCGACAGCTGCCTGATGGCCTCTTCAGGTAACGTAGTGACGGATATTATCGGAAAGTTTTTTCCATTCGAATCAAACAGCCAAAAATTTGTGCGTCTTTCACAGATAGTAACGCTCACCATTGGTGCCATGGCTCTTCTTCTTGCAGGAGCCATGACAAACGTACTTAATCTGATGCTCGACTCATACGCATTTATGGTTTCCGGACTTTTTGTGCCGGTTATCGGGGCATTGTACTGGCAGAAGAGCACATCGGCCGGCGCCCTTGCAGCCATGCTAGCCGGGGGAACTGTGACCATTTCACTGCGGTACAGCGAATTGGGGCTGCCATACGGTTTAGATCCCAACGTTTTTGGAATCACAGCGTCTGCCCTTGTGTTCATACTTGTCAGCTTTGCCACGCAACCTTCAGAGTAATTATAAAATGAATCCGAAAGGATTGTTATCTTTAGACAGTTATAAAAAAAAACGATTTTTTTTGATATGAATATCACCTACACCATCATTGAAAACGACAAAAGCGATGTGCCATTTTCCAGGGATGAAATTGCATCCTTTCTCCATCAGCATTTGGATGAATACGGCGATAAAAAGTCTGCAATTTTAAAATGTATAGGGTACGCTTACGGAGACAGAAACGGAAGCGGTGGTTTTGTCTTAATTGCACACGATAAAAAAGAAATATTAGGTGTGGTAATCATCAACGACACAAATATGGAAGAGTACATTCCCGAACATATTTTGGTGTATATTGCCGTGCATTCAAAAACCAGGGGACAGGGTGTGGGAAAAGAGCTGATGAGAAAAGTGATTGAACATACGAAAGGAGATATTGCTCTCCATGTGGAACCCGATAATCCTGCACGGTTTCTTTACGAAAAAGTCGGATTTACCAGTAAATACAAGGAAATGAGACTACAGAAATAAGTTCAAAATACACAGAACCATATTCTGAATACTGAGAAAGAACTTAATGGCCTACTTAAAACTTTACAGAAAGGAACTCCAGCATAACTACGATTTCCTCGATAAACTGTTCAAAGACAGTAAAATTAAATGGGGAATTACCACCAAGCTCTTTTGCGGTAACCGCGCATATCTTAATGAGGTGATTAATTTGGGAATTGGCGAAGTGCACGACTCCCGGGTTAGTAACCTGAGAGTGATTAAAGAGATTGATCCCGGCACACTTACGATCTACATCAAACCGCCACCGAAAGATATTGTCAGGGATGTAGTAAAATATGCCGACATCAGCCTTAATACGGAACTGGCGACTCTACATGAGCTTTCTGATGAAGCTCAGCGACAGGAAACCACTCATAAAGTAATTATTATGATTGAGCTTGGAGACTTGCGGGAAGGTGTAATGCGCGATGACCTGATCAACTTTTATGAGAAGGTATTTCGACTGCCGGGTATCGAAGTTGTAGGGCTGGGTACGAACCTGAACTGTTTGCACGGGGTAATGCCCGATGGTGACAAACTGATTCAGCTCGCTCTGTACAAGCAGATTATTGAGCTTCGCTTTAAAAAGGAGATCCCGCTGGTTTCGGGGGGTACAACGGTTACAATCCCTCTTCTGCTGCGTAATCAGCTGCCGGATGGAGTGAATCACTTCAGAGTGGGAGAGGCTCTCTTTTTTGGTAAAAATCTTTTTACTGATGGCGTAATTGAAGGAATGAGCGACCAGGTTCTGGAACTCTATTCACAAATTATTGAGCTGTCGGAAAAGCCGATGGTTCCGTCCGGCGATCTTGGCGTAAACCCGCAGGGCAAAGCCGTGCAAATTGAAGAAGATGATTACGGGAAAACCTCCTATCGGGCCATTATCGACATAGGTGTGCTCGATATTCAGCCAAACTACCTGGTTCCTGTGGACGATCACATCAAAATTACGGACGCCAGTTCGGATATGCTCGTACTGGATGTTGGCTCAAACCCCAATAATTATAAAGTGGGGGATATGATCCGGTTTAAGCTAAAATATATGGGAGCGCTTGGTTTGATGAGTTCCGATTATATCGAAAAGAGGGTTTCAGAGTAGATGAAGAGTAAACGCCGGAATGTTACGGGCGGCTGTCCTGTAATGAATTTCCCAGACAGAGTGGAAACTCTCGATTTTTCTGATGGTTATAACGCCAGTCTGATGAAAAAGTTTATACAGGAGGGAAGATGGGGCATCGGTGGCTATCTCGAAAAGAGAACCGGAATGTATACGGCCCCGCAGTACGAAAACAGAAGAAATATCCATATGGGTGTGGATATCTGGGCACCTGCAGAAGAACCGGTTTTTTCGCCTCTGCCCGGCCAGATCATCTACAAAGATTTTCATGATCAACCCGGTAATTACGGCGGAACAATGGTTTTGGAGCATAGAATGCAGGGAGAATCCCTGTATGCCCTTTATGGTCACCTTTCAAAAGATTCTGTAGGTGCTGCCGGGATTGGTAAAAACCTTAAGGCAGGCGAACAACTGGCTCGGCTTGGTGATTGGCGCGAAAACGGTAACTGGCAGCCGCATCTTCACCTGCAGCTGTCTTTGCACGACCCGGGAAAAGCAGATATGCCCGGAGTAGTAGCCGCAGACCAGTTGGAGACGGCAAAATTGAACTATCCGGATCCGAAAATTCTTATTGGAGACTGGTATAGCTGACCGGCTTGGTTTATTTTTTTATTCAACCATTGAGCTTCCGCTTCCTTTAATATTGGCTTTCTCAAATGTAAGCGCGAAGGTGGTCAGTCCGTTTGTGGTTTCATGACGAATCTCTGCTTCGAGCTGTTCAGAAAGAAGGTCGATCAGTTTTAATCCCATCGAAGTGTAGGTTTTGGTATGAAAATCTTCGGGTAAACCGTTGCCGTCATCTACAATTTCAAGAACTAAGCTGGATTCAGCCTCTTCAAGATTTACAGTAATTGTGCCCTCATCAACTCCTTTAAAACCATGTTTTAAAATGTTTGTTATAACTTCGTTCACAAGCAGTGAACATGGTACGCTTTGATTGATATTAAGCTCGGTATGGTCCAGGTTAAATTGCAGATCAATTTTTGTACCTGTTTGCAGTGTTCGTACAATATCCTGTGTAAGTGATTTTATACCCTCCGAAAATTGTATATGGGCAAAACTGTCTGATTGATAAAGCCTCTCGTGAATTTCTGCAATCGATTTAATTCGCAGAACACTTTCGATGAGCCTCTGGTACAGCTCTTCATTATCGGTGTTAATTGCCTGCATCTCCATAAGTCCGGAAACCACCGCCAGGTTGTTTTTTACACGGTGATGAATTTCTGCAAGCAGCGTTTCTTTCTCTTTCAGGGATTCAATGAGGGTCTCTTCCTGTTTTTTCATATCAGAAATATCTCGGACCGCACCCACCATCCGAAGAGGATTTTCCTCATCATCACGTAAAATATATCCATCTTCTACCACATAGGCGTACTCCCCGTCACTCTTTTTGAAGCGGTATTCAGCAGACCATCGCTTTTCGTTTGTCTGATGCAGAGTGTTTTTGAGTTCTGATGAAATTTCATCGCGGTCTTTGGGGTGTATGTACTCCTCCCATCTTCTGATGGGATATTTTTTGTGATTCAGATGGTGCCCAAACAGTGTTGTAAAACTATCTCCCCACTCCATATGATCATTAACAATATCCCAGTCGTAAATCGCATCACGCGTAGCTTTTGTAACCAGATTGTAGCGCTCAAGGCTCTCTTTAAGTTTTTCCTCGAAATTTTTCCTGTCTGTAATATCTGTAAGGGACCCTACCAGCGCAGTTACTTCGCCATCCTGCACAAGTGGCGCTTCATTCACTTCAACCCAGATAATTTTACCGTCCTCCCTGCGCAGCTGAAGCTCATATGGCGGCTGGGCTTTGCCTGTTTCCAGAGCTTTTTCGGTAAGCTCGTAGCCGATATGATTCACGGGATGATCAGTTACGTATTCGATCCATCTTTTGTCTGATTTTTCGGGAATCACTCCAAGAAAGTCTCTCGATTGGGGACTCATATAGGTTAGGTTGCCATGTGAATCGTGGGTGTAAAACATATTTGTGCTGTGTTCCACAACATTTCTGAAATTTTTCTCGGCTTCATTTCGGCTCAATTCTGCAAGTTTTCGATCGGTTACGTCCTGGATATTGCCATAAAGCTTTATGCACTCTCCATTTTTCATTTGTGCCTGGGCAACCACACGAACCCATTTTGCATGTCCTTTGGCCGTAATTATTTTGAACTCTTCGTTGAAAGTTCCTCCTGACTCTTTCAGCCCATCAAGTAGCTGTATAAGTTTATTTCTTTGTTCTCCTTCCTCAAAAAAATTTATGGCTTTTTCAAATTCTGGTTTATAGCTCGCAGGCACTTCATGGAGATCTTTAACAAAACGTGACCAGTATAGGCTCTTTTTTTGAAAATTGAGCTCCCAGTTGCCAATACTTGCGGCCTGGTAGGCGAGTTCGAGCTGCGCTTCGAGCTTCTTCTCCTCGGTAATGTCAATCATCAGCCCCTGCAGAAAGATCGGTTTTCCTGCTTCTGTAATTACCGAAATCAGATCCCTGAGCCAGATATAGCTGCCATCGGCCTTTTTAAACCGGTAGTCGAAGCTGTGATCGTTGCCCAGTTGGGTCTGCTCCCTGCAGTACGCCACCGATTGCTTGCGATCGTTGGGATGAATGTGTTTGGACCAGAAATTATCCGACTCAAGCCACTCTTTTGGCCTGTATCCAAGAATCTCTTCTACCTGGGGTGATATATAGTTAAAATGAACACCGTCCGGGGTGGCTTCGAAAAAAATGCCGTTTATTGAGTTGATAAACGACTGAAGTTTTTGTTTTGCCTCAACCTCCTCGGTTATATCTTTGAAATTATCAACAATTCCTCCAATAGCCGGATCGTGAAGCATATTGGTGATGGTGCCGCCAAACCATCTCCAGCCGCCTTTTTTATGCTTCATTCTGGCGGGCGTCACCTGGATTGTTTCTCCCGGTTTTTGAATAGATTCTGCAATCTCACCGAATATATGCTGCCGATCATCCGGGTGCAGGATGGTTGAGATATCCATCGCCATAACTTCCTGCTGCGAATACCCCAATACTTTTTCAATGGAAGGAGAGCTGTAATTGAGCGTTCCATCTTCAGATAAAATCCAAAGCACATCATTTCCATGCTCAACGAGTGCCCGGTACCGTTTTTCATTTTTGATGATTTTACCGGCCTGAAGATGTTCAGTAGTCGCATCTCTTACCACGTGCAGAATGTGGCTCACTTTGTTGTCATCATTCAAAACCGGAACATTGGTAAGGTCATAAAATTTTGATCTGACACCTTCTGAAATCATCGGGTCGTCTTCTATTTTTATGCGTTCCATTTGATGCTCTTTTTTCTCCTTTAGTACTCTTCTGAGAGATGCCAGAAGCAATCTTGGATTTACATCATCCGGATCGTTAACGTCTCCCGGGAAAACATCAAATATAGACTTTCCTGTAAGTGAGTGAAGGGGTACGCCGATTATTTGTCTGAATGAATCGTTTACTTCGGTGATCGTAAATGCAGGATCATCACTTCGTACGATTAGAGCCGGTAATGGCAGGTTTGTGAATAGCGATTTGTAGTTAATCAACGATTTCATAGGGGAATGGAAAAACAAGTGCTTTCCATATTAACACATTGTTATTATATATTGTAAGAAGTACAAGTTGGATATATAATTGTTTATAGCAAAACATACAAGATGCAGGCTTGCAGGTTATCCCGGTTTTTGAGGTTTGTGATTAAATGATGAATCTTTTTGAAACTTCGGGACTTCATATTTTGTGGCTGCATGGAGATTCCGGGAGGATACCACGGACACCCGAAAATTGTAGAGCATACAGGTTTTATGTTCAGCCCTGTTAAATTTTAAACCCAAACAGAATCAGCCGCTATTATTTTAAGAGTAAAAAAATCGGGGAGTCTCCTCACAGGTGTTTTGTAATTAACTGTTTTCAAATAAAAATATAAGCATGCCGGAAGTAAAAAAATGGATTGAGTTCAGAAAAGTGTTACACAAATCTCCCGAGCTTTCGGGGAATGAAAAAAGAACTTCAGAAAAGATAAGCGGTGTATTAGAGGGACTCTCTCCTCACGAGCTGCATAAGAATATTGGCGGGAGTGGCGTTATGGCAATCTTTTCATCAAAAGAACCTGATGATAAAGAGACGATACTGTTTCGTGCCGAACTGGATGCCATTGCGGTTCAGGAGGAGTCGGAAGCTGAGTACGCATCAGAAAAAAAAGGTGTGATGCACGGCTGCGGGCACGACGGACACATGACGATTTTGCTTGGTTTTGCGGAGTATTTGCATCAGCATCCGCCGGAAAAGTACAATATTGCTCTGCTTTTTCAGCCTGCTGAGGAGACAGGAGAAGGGAGCGGCAGGGTGCTGGAAGACCCTGTTTTTAAAAAGCAGACTTTTAAACGGGCTTTTGCCCTTCATAATCTTCCCGGGTTCGCAGAAAACGAAGTGATCATCCGGAAAGGTGTATTCGCGGCAGCATCAACCGGCCTTCAAATCGACATTAAAGGGAGGTCGAGCCATGCGGCATACCCCGAGCAGGGAAGTAACCCTTCCCGGGTACTGGGTAATCTTTTAACTTTCATTTCTGAGGGGTTTGATGAGTTCAAAAAGAAGGGATCTGTAAATAAAATTATATGTACTTATGCGCGCATGGGAAATGTGGCTTATGGCATAAGTCCCGGCCACGCAACGATGGGCGTAACGGTTCGCTCATCGGGTGATGATGAGCTGGATAGAGTTGCAGAGCTGATTCGGGGCCGGCTGAATACAGAGAAAAAGTCGTTCGATGGAGAGATCAGCATGAAAGAGATAGAGCCGTTCTCTGCAACAGTAAATGACGACCGGGGAACGGAACTTGTGGAACACGCTGCGAAACAGAGGGGATTAGAGCTTCAAAAAATGGGAGAGCCGTTTCCCTGGAGTGAAGATTTCGGAGAGTTCAGAAAGAAATGCCCTGTCACTTTGTTTGGCCTGGGAACGGGAAAAGATCATCCGCCCCTGCATTCCGAAGTGTACGATTTTAATGATAACCTGATTGAAACGGGAATAAAGTTGTTTGCCGTGCTTAGCACTTTGTAAATTGACGAATCACGCTATTTTTATAGATCCGAGACTCATTTTTTGACGACTGAATATTTAAATGAAATTACCTGATGCAACATTTTGATGATTACTCTCTTCAGCCCTCCTGCATTGTTCTGGACAGCGAAGCCCTCGCAAATAATATTCGCTTTTTGAAGGGATTGGGAAATGACGATCTAAAGATCTCGTCTGTAATTAAAGGAAATGCATACGGACACGGAATTCCAAAGTTTTTGCCAATGGCAGAACTCAACGGAATCAGTCATTTTTCAGTGTTCAGCGCAGATGAAGCAGCAATTGCGCTTAAAAGCCGCACTAAGGCCACTACCGATATTATGATTATGGGTATGATCCGTGATTCTGAGATGGAGTGGGCCATAGAGAATGACATTGAATTTTATGTTTTTGAACAGGATCGCCTGTTGGCTGCCGTTAAATCAGCACGGAAAAGGAGTAAAAAGGCTCGTATACATCTGCAGATTGAAACCGGAATGAACCGTACAGGTTTCGAGACGGAAAACTGGGAAACGGCGTTAAAAACTGTAGTAAAAAACCGAGATCTTATTGAGCTAAAGGGAATTTGTACCCATTACGCGGGCGCCGAGAGCGTGGCGAACCACTACAGAATACAGAGACAGAACGGCAGGTTCAAGGAGTTTTTAAAACTGGCTGAATCGATGTTAAGCACTATGCCTTCAGTGCACGCTTCCAGTTCTGCAGCCTACATAACCCGTCCCGAAATGCATTACGACATGGTTCGCATAGGCATTGCGCAGTACGGTTTCTGGCCGAGCCGCGAAACCTATATGCACTATATGAAATCGAATAATATGGAGGAGGGCGAGGATCCGCTAAATCGGGTTCTTACGTGGAAAAGCGAAGTGATGAGCCTTAAAAAAGTGAAAGCCGGTGAATTTATCGGCTACGGAACCGTGTACCGGGCCGGCCGGGATATGACCATCGCCACGGTCCCGATCGGGTATTCTCACGGATTTGGCAGAAACCTCACAAATACGGGCTACGTGCTTATTAACGGTGAACGCGCAGGCGTGGTAGGTCTTGTAAATATGAATATGATCACTCTCAATGTTTCTCACATTGAGGAGGTGAAAAAGGGAGATGAGGTGGTAATGATCGGTTACCAGGGCGATGACGCCATCACAGTGGCATCGTTTGGAGAAATGACCAATAATCTGAACTATGAAGTGCTTGTGCGCCTGCCGGCATCCATACCACGGATGGTAATGTAGAATGAAATTTTGTTTATACCCGGAATGAATGGATGCCCCTGCGGGGTTGTGGGTTTGCAAAATTTAAAAACATCATACGCTATGAAAGCTCAATCAGTTCTCGTTACTCTCTTTATGTTGGCGGCTTTTTTTTCTGATTCGATCAAAGCTCAAAACAACAGAATTTCCCATCAGGATTACCTGGAGGCGATCGGCCTGGGCGATGACTACCTTGTAATGAGTAATATTTTGGTTCGCGGCCTGCAGCTGCAGGAACCCGGCAATACGGCCGAGTATTACGTAAATAACGCCTCCTTCTTTTCAATGATTTTGCTTCTGAGCAATGTTACACCGAGGGATTACTACCTGCTTCAAGAGGAGGGCGTTGATGTGCTGCATGCGATAACCGCAGACACACGGCCGTTTTCTGAACAGAGCCTGCTGGCAGACCTGGTGCTTACGGGAGTGGTGACTGAAATAGAAACAAATACCCCCGCAAATGATGGATTTGATGTATCGGTCAAACTACTGGTTGATGATGTTCTGAAAGGAGGCGTGCCCGGTGATACAATAACCATCAGGCAGCGGAACCTCGATCGGTTATCCGACAGCCAGACCCGCCCTGAGACCGGCCGTTCATATCTTTTCCTGTTATCGAGCGGAGTATACGGTTATCAAAAAGCGAACTACCAGTTTGCAAACACGGGAGAGGCAGAAGCCGGTATTCCCGATTTTGGAAATGAAACAACGTTTGTGATCTACCGGATGTACAACAAAAACCGAAATAGAATCCTTGGACCTGAACTGGAAATTTCAGAGATCAGAAGAGAGATGCGGCCTGTTACCGCAATCATTGAATAAGCATCGTTTTAAATTTTCATAAAAATTAAACGTGCGGTTTTGAATCAGAGTCTCCAGAATCATCTATGGTTATGATTTTTCGATTCTCCCATTGGAAAAATCAGTTTTTAAACGGATAACGTATTGAATGCCGCGCCTACGGCGCTTCTTATTTAGGAGGCATCCCGTTACCCCCACGGAAATGCTGCGCATTCCCATGGGGCTACGGATATGCCGCCCCGTAACGGGGCTGGGTTATACTTTTGAAAAGGGGATGCCATTCTTTTATTCACATGAGGTTTAATTCACCGCTTTTTTGGCCGGAAGAACAAGAAATTGAAATTGGGTTGATGCCTTGGGGGGTTCTGTATCAAATTCGTTCAATTCGAACAATTGAAATATCAAAAATGATGGCAAAAGTTGTGTTACCTAAAAAGCGCATTGGAAAACTCATTTGTGTATCAGGCTATACACCAAGCACCATCGGTGCGATATATCCATAGCCCGGGGTCATTGCGAAGCGGTGGCCCTGGGGTTGAAGGCGAGCACCAAATGCGGGAGCACCGTAGGTGCGACATCTCTGCAATTGAATTCAGGGTTCGATGAATGCCGCGCCTACGGCGCTTCTTATGTACGGGGCATCCCGTTACCCCACGGAAATGCTGTGCATTCCCATGGGGCTACGGATATGCCGCCCCGTAACGGGGCTGGTTTATACTCTTGAAAAGGGGATGCCATTCATTAAATCTCAAGGAGTAAAATTCCCGTTCCCCCGGGTTGAGAGAACAAGAAATTGAAATCTGTTTGATGCTTCGAGGGCGGCTCTGCATGGAATATGCCCAATAGACAATAACCTGAGCACCGTCGGTGCGTCATATCCGTAGCCCGGGGTCACTGCGAAGCGGTGGCTGATTTACAATTAAGGTGTTGTTTATTGCAGATTGATTATTTAATCAGTTGAAGCGCTTCCAATTGTAAAACAAGGACTTCACGATTCAACAACTTAAAAATAACTATTTGATAATTGCTTTTACTTTATTACACTCCAATAACCAAACGCAGAAATAAGGGTGTAGTTGGGATCGTATTAAAGAATAATTAGGGTAAGGTAAAGGTATATTAAACAGATATTTGCCTGTTTAATAGTTGCTTCTGTTTACTCCATTCTTTATTTCCCTCTCCATCTGCCTTTCTGATTTATTATCAACCAAACATATAATAAGAGGTATAAGTATGCTCAAAAAGCTACTCTCTATCGCATTTATGTGCCTGATCTCTGCCACTGCTGCGTTTGCACAGACGAGCACGATTTCTGGTACTATTACGGATGCAGATACCGGTGAACCGTTACCACAGGTAAACGTCTTCATTACGGAACTGCAGTCAGGTGATGCAACAGATTTCAATGGTGAGTACACGATTGAAAACGTTGCACACGGCACATATACTTTACGTATAACATCGATCGGTTACGTATCTGTGGAACAACAGGTAACTGTAAACGCTAATAACAGTACATTTAATTTCGCTCTCGAGGCCGACGTACAGGCACTCGACGACGTTGTGGTAACAGCCTATGGTTTTGACAGAGAACAACGTTCGCTTGGCTATTCCGTACAGGAAGTGAGCGGTGACGTTGTAAACCGTGTAGACCAGGGCAACGTTGTTGGAGCTCTTGCCGGTAAAGTGGCCGGTGTACAGGTTATCGGATCTGCCGGAGCCAACATCGGAGGTTCAGAGCGAATTCGTATTCGAGGCGCAAACGGCCTTTCCGACGGACAGCCGCTCTTCGTAGTTGACGGAACGCCTATGAACAATAGCTCTTTCCTGATTTCAGGAGGCGGCTCTGCTCGTGGCCGTGACCTGGGGAACCTGATGTCTGACCTGAATCTCCAGAATGTGGAGTCTATATCTGTACTGAAAGGAGCAGCTGCTTCAGCACTGTATGGTAATCGTGCTTCTAACGGAGTTGTAATTATCACAACTAAGAAAGGAGAGATGCAGGCTAATCAGCCAATTCAGGTAGACTTCTCCAACAGCACGTACTTTTCAAACGTAAGTGAACTCCCGGAATATCAAAATGAATATGCCGGCGGATACACTCAAAACTTTATTGAGTACACCGATCCGGTTGACGGACAAACCTACAACGGATTAAACTATGCAGCTGATGAGAGCTGGGGTCCAAAAATGGACGGTCAGCAGTACCGCGCATGGTGGTCGTGGTTTGATGCCGATTTCGATGGCGACGGTCAAAGCGACTACGGCGAAACAACTGCGTTGAATCCACAACCAAACAATGTTGACGATTTCTTTGATACTGGCGTTCGTCTTTCAAACAATCTTGGAATTACGGGCGGATCTGAGAACATTTCCTATCGTGTAGGGTTGAATAACGTGAATGAATCAGGTGTTTTTCCTAACTCTTCTATTGATCAAACGGCCGTTAACTTTAACGGTGCGCTCAGCCACGGAGATAAATTCACATCGCGTATTTCATTCAACTACGCAAACACACAGGGTGAAGGCCGGCCTGCCCAGGGATACTCTCCCGTACAGGGTAGTCCTGTTCAGTCTATGAACCAGTGGTTTCAGCGGCAGCTGGATATGAGCAAACTGAAGCAGTACAGAACCGATGACGGTACCCTGACTTCATGGAATATCCGCTCTAACACCAATACGCGCCCTCTCTACTGGGATAGCCCGTTCTTTTCTGTAAACGAAAATATGTCTACTGATGACAGAGACCGTGTTTATGGTAATTATGCGATGTCTTATAACGTAAACTCAAACATTGAGCTCGTTGGAAAAGTCCATCTCGATGCATATGATTTCGTTGCCGAAGACAGAATTGCTAGTGGGGGCCTCGAGGAAGACTGGTACTACGTAGCGAACCGCAGCCGTCGTGAGGTGAACTACGAAGCAGGTGCAAATTTTGAGCAGGATTACGAGGATTTCTCCGTAAGCGCTTATTTGGGTGCAAACCTGCGGCAGGAGCGATATAATTCCGCTATTCAGCAAACAGTAGGGGGGCTTTCAACGCCAAACTTCTTTAACATTGCGGCATCTATCGACCGGCCTGATGTATCAAGCTACAAGTCTGAGAAAGATGTACGAAGTGTTTATGGTACGGCAACCCTTGGCTGGAGAGATATCATTTATGTTGATGGATCATTGAGAAATGACTGGTCATCCACTCTCCCGGCTGATGATAACTCCTACCTTTATTACGGGCTTTCCACAAGTATTGTATTTACCGAGCTTGGAGCTTTCTCTAACCAGAATATTCTTTCATTTGGTAAAGTAAGGGCTTCGATTGCACAGGTTGGTAACGACATTGGGCCTTATCAGATATTCCAGACCTTTAACGTAGGCACTCCCTTTGGCAGCAATCCTACATTGGCTGTGCCAAACACTCTGAATAATACAGAGCTGGTGCCGGCTGTATCTTCAGACTATGAGTTTGGTCTCGACCTGAGATTCTTTGACGGACGATTGCGTACTGATGTAAACTACTACAACTCAGTTCGTGAAGATGAAATTCTCAGCCTCACCGTGCCGGGATCAAGCGGATTTAGTTCCGCTCTGGTTAACGCCGGTAAATTCACGACCAACGGCTGGGAAGTACAGTTAGGAGCTACTGCGTATCAAAGCAGAGACTGGAACGTAGATCTGGGACTGAATTGGTCTGCAAGCACCTCAGAGGTAAATGAGCTTGCAGAGGGAATTAGGACCCGCCAGCTCGAAACCGGATTCTTTGGTGTGGCACTTTTTGCTGAAGAAGGACGAGAGTGGGGTAATATTGTTACAACAGGCAGTTATGGTGGTTTCAAAATTCATGAGCCAACCGGCAAGCCAATTGTAAACGATAACGGGCGATACGCCATCGAAACCAACAAGGATCTGGGTAATATTTTACCGGACTGGAATGGTGGTTTCCGCGCTGATGTACAGTTCAGAAACTTCTCGCTGGGAACGTTTTTTGAATTTCAGAAAGGCGGGCAATTCTACTCCATCACCAAAATGTTTAACGCTTACTCTGGCTTAAGCAAGGAAACCGTTGGCAATAATACGCTTGGCAATCCACTGCGCGATCCCGTAACGGACGCATCAGGAAATACTCAATCATTTGTACCGCTTGGCGATGCCAGTTCTAACTCCGGTGGTGTTTTGGTTGACGGTGTTGACGAAAACGGTAATGATGTAGCGTATCTTTATGATGCATCTCTGCACTTCCCATTTATGTTCAACATCAAGGAAGAGTGGATTTACGATGCCAGCTACTTAAAGCTGAGAGAGGTGAAGTTTACCTACAATATACCGGCAAGTGCCTTGGCTAGCCTGCCGATTAAACGCGCATCCGTTGCTCTCGATATCCAAAACGCACTCCTGCTTTACACAAGTGTAGACGGTATCGATCCATCGGCCATCCAGAACAATGCAAACGGTTTTGCATTCTGGGAAGGCGGTGGACTTCCGGCAACACGATCCGTCGGTTTTAACATTAATCTCAGCTTCTAAACCTGACGAATTATGAAATTTATGATCAAAAAAATAAATAACACGATGAGAAAAGCCGCATTAATGGCTGGTATGGTACTGCTGCTCATCAGCTGTGATGATTTCGGTGACACAAACATTGATCCGAATAATCCATCTGAAGCACAACCTGAACTTCTGCTTACAAGCGCACAGCGAAGTGTAAGTGATGTAGTAGGAGCCTTTACCGGAAACCTTTGGGTTCAGTATATGGCCGAAACGCAATATAATGACGATTCGCGCTATTCGAACTCGAATGCAAACTTTAATGGCTGGTATACCGGTCCGCTTAAAAACCTGCAAACCATCATTGATCTGAATACCGATGAAGAAACCCGGGCGAATGCTCTTTCCGGTGGCAGCAATGCCAATCAAATTGCCGTTGCCAGAATTCTGAAGGCCTATTTCTTTCACATGATGACGGACAGATGGGGTTATATTCCTTACTCTGACGCTCTTCAGGGGGCAGAAAACTTCAGTCCTCAGTACGACTCTCAGGAAGAGATTTATCTCGCGCTGATTGATGAGCTGAAAGCTGCTGTTTCACAGATGGACGGCGGTGCCGGAGTAAGCGGAGACATTCTGTTTAGCGGTGACATGGGGCAGTGGGCAATTTTTGCCAATACTCTGCGAGCCAGAATTGCTCTCCGTATGGCCGACACAAGTCAAAGCAGCGTGGCTGCATCTGAATTCGCTGATGCAATCAACAGCGGAGTTATCTCTACAGATGTACTCTACCCGTACCTGGACAGTGCAGACAACGAGAATCCCTGGTATTCACGGTTCAGAACACGAACAGACTACGCACTGTCTGACGTTCTCGCCGACTACATGAAAGACCTCGGCGATCAGCGTGTTGCCAAATATGGTAATCCTGCACCCGATGTAGATAATGACGATGGTGTTACTACGCTTGATGAAATCGTGGGGATGCCATACGATGCGGAAAATCCAGGTAATATCACCAATGCAGCGATCTCATTTCCAGGTGCAGCCATTGGAGCCGGTGGCCCGGGTGTTGGAATCCAAAATGCTCCGCTACCAATTATCACGGTTTCCGAGATGCATTTCGCCATGGCGGAAGCTGTTGAGCGTGGATGGATTTCCGGCAGTGCCGAGGAGCACTATCTTGCAGGTATTCAAACGTCATGGGAACAGTGGGAAGTCTTCGACCAGGCTGCCTATGATGCCTACATATCAAACCCTGAAGTAGCCTATAGTTCTGCAAACTGGGACGAAAAAATAGGAAAACAGAAATGGGTTGCCCTCTATCCGAACGGATATGAAGCGTGGGCAGAGTGGAGACGACTCGGATATCCCGAACTCGAACCACACCCGCAAGCCTTTACTGAAGACGCTCAGATACCTGTACGTCAAACCTATCCTACTACCGAATCGCAGATTAACGAAGCTGCCTACAACGCAGCCGTTAGTGCGCAGGGTGCCGACAGCCCTTCAACCAGACTCTGGTGGGATATCGACTGATAATTTGTATTTAGAATTAACCATATTAAGCCACCGCGAGAAATCGCGGTGGCTTTTTTATTATCCGGAAGGGGTGCAAAACATTGCTGACATAACCCATCTAATTTTAAGAAATCTAATGTATTACGATGATTTTGGTTGGCCTCGAATTTGTATGCGGATTGAGGGAGTCTGAAGATCTGCGGAAGCAGAATTTCACATAGGTTCTGTTTGTATTCATCGAACCATGAATTTAAGCACAGATATTTCGCACCTACGGTGCTCTCACATTTAATGTTCGATTTCTAACCCAAAGCCGCCGCTACGCAGCGACATTGGGCTACGGATATGACGCACCGATGGTGCTCGGTTTATTGTCTATTGGGCATATTCCATGCAGAGACCTCGAAGCATCAACCTGATTCCTATTTCTTGTTCTCTCAACCCGGGGGAACAGGAAATTTGCCGCTTGAGATTTAATGAACGGCATTCGCTCTTTCAGGGGTATAAACCAGCCCCGTTACGGGGCGGCATATCCGGTGTGCCGGGCACGCAGTACGACTAACGGGTGCGAGGTGAAAGCCTTCAGTCCCGAAGAAACCGTAATGACCGGAATTCTATAGCCGATGGCAAGGGTGTCCACCGC
>Ga0081527_100432_pt1 | contig 21390 bp, 18 predicted proteins | sample HotLakmasection5_FD_70992 | JGI IMG/M metagenome (GOLD analysis project Ga0081527, IMG submission 70992) | Hypersaline microbial mat communities from Hot Lake, Washington, USA - Section #5 (SPADES assembly) (version 2) | ecosystem: Environmental > Aquatic > Non-marine Saline and Alkaline >... | reverse complement strand
TATATTTAACAAGTGCGCAGGCGTAGCCTGCGCCACCTATAGGGCGGTTGTGGGTGGGGATTATTTTGAAAATTTTAAGTAAGAATTTTTTGTTGCTCCCTTATTATTCAGGAAAATGTTATTAGCTTACTACCTTGCTTCTTATGTTAGCCTTGTAATTAAGATTATTGGATATATTGGAAATCACCGGCCGAAAATCCCCGTTTATATCAGGCGGAATTTTGTCATAATACTCGAAATTAATTTTCAAAAAGTTTGTATCCATCAATTCATAGAACAATTTCCTGATATTATTTTCATTTTTTCTTATAGGAGCATTATGGGCTGATATTTTTACTTTTATATGAAACAAATCTTTTTGTACAATCTGGAACTGTCTTATACCGCTGGTTATAGCAGAAACATATGATGCAACCGATACTCCTGACACAAGTTTTCCGTTGATAGAGACAAGATTGTCATTCATCTTGCCCACTTTAAGCTTTATTGTCGGGTAAGGAAGTCCGCATTCACAATATGAATTTTCTTCCCGGAATACAGATATATCACCGGTGTTATACCTTAATATTGGCATGCTGTATATAGAAAGAGGGGTGCAGATAAGTTTTTTTGCTTCGTAATCATCATCTGTTTCCTCAAATTCTATAAAATATTCATCTATATTTAAATGCATGCTGCCCTTTGAACATTCGTGAGCTATGCAGGGTACTTCTGAATACCCATACTCATCAAAAACCGGAGCATTAAATGCTCTGGCAATCAATTCTCTCTGTATCAGGGGTTCGACCGTGGAAAAAACCCCTTTAATACCGTTTATTTTAATCTGTTGGCTGCTCAAATATACAGAAAACTCTTCTAAAAGCGATGAATAGCCGAAAAGATAAACCGGTTTATATTTTTTAATCTGTTGTATCCAGGAATTCATGCTTTCAGGACAAATATTTTTGCTTTTTGCAATGTTTTTTCTGTTTAAAATTGCTTCAAACCCCGCAGCCAGATAGTTATTTGGTTTTATATACTTTTTATCTGTTATCAGCCAAAAAACTCTGTCATTAAACCTGTATCCGCACCATGAATTTGCCCTTGCCCTGAGGGCATAAATATATTCCTGATCCTCAAAAGAGCGATAAATCCTTATAGGCATACCTGTAGAGCCGCCGGAATAGTCTATGAGTAAATTTTTTTCGCATAACTCGGGATTTAATAATGCTTTTTTATTTTCAACAATAGAAAAATTATTAAATTCCGGGATTTTTTGATAATCCCTGACGGATTTAATATCGTTAGGGTGGATATCAAGAGATTTAAACAGCATTTGGTAATAAGGGATCTTTTCATAACAGAAATTAACCAGTTTTTTTAACTTTTTCCACTGAATAAAATACAAATCTTCCCTGGATAAATAGTCTTTACGTGTAAGTTTTTCGTAACAATTTATCCTGTGTCTTCTCTTGTATATATAATGATATAAAGGTAAGAAAGAATTTTTGAATAATAAATCTTTCATAAATTTAAATCCTGCCCCGAAACGCATAAAACTTAATTTAATGATTTAATATTCAAGCTTTTTCTTTGTTCCCTTATCGGACTATTTTAGAGTATATTCTTATAATAACTGACAATAATCCTATTCTATATATATCTATCTGGATGTGTTATAAGTTAATATAAGATCAAAAACTAATAATATTCGGTACAACCATCCGAATAATGCTCCGGAGAGGAAGGTATGAAAAAATTTTATATATACTTAGCGATAATAATATTAATGTTTTCCCAGCCAGTTATTGCCGAAAATATTAAAAATAATGATTCGCAAATTCTTCTTGCAGGATTAAATACAGATGAAGTAAATTTAAACCTTCATGGAAAAAGCAGGCAAAAGCTGGAACTGAACGAACCTGTAAAAGAGTTAAACAACGAACTATTCACTTCAAAAGAAGATATTCTTAAGCATTACCTGGAAGCCCAAAAAAAGCTTGATATAGAAGACATAAAAGCTCTGTGGGAATCTACGGTACAAAGAAATCCGGTAATAAAATTTGCTCTAAAGAAACTGTCATTGCCTGCTGAGCAAAGGAGAATTAATTCTTCCCGAATGGCAAAAACATTATCAACCCTGATAAATGGGGCTTGTATGTTACCGGGGCTGCTGGGTGCGGATTCCATAACATCCAGCGCAGCTTCGGCCGGTGGAAGTCTTGCAGGCCGTGCTATAACAAAAAAAACCCTGCCCAAAGAAATGCCGCTTACTGATACGGAACTTATCCAGCTTGCAAGGCTAGTTGAGGACCTTCAGAACAAGACCATAAAGAATTATTATTCTTACAAAGGGAATCTGGAAGCCTATAAAATAGCCAAACAAAATGTTGTAAAACATAACAGAATGTACTCCAAAGCATTTGAATCAAATAACCTTGCACAAATAATCACATCCAAGTCGCTTTATGACGAGGCATTTCTTACAGAAAAAAAATTAAAGCAGAAAATAAAGCTTAATCGACTGCTGCTGGAGAGGCTTGCGGGTGTAGAAGTTGTTAATGACCTTAACCTTGGCAAAGTTTCTTTACTTAATGACCTGCAAGACACACAGCCAAAGCCTGAAAAAGAAATTAAAGCCGATAAAGAAACAAAAACTAAATTAATAGCCAGAAAGGGAAAACTGGATTATACGGATATTAATGTAAAAGAGCTCGCTGAGGAAATCAATATTGAACTTGAGGAGGAAAAAGATATAATCCTTCCTGACCTGAGAATTTTATGGGGTGCTGCTGTTGAAAAGAGCGAAACCATAAGGTTTGCGATCTTAAAGCTGTCAAACCCTGATGGAGAGGTTGAAAAAACAACTGTGGTTAAAGAAATACTTTCACCTCTGGCAAGTGTTGCGCCTATTGTAGGGCTCGGGTTCGGTGATCCACTTACAGCGGGCAGCGCAATGTTCGGCGGTGATTTGCTGAATTCTCTGTTATCTGATGATAACAAGAGGCTCAGCGCAAAGCTTTCAAAAGTTACGGATGCTGATCTGGTAATGCTTGCCCAGGAAACCGACACCCTTCAGGAAAAACTGGTAACGCTATATTACGACTATGTTAATGCCTTAATGGAGCTTAATACCCTGGATAAAATTGCTGAAGAAAACAAAAATTATCTTGATATAACAGAACAGACCAACCCGGAATTATCTTGTGTAGCAAGTGCATTTATGGAAAAAATAAATGATGCAAGGTTTGAAGCCAGACAGGAAATTTTAAATAAAAGAGTTTCTCTTGAACAATTTGTAGGTAATGACCCGCTTCTTATGGTGGATAAAAACCTTAAAGACAGGCTGCGGTATAATTTTTAAAAAAGTTTCATTTCAGGCAAATTAAATATTTAAGCATACATATTGAGGATTTGCGATTCCCTGGCAAGTTCAGAATAACGATCATGTTTGTTGATTATCGCCATATCGAGCACAGCATTTTAATACTGGATATACTTACAAGTGGTCTTAATAAGTTTCCGTTAAATACTTTTGCAAAATTTTAAAAAACCCTGCCCTCCCTCCCTTCCCTGGAGGTGGCGGTGGCAAAGCCACCGCTTTTTTTATACAGGTTTTTTAAAATTTATCCGTTTTGTTCATTTCTGAATAAAATTTCTTATTTATCGTTTATTTTTTTAGAATACTAATAAAGAACAAAATGCAAAAAAAAATATAGACCTGTGGTCTATATTGTAAAAGCCGGGTAATAATTTTAAGGGGAGTTTGTGTCTGGATGGGTAGTATATAAGGTAATAGTTAAGGTAAATTTAAAGAATAATTTCATCGCTTAATAATGTATTTCCTAACTGAGTAGGCATAGGCGCAGGTTGATGTGAATACATTACTGAGCTGCCAAGATAATATGTATGGTTTTTAACTTTTTCCTGATTAGTCTCTACTGTTAATTCTTCTATATCCAGTGAGCTATCATCCATAAAGAACTCTATTCTTTTCATCTCAAACAAATCCTTTCCGTTTCCCTTCCGTTATATAAATAATATATCCTAATTAAATAAAAAAGTAATCACCACCTAAAGTGATATTTTATTTTTAGTATTACACCCGAAAGGGTTAACCCGTAAACTATATTACAAATTTACTAAACACCCCGACTTTATAGTGCTTTTCGGAGTTCGAGGTATCTATCAGGGTTAGTATTATTTGCAAAATCACAAGAATGCAGATTAAATGTTTTTTTCCTTTTCTCTTTTGTTTCTGCTTTCAAACAGCTTTGACTGCAGGTCATTAAGCATTACTTCAAGCTGTTTGTTTATAAATTTATGCCTCATCTGTATATAAGATTCAAATTTTTCTTTATCCAGCTCTTTTTTCTGAACAGCGTTTTCAAAATAATTTCTTTCATTGAGGATTAAAAGAGATAAAAATACATTGTCAATTTTTTGAATATCATTAGCATCAAGCATTTTACCCTGGATTACCTGGTTATAAACAGCTGTTGACCTTTTTAACAGGTCAATGAGCATTGCTTTTTTTTCGTCATGTTCCTGGCGCTCGGGTTGTCCGGGTGCAGGATTTTGGATTTTATCCTCTTCTTTCATTTCTCAAAACTCCTTTAATCCAAAGATTTCAAATAAATCTGATTATAAATTTATCATATATTTAATACTTAAAGATCATTAATTTATATTATATTGGCTTTTATCAATACAAACAAGAAATCAGGACAGTTTTAAGGCAATAAAAAACCCCATGACCAGACACATGGGGTAAATTGTGTTATAGCATTGAACTAGTTAAAATTATTATACATAATTTAATTCCAAGCTAAACAAACATATTTTCGGTTTTTCAGTCTTTTTAAAATTTTACATTATTTAATAAATGAAAAGTGAATGTAAAATAAATTTTATTTTGGTTCATTGAAACCCCTTAGCAAAATTGACTTTATAGGATAAAATAAAAATTATATAGAATTATGTTGATTCAAAAAAAATTATTATTATTGAATTTTAGGAGAAACACTTATGATTGGGGAAAATAATCAAAATTTGGATGATTTTATTAATCAGGAAGATTTAAACGAAAAGCAAGACGAGTTAAGCCCTGATCTTATAAATCAGGAAACTCCCGCAATGGCTCAACAGCCTGGCCAGGAACAACCTGCAGCTGAACAGCCCGCTTCAGATCAAACTAATGGGGAATTAAAATTTGAAATAGAGTCATTCCTCAGACTTGCAGTAAAACAGGGGGTTTCTGATATTCATTTAAGGGTAAATTCAGTTCCTGTGGTAAGAAAAGACGGAACTGTTATGAAAACCAAATATGACATAATTACCGAAGAGGTAATGGATTCAATTATGGCAGCAATCGTTCCTTCTAAACTTCAGCATAAAATCAAAACCAGTTATGATTTTGATTTTTCAATTGAAATTCCTGAAGTTGCAAGGTTCAGGGTTAACTTTCTGAAAGACTACGGAAGACCAGCGCTTGTTATGAGGGTTGTTCCTATAAATATTCCTTCAATCGAAGAACTTTATCTTCCGCCTACTCTGAGAGATTTTCTTGGTTATAATAATGGACTGGTACTTGTAACAGGACCTACCGGAAGCGGTAAATCAACTACACTGGCGACATTGCTTAATTACTTAAACAATACAAACTGTTATCATATACTTACTCTGGAAGATCCTATCGAATTTGTTCACAGGAATAAAAAATGCATATTTACCCAGAGACAGCTGGGATCTGACTCAGACTCATTCCCGCAATCATTAAAATACGCTTTAAGGCAGGACCCTGATATTATACTTATAGGAGAGATGAGAGACAGAGAAACTATTTTAAGCGCACTTAAAGCTGCAGAAACCGGACACCTTGTTTTCTCCACACTCCATACAACCGATGCGGTACAAACTATAAACAGAATCATAAACTCTTTTGAACCTCACGAAAGGGAAGCCATAAGAAACCAGCTGGCAGCTATTCTTAAAGGCACAATCGCTCAGAGACTACTCAAGAAGAAAGATAAAAAAGGAAGGGTTCCTGCAACAGAAGTGCTTGTAGTTACACCTGCAGCCAGGGATTACCTTGCAAGAAACGAAATAGAAAAAATTTATAATCTGGTTGATGAAGGAAATTATAGCGGAATGATGAGTATGAATATGTCGATGCTCAAGCTTGTAAAAGCAAACCTTATAACTCCTGAAACTGCTGTAGAGAACTCAAATAACCCGAATGAAATGAAACAAATGCTCCAGGGCGTTTTCCACGGATCAAAAAACAAAGCTTAAAAATTTTAAATTGATTTATCGAAAACTTAAATAGTGTTCTAAAAAAATAAACGATAAATAAGAAATTTTATTCAGAAATGAACAAAACGGATAAATTTTAAAAAACCTGTATAAAAAAGCGGTGGCAAAGCCACCGCCACCTCCAGGGAGAGGTGGGTGGGCAGGGTTTTTTAAAATTTTGCAAAAGTATTTAACGGAAACTTATTAAGACCACTAATAGATTCCGTATCTTCAGCTTTTAATGTTTTACTTATTTCAAAAAATAAAAAAAAGGCATTTTTATAGATGCCTTTAATTGTTTTAAAAAATATGACCGAGCTATTGTTTTTCTCTGTTTTTGTTAAGACAATATAAGCCAAATTGCGTTATTTGGTGGGATTTTGGACACTGCGGATTTTTCCCGCAAATACCATACAGCTGACAAACTCTATTCTGATGATTTACAAAACTTTGATTATTATTCATTTTTACCTCTCTTTTATTTATGGACTTATTTTTCTTTCACTTATTATTAAGTTTACACCTTATTGAGAATTATTCTTAATAAATTAATGGTTTCTTTATTTTTTCTATGGGTTTCTTTAAAGTCTAACCGGGAATAAAATTAAAAGCTGGAATTGTCGTTACAAAAAAAACTGTCCAGCAAAACAGGACTGAACGTTTCCGGGGTTTCTGAAAAGGTGTCCAGGCATTTCTTCTCTGCCTGATATTCGGTAACTTTTTTGTTTGTTCATTAACTAGTAATCTTAATCATAAAGGTAATGTTTTTTATAAAAATAGTAACTAATATATATGCAAAACTTATAACCATTATTCTACAAGAATTTACTTTAAAGAAAATAGTAATCTTCTATAGAGGAGTAAATATGTCTGTTATTCAAACATCTCTCGGCAATGTTTTTTTTAGTATTTTAAGTTCGGGAATTTCTGCTCCGGTAAAAGTTTCAATGGTGAAGGACCAAAAAACAAAATCTGCTTTAAAAGGTTTTATTCTGGCTTCTATATTGTCAATTTTAATTTCTTTTATCACAGCCTTTGCTATATTTTTAGTTGTCCTTTTGGTTTTTAACTTGTTTCATTTTAACGTTAGTATTTATCCTCTACTGTGGACAATTTTTAAATGGACTGCCTTTGCCTATATATTAACAGGATTTTTATTCGGTATTTACGCTGCTTTTATCAATCCTAATGTATAGTTATTAAATAACCACTAAAATTGCTTATTCTATTTCCAAAGCCTGCTTATTCGAACAGAATATTACTATAAAGTATGTTCTCACATTATTTTGCTTATTTTAATTTAATGTCTTTACAGCCTAAAAATTTCTTTTTCCAAACTATCCAGAGAAACATGACTAAACTTTTCCAGAGTTTCGGAAAATATATCCAGACATTCCTTTTCTGCCTGATATTCGGTAATTATTTTTTGTTTAAAGGATTCTGACAGATCAAAGTGATAATACTGTATAAGGTGTTTTACAAACCTGTGAATGGTTTTGGTCTTGGAGTCCTGAAGCTCGTTGATCTGGTTTACGATTAATTCTATTTTATAAGCCGTGGTGAAGTTAGGCTCCAAAATATTCAGGTCAACCGCCATTGATTCTTCGATTGCAATTTGCTCGTCGTGTTCGGAAATATTTAATTTATCATCCAGAATATTAATTATTTCAAAGCAAATTTTGTTAATACATTCAATATCCAGATTTTCACATCCGTTTTTCTTAATAATTGTGCTTAAAGCCCTGACTGATTCAATTTTTTCTCTGTATTCCAGAAAAATATAGTTTTCATCAATAGAAATATCTTTCTGGGAAAGGTTAGCATCTTTAAGTTTTCCGGCATATATGGCTTTTAGCCTTGTTAATAAGTTTCTTAGCCTTTTGTTTTTATGATTAACCTCATCGAAAAGTTTTCTTACCTCTTCATTTCGCATAAGCCTTTTGTATTTATGAGATGTTTTAAGCTCTTTTAAAATCCTGTTCAGCTGGGCACTATTGACGCCTACGGTAGAAAACTCTATTTCTTTAAAGTGAGAATTCACTAAATGCAGTAATTCCTTTGCTTTATTATTTCTCAGTCTTCTGATTAATTTAAAGTCAGAGATTTTCGTCTCATATTCCCGGAAAAGCTTTTCAAATTCCTTTTCCCCGTTAAATTCCGGATGAAGAGTTAATATCTTTCTGTTTAAAATAAGCTCTATAGTGAGATTAAATAGTGCTATAGCATCTTCAATCCTTATGTACGTGTCTTCTTCATTACCATTTTCTTCATTAGCAGCGGTAATTATACGGGATAAAAATCCCTGCGGCCTTTCTACTCCAAATTTGGAATTTTTTACGTTACCCTTAAACCTTTCTCTTATTGTTTTTGCAAGGGATGGGAAAGTCGGCTCTATATTATTTAGAACATTATTAAGAGAATTTTCAATCCTGTCATACTCCTCCTTTAACTGGATAGAAAACCCCTGCTTGCGAAAGAATTCTATCTGCTCAATTGATTCAGCAAGGTCTTTTTGCTTTGTGCAGAGATATACAGCATGCTTAACCATTGTTATATCCGAAGTAGAGCTGCTCAGAACATACCAGGCGGACATCATATCTCTCTGGTTAGGATGCTGGGAAATGACATGGTGTTCCCTGCAAAAATAAATATAAGCAAGCAGCCTGTCTATCACAAAATATAATTCATATTTAAATTCCGTAAGTTTCGGGTTTATCGTGGCATTTTTTACGGTCTGGAAAGCCAGGGCGAAAAGTCCGGCAAAAACTGTGTATAAACCAAAGTAAATAATGGTTTTTATGGAGGTAAATTCGCCGTATCCGATATAATATGCTGCATACACAGCTATAAATGTTACAGGCCCGGCTGTCCAGGCCAAATTCACAACATGCCAGTACCAGTGTTCGTTTCGGATTTCCTGTTTAATATTTTCTATCAGGTTTTCTAAATGGTTATTTTTCATTATTAAAGTCAGTTGAAGAGTAATTAAAATTAATTTGCTAATATTATTATAATATGATGAGCCCAATTTAATTAACACACTGTTTGAAATTTAATTTTATAATTTCCCGAATTTTTTTCGATAAATTCTTTCATTTGTTCAAGTGTAAGCGGCTCAGGTATTGGGTAACGGGCAGTTATTTTCTTTTTTAATTCCGAATAATACCTGATAAAGACCGAAAAATTAGCCGGAAATTTTTTGGGGTCAACTCCAATAAAATCACCCTGATTTTTAGCAAATTCAAACAACTCTTTCCATTCTTCAATCGGCCTAAATCCAATAGCTTCGATGCCATTGGAAAAAAGGGTGAGATAAATTTCATCAAATTCCTTATCTTTCAGGTATTCTTTAATGGTTTTCAGTGAGGCTTCTGTGTTGAACTTTGTCCAGAAGGGTATGGAGCCGGTAGTCAGTACCCACCACGGCTCAATAAGAATAAAATTTTCGATATAGAGCCTTTTTTCTGGAATTTCCCGCATTTCATTCCACCAGGAGTATAAATCAGCTACAAAAGGACTTATATCATCCGGTTCATTAAAACTCAGCTCTACTATCCGATAATTTTTCTCTACAGCAAGCTTTTTTATATCTTCTGTAAGAGCAGGCTCGTAACCCCATTCAGCCTCCGGAGATTCTGTATCAGGTTCGGGGACATCCCAAACTGTTTTTGGCGGATTATATTTTTGCAGAAATTCCTTCACTCTATCGCTGCCCTGCAAAAACTCTTCCTGCCTTGCTCCGCCCAACCCGCCAAACTGAAAATAATGCCTGTCAGAAACTTTTGTTGTTTTGTAGGTTTTTGTGCAGTTAATTATAAATATAACCCCGTTTTCTTCAAGGGAATTAATAATAAATTTCCTGTAAGATTCACCCAACGTAAGCTTTTTTACCCGGAAATAACTTATTCGGTTCAGCATTAGTCTGTCATTACAGGGGTCACATCCCTGATGGAGCTGCAAATCAGGATTTGCAGCCAGCATGGCGGGGGCGTTTTTTCTGCCGAATTCCAGGTCTTTTTTAGGCTCGTCAATACTCAGGAATGGTCGTCTTACCGGAATAAGAAAGTTTTGCGGAAGCCACGGGATATTTAAAGCTGAATACAGATGCACCAGAGCCCCGTTTGAAGCCCCGACTGCTATTGCCGGATATTTCCTTTGAGGATAAAGCGAAGTCACCCAGCGGGCAACTTCCTCAAAATTAATCTTTCCCAGTTCTTTTGGTTTTGCTCCTTCTTTCCATCCACCCCAGATATAGGCTTTTGCAGTTAATCTTTGCGGAAAGGCATCAACCAGGTTAGCAATAAAATCCCGGAGTGGCGGCACAATACCAAGCCCCGGGAAATCTTTTCCATTCAAGAAGTTTGCGGTTGCCATGAGAGGCCCTGCGGAAGAATCAAACTTGGCTATATATTGCGGCGCTCTATGGGTAATTTTCTCCTCCTGAATTGATTCTTTTAATTTATAAGTTTTTATCATACTGCATCAAGTATTAGATGACAGGTCAAAATAGTAAAGCAAGTCTGTTACTTGATTGATTCCTTTTCTAAAATCTTTTGGAGCAGTTCACATATTTCAGCGGGTTCTTCCCCGTTTCTTGCAACTATATCTGACTGGCTGAGCACGCCTGTAACCCTGTTATCATCGTCTGTAATGACTAACCTTCTTATGCTGTGTTCTTTCATTAAACTGATAGCAGCGGAAACAGAAACGTCTTCCCTGCAAGTAATCGGGGTCGGGGTCATACAGTCTCTTGCTGCCACATTGGAAGGTTGGAGGTCATTACCGACCGTATACATACAGATATCCCTGTCGGTTACTACTCCGACAATTTTATTAATACTGTGAGAGCTGACCACCGGGACAATTCCGCAGTCCAGGTCCTTCATAATATTTACCGCAACCGTAACGCTGTCTTCCTCTTCGCAGCATTCGGGGTTTCTGGTCATTATTTCTTTGCATGTTTTATTATCCATTTATTACCTCCTTTTATGACCCGGGAATCATTATTTTATGGCAACATTTGGGGACGCATTCCTCAACTTCCTTTTCGGATAGAATCCTGTCCGAGCAATCTGTACATACAAATTTCTCGGTATTTGGCCTGTATACGATTTTATGACCGTGACATTTTATTTCCCGCTCTATTTCGCTTCCGCAGTTTTACAAACAAATCTCATTATTTTTCCCTCCCTGCTTGCCTTTATCGTTATTTTGAACCGTAAGCCTATGGCCTGCGTGTCAAAACATTTTAATATTCAAGTGTTTTGCGATTTTTGGCTAAACAATAAAATTTCTGAAAATAGATAGTTTAAGCTTTTGAACTATTATATTAATCCTCTTAACAATCTGGTAACAATACCGGAAAGTATTATGATTGCTATTGCACGGATTTATTTTATGGTTATTTTTTCCGCATCCTTATTTTAGCCTGGATCACCCCATTCAGGAGCTATACCTAAATATGTAATCCTGAAATGAAATTAATATTAGTGATCTTAATAAGTTTCCGTTAAATACTTTTGCAAAATTTTCAAAAACCTTGCCCGCCCACCTGCTTCCATGGAGGTGGCGGTGGCTTTGCCACCGCTTTTTTATACAGGTTTTTTAAAATTTATCCGTTTTGTTCATTTCTGAATAAAATTTCTTATTTATCATATATTTTTTTAGAATACTAATAAATCAGTATGCGTAAACAAAAAACTAACTCATTCTGGTATACGTTTAAAAATCCTTTAAATACTCAATAGAAAAATCAGTATTTTGAGTTTATCATTAATTTATTCACCCAAGCATGAAATTTGCTATGAATCTGGATCGATACAAAAATATAGTTAAAACTGCCAACACCTTTAAGGAAATCGGGCAGGTAACTCATATCATAGGCCTTGTTATAGAAGCTGACGGACCATCATCTTCTATTGGGGATTTATGCTATATACATTCCAAAATAGATGAAGAACCTGTCTGGGCTGAAGTAGTTGGATTTAAGGAAGAAAAAATCTTACTTATGCCCCTTGGAGAAATGGAAGGGTTAAAACCTGGCGCAATAGTGTTTAATTCCGGCGGGGCTATTGAGGTAAAAGCAGGTTCGGAGTTACTGGGAAGAGTTATTGATGGACTGGGACGCCCTATTGATGAGTATGGAGAAATCAGAACCAATACAAAATGTTCTGTAAAAGCAACTAAAATAAACCCGCTTACCCGAAAAAAAGTAACTGACCCGTTGTTTATGGGCGTAAAAGCCGTGGATGCATTCCTAACCCTGGGGAAAGGCCAGAGGGTTGGGATTATGTCAGGAAGCGGAGTGGGCAAAAGTACGCTTCTGGGTATGTTTGCAAGGAACTCCACAGCTGATATGAACGTAATTGCATTAATTGGAGAAAGAGGCCGGGAAGTAAGGGAATTTCTTGAAAACTCACTGGGAACAGAGGGGCTCAGCAAGTCTGTGGTTATTGTTGCGACTTCAGAACAGCCTTCCCTGGTAAAAATAAAAGCTGCACAGGTAGCAATAACTATAGCCGAATACTTCCGTGACAGCGGCCGGGATGTTTTATTTATGCTGGATTCTATTACACGTATTGCAATGGCACAGCGTGAAGTCGGGCTGGCAATCGGGGAACCTCCAGCCACCCGAGGTTACACTCCTTCTGTTTTTGCACTCATGCCCCGGCTTCTGGAAAGGACCGGCAACAGTGATAAAGGAACCATGACCGGTTTATATTCCGTACTGGTGGAAGGGGACGATTTTAATGAACCTATTTCCGATACAGTAAGGGGAATTCTGGATGGACATATTTCTTTATCCAGGGCTCTTGCCCAGAAGAACCATTTTCCCGCTATTGATGTACTGAGTAGTATAAGCCGGGTTATGATTGAAGTAATAGACGAAGAACACTTGAAAGCTGCCGGAGAAGTAAGAAATATTCTTGCCCTGTATGAAAAAAACCAGGATTTAATCAATATCGGGGCTTATGTTCATGGTAGTGATCCGAAGGTAGACAGGGCGATACGGCTTATTGATGAAATTAACGACTTTCTCAGGCAGGGAATAGAAGAAAGAGCGGAACCTGAAGCAGTTAAGGCAAAATTAATCCAAATAGCCAATAAAAAGTAAAAACCCCTTTTCAGTACAGGGGTTTTTCTTTCTAAAGCTTTTTCTGCCTCTAAGACAAAGTTAAAACTCTAAACTCAAAAATAATATATTTAATATACAAATATGTATGCTTCTTATTTAAATAGTGTAAAAAATAAAAATTAACGCCTGACCTGTAAAATTATTCAAAATTGATACAAATTTTAATAAATATTTTATTTTAAATATTGGATAAAAGCTGATTAACGTGCGGTATAGTCAAGAAAATCTGCAAACACATCATTACTCAAAAGAATGCCTTTTTCAGTAAGCCTGAGTTGCCTGTCATCAAAATTAACCAGACCTCTGTTAACGTGTTTTTCAATTACTTCCCTGTATTTTTCCCGGAGGTTAACAGAATAATTTTTTTCAAACTCTGAAAACTCAATACCTTTCCTGAGACGTAGCCCCATAAATATTGCTTCTTCTATAATTTCCCGTGGGTTTAACTCCTTTTTTGATTCTTTTTCAATGGGATTATTGATATAAGATTGCAAATCAATGCTGTTTTCATACCTTACCCTGTTAACATAGCCATGAGCAGCCACGCCAAACCCAAAGTATTCCTTATTTTTCCAGTAGGCGAGGTTATGACGGGATTCAAAGCCGGGTCTGGCAAAATTGCTTATTTCATAATGCTCAAAACCGTTAATTTTCAGGATTTCAATTGAATTTAAATACATTTCTGCGGCCAGTTCATCATCAGGCAGGTTTTTGGGAAGATTACGGAAAAATTCGGTATCCTCCTCAATTTTAAGACCATAAGCAGAAATATGCTTTATATCAAGATTAATTGCCTGATAAAGTGTGTCTTTCCAGCCATGAAGAGTTTGCCCGGGCAGCCCGTATATTAAATCTACACTTATATTATCAAACCCGGCATTTTTTGCGTCCTGAACCGTCTTTATCGCATCTCCGGCTGTATGGGGCCTGTTTAATACTTTTAGAATTTCATTGTCAAAACACTGCACCCCTATGCTTAATCTGTTAAAACCGATGCTTTTTAAAGTATTCAGGTATTCACGAGAAACCGTGCCGGGGTTCACCTCAATGGTAGTTTCTGCAGAGTCCTTTATATTTAACAGGGACAGGATTTTTTCATAAAAAAAACCGTCTATGAGGGAGGGTGTACCTCCGCCAATATAGACGGTAGAAAAAATTTTATCCGTTAAATCTCTTTGTGAGATAGAAATTTCCTGTTCTAATGCTCTGAAATAGTCCTGTATCAGGTGTTGTTTATTTGTGTAAGAAACAAAATTGCAGTAATAACATTTGTTTTTGCAAAATGGTATATGGATATATATGCTGTTTAGTGGTCTTTCTGATGCCATTTCGTGTTTTCTACTGCAACCTGCTGATAAGCAAGTTTACAACCCCATGTTGTACTTTCAGTAATATTTTCTTTTAAAGACCTTAAATCTTCAATAACTTCTGTATCTTCCTGCACAAAAGCTTTTCTTTTTGTTGCCGGTTTATCAGGAACAACGCTTAACACAGGGTAATGCGCAGACTTTAACTGTTTTTCAGTTTCTTTAATTTTTTCGACAATTTTTTTATAGCTTTCGACCATTTACTTCCTCCGACCAGCTCTTCTTTTTTATAAAAATTTTACCTATATAATTAAAAAAGAGTTAGTGCAAAAAATTGCCCCATGATTGGTAAAATTTCATTAAGGTAAACAATGCTCAAAGACATAAAAGAAACCCCTCATGCCCTGAAAACCGTTTTAAATACGTATTTTCAAGAAGATAAAACCATTAAAAACATTCAAATACCTGTTGATTCGGAAAAAATAGAAAAAATTTACATACCGGCAAGCGGATCATCAAGAAATGCGGCAAATATTGCCAGGTATTTTATTGAACAAGCGGCAAATATTCCTGTGATAGTTGATTATGCCGGAGAATTTGCCCAGAGGAGTGTCTCTGTCAAACAAAATGATGTTGTTATTCCCGTATCCCAGTCAGGAGAAACCGCTGATGTAATGGCTGCGTTAAGAAAGGCAAAAGAAATGGGCATGTCTTCCTTTTCCATAACCAATAATGAAAATTCTGCTATGCATAAACTTGCTGATACAGGCATGCTTATTTGTGCAGGACATGAAGAAAGCATTCCTGCCACAAAAACATTTACCTGCCAGCTGATGAGCCTTTATATACTGGGAGTTTACCTTGCGGAGAAGAAAAAAACAATTTCCTTAAAAGAAGCGGAAGTTATAAAAGAAAAATTATTTGAAATTCCGGATAAAATTTCGGCAAATATCAATGAATTTACTGAAAAAATTTTTGAAACATCAAACAAAATCAAAGATTATTCGGATTTAATAATTGTGGGTAGAGGGCAAAATTTCGGGCTGGCTGATGAAACAGCGTTGAAAATCCAGGAAACAAGTTACATAAACGCCTTCGGATATCCAACAGGTGAGTTCATGCACGGTCATCTCGCCATACTTGAAGAAAAATCCCCGATAATATCAATAGTTACAGAAACATTCGACAATTCCCGAAGCAATGCCCTTGCTATAGAAAATATACAGGATATTAAAGATAGAAGAAATCCTTTTATAATACTAATTGGACATAACCGCATTGAATGGGCTGATATTTTTATACAAATTAACGAACAGGACAGGATTATTACACTGTTTTTAACCGTTGTCCTACTTCAGTTACTTGCTTATAAGACCGCTACACTTCTTGAAAGGGATACTATCAATCCCAGAAGTCTTAAAAAAACAGTATTAAATGAATAGCAGGCGTAATCCTATAATTCCCCTCGGGAAATTTTATCTATCAAATCAGTTATTTTCTTGCCTTTTTCAAGCGATTCATCGAGATAAAATCTCAATTCCGGCACATGCCGCAATCTTATCCGTTTACCTACTTCTTTTCTTATAAGGGAAGAAGATTCTTCGATAGCTTCCATAATTCTCTGCTTTTTCTCGTCATCTCCGTAAACACTGATATAAACCCTGGCATGTCTGTAGTCAGCAGAAAGGTCAACGTCAGTTACAGAAATAATTCCCTCTATTCTCGGATCTTTAATCCCCTTCTGTATGATATCGCTTATTTCTTTAATAAGCGCCTTCTTTATTCTTTCCCCTCTGGTATTCATAATAAAATCTCCTGATACTGAGATGCTATTTTAAAAATTCTGAATTTTTCAACTTAAACGAGAGTATGTCTTTTGATTTCTTCCTTGGTAAGTACTTTTATCAGGTCACCTTCTTCAATATCATTGAATTTATCAAAGGATATTCCACATTCATACCCTGTGGCTACTTCTTTCACGTCATCTTTAAACCGTTTAAGCTGACTTAATGTTCCTTTAAAGATTTCTTTTCCGTCTCTTATAACTTTTGCCTGCTTGTTTCTGATTATTTTTCCTTCGAGGACGTAACAGCCTGCAATTTTGACATTTTTACCTACTGTAAATATCTGTCTGACTTCTGCGGTACCTATTTCAACCTCTTTATATTCCGGCTCAAGCAGTCCGAGCATTGTCTGCTCCACATCTTCGAGCATTTTATATATAATATCGTATTTTCTTATTACAACACCTTCATCTGCTGCCACTCTTAATGCATTCGGGTCTTCCTTTACACCGAAACCGATAATTATGGCTTCACTTGCAGACGCAAGCATTACATCAGCTTCTGAGATATCTCCTACGGCAAGGTGAACAATCTTTACAAAAATCTGCTTTGATTCAAGCTGCTGCAATGCCGAGCTTACAGCTTCCGCTGAACCATGTGTTGTTGCCTTAATAATTATATTAAGCTCTTTAGTTTCCCCTTTAACTTTCTGGACTAAAGAATCACGTTTTGTATGTCCGGGAGCCAGGGATTCGAGCTTGGTCATTCTGGCTTCGTCTTTTCGCCTGGAAGTTATTTCTTTCATTGTCTTGTCGCTGTCTACAACTTCAAAGACCTCTCCTGCATCAGGAATTTCAGAAAGACCAAGGATTTCAACCGGAGTACTCGGGCCTGCTTCCTGGATTCTTTCTCCATGGTCGTCTATCAGGGCACGGATTCTGCCGCCGACTGTGCCGGAAACAATATAATCGCATACCTTGAGTGTTCCTGTCTGCACAAGAAGTGTAGCAACAGCGCCTTTGCCCTTATCAAGCTTGGATTCAATCACAACACCTGATGCGGGTCTATCGGGATTTGCTTTTAATTCCTCGATTTCTGCAACCAGCAGAATGTATTCAAGAAGTTCATCCAGGTTAATACCCTGTAATGCGCTTAATTCCACGGTTATGGTATCACCGCCCCATTTTTCAGGAACAAGTTCATGCTCGGTAAGTTGCTGCAAAGCCCGGTCAGGATCAGCATTATCCTTGTCTATTTTGTTAACAGCTATGATAATAGGAACCTTTGCGGCTTTTGCGTGATTAATTGCTTCGATGGTCTGGGGCATTATACCGTCATCCGCTGCCACAACAATAATTACAATATCTGTGGCTTTTGCGCCCCTTGCTCTCATTGCAGTAAACGCACTGTGACCCGGAGTGTCTATAAATACAATCTTTTTATTATTTATCTCCGCTGTATAAGCACCGATTGACTGGGTAATCCCGCCCGCTTCAGTACTGACGATTTTATGCTTTGTTTTTCTGATAGCATCAAGAAGTGTGGTTTTTCCGTGGTCAACGTGTCCCATAATAGTAACTACCGGAGCTCTTCCCACAAGTTTTGATTCATCATCTTCTTTATAAGAAATTTTTCCGCCTTCTTCCTTTTTTTCTTCAGAAGGCTTAATTACTGTATATTCAAGAACCTCAGCTGTTTTTTTAGCGGTTTCTTCGTCAATTGTCTGGTTAACCGTAGCCATAACTCCTGACATCATCAGCTGTTTTATAACAGCAGCCAGGCTTTCTCCCAGCTTTTCCGCCAATTCGCCAACTGTAAGTGGTGCATCTATGATAACTTCCCTTGATTTTGCCTCTGCAGCAGCTCTTTCTTCCTCAGCTTTTGTCTTTTTCTTTTCGGTCAACTTGGACTGAAGCTTTTGCTCTTCAATTTTTTCCAGTTCCAGCTCTTCTTTATTTTTATACTGTTCTTTTTTCTTTAGAGGAGCTTCTTTGCGAGGAACCATTCTTTGCTGCTCATCTTTTTTTCCAGGAGGCGGAGGAGCAGTAGGCTTCTGAAAGCTTTCCTGTTTTCTGTCAGTAAACGGTTGTGTGGAAGAACCAAATTTTTGTCCCGGCCTAAATGGCTTATCCTTCTGATAAGGTCTTTCGCCCGGTCTCTGAGGTCTTTCGCCTTGATAGGGCCTTTCACCTGGTCTTTGCGGCCTTCCGCCCTGAGGTTGCTGGGCAGGTCTTTGTGGTCTTTCGCCTTGATAGGGCCTTTCGCCTGGTCTTTGCGGCCTTCCGCCTTGAGGTTGCTGGGCAGGTCTCTGAGGTCTTTCGCCTTGATAGGGCCTTTCACCTGGTCTTTGCGGCCTTCCGCCCTGAGGTTGCTGGGCAGGTTTACTTTCTATCCTGGGTTTTTGCTGAGATTCAAGCTTTGGTTTTTCCTTGCTTTCCAGTTTTGGTTCTTGTTTTGTCTCAATTTTAGGTTGTTCAGGTTTTTCCTGTTTTTTAACATCAGAAGGTTTCCGGGCTCTTTTATTCAGAACATCAGTTAATTTATCTGCGTCTTCCTGGCTAATGGTACTGGAATGTGATTTTACTTCCATTCCCAGATTTTTTGAAAGAGCAGTCATGACTTCCTTGTTGGAAAGTCCTAATTTCTTTGCTATTTCATATATTCTTACTCTTTCTGATGCCATTATATTCTCCTAAGTTTAATTTTCTGTTAGTTTTTTAATTTGTTCTATAGTTTCAGTTGATATTTCTGATTTCAACGTTTTTTGAATTCTTTTTCTTTTGATTGCATTTTCAACGCAATTTTTATTATAACAAAGATAAGAAGATCGGCCAAAATGACTTGAATCAGGATTTATTATTATTTTTTTTGTCTTATGATCCTTCATTATTCTGATCAAATGGGAAGTTTCCTTGTATTCATTACACCCCATGCATTTTCTAAGGGGCAAATTTTAAACCTCCTCTTCTTCTTTTTCTTGCTCCGAAAAATCTTCTTCCTCTTTCATTTCTTCTTCGGCTTCTTCCGGAACTTCTTCTGTAGGTTCCTCTTCGTATACTTCTTCAATCATTTCTTCCTCATACTCCTCTTCATACTCTTCTGCGTATTGAGGGTATTCTTCCTGCATTGCTTCAAATTTGGACAGGCTCTTGATATCAATTTTCCAACCTGTTAATCTATGGGCAAGCCTTACGTTCTGTCCTTCCTTGCCTATGGCAAGACTGAGCTGGTCATCCGGAACCACTACCATTGCTTCTCGCCTTTCCGGAGAGTTTTCAAGAATTTGCACTGACATGATCCTTGCGGGAGAGAGTGCATTACTTATATAGTCTACCGGATCATCTGTATATCTTACGATATCAATTTTTTCATTTTTAAGTTCGTTTACAATAGTCTGAATCCGGCTTCCTCTCGGACCTATACAAGCTCCCGTAGGATCAACATTCGGGTCTGAGCTAGCTACTGCAATTTTTGTCCTGAAGCCTGCTTCTCTGGCAATTGATTTGATTTCTATGATTCCGTCTTCAATTTCCGGAACCTCAAGTTCAAACAGTTCTCTTACGATTTTCGGGTCAACCTGTGAGACTATAACCTGCGGAAGTCTGCTTGTTTCCCGTACTTCAAGAACACATACCCTTATTCTGTCGTTAACCCTGTAGTATTCTCTCGGAATCTGGTAATTCTTCGGTAAGATTGCGTCCGTCCTGCCTATATTGACTATGACATTGCGGGATTCAACCCTTCTTACCACACCGGTAACAAGTGTACCTTTCTTGGATGTGAATTCATCAAGAATAAGCTGTCTTTCGGCTTCCCTGATCCTCTGTGTTATAACCTGTTTTGCGGACTGGGCCGCAATTCTTCCGAAATCTGAAGGTGTTACTTCCACCTGGATTTCGTCTCCAAGCTGAACATCAGGATCTATTTCCTTTGCTTCTTCGAGAAGTATCTCAGTGTGTTCTGACTGAACGTCTTCCACAACTTCCTTTATACGGAAAACTCCTATTTCTCCGTTAACTTCGTCGATAGCAGCTACTATATTAGAGACGTGTTTACCCTTAATATGTTTCTTGTATGCGGAAATCATCGCATCACAAATTGATTTAATTATTGCTTCTCTTGGGATTCCTTTTTCTCTTTCCAGCTGTTCTGTTGCTTCGATAAGAGTTTTTCCGACTTTTATCACTTTTTGTATCTCCTTTTTGAATAATTAATACCACATATTTGCCTGTTTAGTTTTTAAATTTATATTCGGGTTCAAGTTTTACGTAGGAAATATTTTCCTGTTTTATTTTTATTTCACCTTCCTCATCAGGCAAGTCTGCTGTCAAGCCTTCTTCCGGGGTATATTTCCTTATCCAGGCTAAAAATGTTTTTGTTTCGCTTTCTGCTGTTTTTTTCTTTTTTATCTTAACCCGTTTTCCTTTAAAAATTTCATACTCCTTTTCAGATTTGAGTTTTCTTTCTGTTCCCGGGCTGCTGACTTCCAGCCTGTATGGTACTGAGATCAATTCGTCCAGAACCGGGTCTACTTTTTTGGTGATATTTTCGCAGTCTTCGTGGGTTACAGGTTTTTGCGGGTTATAAATGAATATTTTCAATGTCCACTTACCCGCTTCTTTTACAAAATTAACCTCTACTGTCAGAAGACCGTTTTCTTCCGCTGCCTGTTCTACCACAGGCATAATTTTTTGGAGTATTTCTGTTTTGTTTATACTTTCTTTCACCATTTATAGTCATAGGTTTATTTAATTTAAGAAAGAGAGCAGGACTGACCCACTCTCTTTTGAGATTGATCTTATATTAACATTAAAAAGTTTTATTTTCAAATTAAACCATTCTACAGGTTCAACGTAGATTGTTGTGATGTATCAGGATATTTAGTGATGGG
>Ga0081527_100431_pt1 | contig 21471 bp, 6 predicted proteins | sample HotLakmasection5_FD_70992 | JGI IMG/M metagenome (GOLD analysis project Ga0081527, IMG submission 70992) | Hypersaline microbial mat communities from Hot Lake, Washington, USA - Section #5 (SPADES assembly) (version 2) | ecosystem: Environmental > Aquatic > Non-marine Saline and Alkaline >... | reverse complement strand
CCGAAACAGCCAGGAAAAGAAAATTAACTGGCAATTTACGACAGATGATGCACGGATAAAATTAAAGCGACTCTATCCGACATTTGAGTATTGACATGACACTAGCATATCTCTTGCGTGTTTCAACACACCCCTAAATCCCCTCTCAAGAGGGGACTTTTGTATCACTCCAACAAAGCCCTTGCTTCCTCAAATCGGTCTGCCCGATGGAGGGCATCTATCAGAAAATCTCTCAGGATTTCATTCTGCTTTTGATGTTGATACCGTTGCAACCAGCGGCTGCCCAACTGTTCCAGCTCCCCGCTTTCTTGATGGAGGCGTATCAATGCACGATATGCCTGGTGATTCGCCGGGTTGATTGTCAACACCCGTTCATAAGAAAGAACGGACTTTTCAAACTGATCGAATTCATTATAAATATGCCCTAAATAGAGGTGCGTCTCTTCATTATTATTTTGAATTTTAGCTGCATTTTCGAAATGTTCGAGGGCCTGTTCAAACCGCCTGTTCTGATAATGAAGATGCCCTTTGTGATGGATAAGCAAAGCACTCTCCGGGTACTCAGCCAGCCCTTCCTGTAGTGTCTCAAGGGCCGCCTCAAATGAAAGCCGGTCCCCTAAAAAAGTCACAAACTCTTGCAGATCATCACTGATTTTTTCAAATTCTGCCGACGTTTGAAAAATCGGTGGATTCGGTGCCCTCAGCGTCTCTAAACCTGTCTGAACCTCATCCTTTACCAGCATCTGCCTGTTTTCGTGTAACCTGATCATTCCATTCAACATTTTTGAATAAGCCCGTTTCTCATCATCCTTTAAAACGTCTTCTCTGTCTTTCAGCAATATCCATTGTGCCCAGCTCTCATACAGGGTTTTATCTAACGGTTTCAGAACGTCCTCTTTTTCTGAAGAAGCCTCAAGCAATTCCGCATACTCCATTCGAATCATGTCGCTTTCATTCCTATCCAAATACGATTTAAAAACCTCTTTTGCTTCTTTTGTTTTTCCATTTTTTTTAAGAACCCGGCCGAAGTCTTCCATCAGGAGTGAATGATCCGGCCAACGCTCAAGCTGTTTTCTGTATTCGGCTTCTGCCCGGTCCAGATCTTCATCATAAAGCCACGAGCGAGCGGCTATTTGTCCATATCCAGGATTGCTGTAGGTAACTGCCAAAGAATCAAAATAAGCGCTGGCTTGTTCATATCGTTGTGCCGTAATCAATTCCAGGCCATAATCCTCCAGTACTTCTTCATCCTCCGGAAACTGCTCTTTTTGAAGACGAAGCACCTCGAGTACGCCTGTTTGGTTAAACCGCTGCCGGTTCATCTCCAGCAGCGCCTCATACAAAATACGTTCTTCAGGATATTTGTTGATCTTATCCTGGAAAAAAAGGTTCGCCTTCTCTGCCTTGTTCGCTTTCAGAAGTGATTTTCCATACAAAACGGCGCGGTTCATATTGTCGGGATCGGTTTTGTAGAGACGTTCAAGAATCTCAGTCATGTCATCCGCTTTGCCGGATTGTTCTAAAACCTGTGCTTTCATAAGCAATAAATTCTCTGAATTTGGAAAATGAACCAGGCCGGTGTCAACGGCTTTATCAGCTTCTTCCCATTTTTCCTGAAGTGTCAGAATATAGGTGAGATTGTTGTGAACGGAGAGGCTGTCCGGGTTCAATTCCCTGGCATGTCTGTAGTGAAAAACTGCACGATCAAAATCCTCGTTCTGAAATGCTGTAATCGCTGCCTGCTGCACTACACGGGCCAGGTAATTTTCTACCGTTTCCAATCCGATCCCATCTAAATCACGACTCCCGGATTGGCGAATCGCCTCCCCCACCTCTTCAAAAACCGGGATCGCTTTTTCAATATCCGTTTGAATCAGCGCTTCGCCTTTCATCACTTTAAGCCGGATAAATTCAGGATATTTATCCAATCCCTCATCAGCAGATTTTAAAGCTTCTTTAGGATTTTTATTCAGTAGATGGGAACTGGCCAGGTAAACATAAAGATCCTGCGATGGATTTTGAAACTGTAGTGCCTGTTCGAAATTGTAAATGGCTTCATCATACTCTTTCAGTTCGTAGTGAAGCTGCCCCTGCCGGGTAAAGAATTGTGAATTTTGAGCGAAAACCTGTGTGGGTACAATTAGAAAAAGGATAACAAGAGCAAGCCTGAAGAATTTCACAAAACTTATACCTGACATGATCAGGAATGTGCATCCTTTGCGGGCTCCTTGTAAAGTGACCTTGAAGCGTCTTATTCCGTCAATTGACGGAGAAAGTCCTTCAAGCGTCACACCTAAATCGGAAAACGAACGCTTCAAGGACCATTCGGACGCTTGAAGGTTCTTTGTTCGCAATTCATCTTCTTGGCAATCGTTTTGAACTCTCATTTTATCACCTGCTCACCGCCTGAACGGCTACGGCTGTTCGGGCTTCGCGGCCGGAATAATCAACCGGAAATACTTTAAACCACTGGCCTGCTTCGCTTTCAGGATGAATGAACCTCAACTGATCTGCCTCCGCTTCGCCAATCGGTTCAAAAATTCCGGTGGCGATATCGGACCTATAAATTCTGAATCCGTTTACCTGTGATGTGTCCAGCACCTGCCATTGAAGAATAACACCGTCTTCAGTCTGAAGAGCCTGTACATTTCGCGTACGTTCCGGCGGGTGCAATTTGTGAGCAGTAATCACCTCCGAAAAAACGGGTACGGATTCATTCCCAACCGAATCCACAGCCGTTACCGAGTATGTGTAGCCAATATTCAGCTCAACAGATTCGTCACGATAAAACCGGTCGCCGCGAGCTTTTTCAACCAAAAGAGATTGATCTGTGGCATTTACATCCTGCCTGTATAATCTGTATGAAATCACATCACCTGAACCGGATGCATTCCAGCTGACCTGTATCCTCTCACCGCTTCTCATTCGGGTTTGTATTGCCGATGGCACATTCGGCGGGTTCAGGTCCGGAATTTGAATCTCCGTCCACACTGTGTCGCTGCGGTTCCCGTTTTTCCCTACCGATACAACCCCATACTCAAAAAACACTCCATCCTGAAATCCCTCTTCATCATACCCCATATCCACAAATAGCGTATCCGTGTGCGCGGCTTCATTAAGCTGGTCGTAAATATCTCCAGCCTGCGGATGTGTCTGCCTTCGTAAAATTTGATAGGTCCGCAGAGAGCTCTGTTCTTCGGTAGGGCTCCAACTCAGTTCTACCGCTTTCAGAGCCGAATCATAACCGGCCTCAAACCCTGTAATGGGTGAGGGCGTTCTGTAATCCCAGATGTACACGTTCGCCGGGTTAGAAAGAGGGCCTTCATTTTCGTTGCTGTCCACTGCGGTAACGGCATACCGGTATTGGGTCCCCGGCTCTGCCTGTTCGTGGAGATAAAACGTCTGCAGAGGCGGCAGGAGCTCATCCGTCAAAAGGGAATACTCATCTTCATCTCCTCGCGCCACATAAATTCGATATCCTGCAAGATCCAGTTCCGTACTCACCGGCCAGGAAATTTCGCCCTGGTAATCTTCATTTGCCCTGGCTTCCACATTCGTGATGATGGGGGGCGGGACGTTATCTTCAATCATCAGTTGAAGTATTTCACTTTTATCTGAAGATTGCCCGGAGTAGTCGATAGCTTCTACCCAAAATTCATACTCGCGGTCCAGCTCCGGTACTCTTATGTACTTCCTGAAATCAGAGTCGCCCAGGGTTCGAACCAGAACTGCGTTCGTAGCATCAACCACCAATCCTGTTTGAAGATCTTTATAAAATGTTTTGAAGCGAATGACTTCGCTGGTTTCCGGCATCTCTTCCCGCGTTGGGTAGCTCCACTCCAGTGTTACTGTGTGGTTGCTGTTTTCTGCCTGAAGGAGCCGGGGCGGCATCGGGCTCTTGGGTTCTAAATTTGCAGAACCTGTAATCTCGGCTCCTGTTGGTTCATGGAGATCATCTACAATTTCGAGCCTATAGGATACCCGGCTGCCTGCAGGTACCTCTACATCAATAAATGCCCTGCCGAGCTGAACTGCAAGCTCCGGTACGGCCGACTGAATAACCAGGGCCTGATCCGTTGGAGACCTCAGTAAGAGAAATATTCGCTGAGGGTCATCCATTCCAAGTTCATTACTGATAAATTCAAACTGATCTCCCATGTTTCTCTCCAGCTCAAAGCCATTTTGAACCGGGAAGATGGGCGAGTTCGTCAATAGTTCCCAATCTTCTGTCTCCGTTTGCCGGTATACGTTATACCCGTGCGAAAGCGGAATCACTGCGTTGTGCATGATGTATGCGGTGCTGTCGGCTCGGGTAAGTATGGCCAGTTCGGAATCACTATTCGCTGACTGTGCAATGGATTTTTCTGTGCCAATCGAAATTCCCATCACAATGATGAGGAACGCAAACAATACTTTTTTTCTAAACATCGGTTTCTTTGGTTTGATCATTAATAATTGCGCAATTCTCAAACCAATCACGACATTGGGATAATGGAGTGATGCCGGAACGGGGTCCGGCATGAAGAGTGTGGGAAATGGTTATCCGGCCCTGCCTCGTGATGATGTCTTTCGGTATCTGTAATCGTCAGGGTTGGCACCCTCGCGGAATACAACGCTGACAGGTTGTTTGCCAACTTTTATCCCCTCAATCAATTCGGGTTTGTTGTCACCCCGGATTTATTCCGGGATCTCTTGTCGTTGTTCCCCATTAGATAACATCGTACAAATCCCTGAACCCTGGATTGAGTTCTTTAATTAAATTAAACTTCCATTCCCGTTTGTATCTCTTAATCTGTTTTTCTCTGTGAATAGCATCCATCATTCTCGGATACTGATCAAACCAAAGTAGTTTTTTAACATTGTATTTTTTTGTGAATTGTGATCCAGTGCCGGTCTTATGTTCATGTATCCTCTTTTTAAGATTTGAAGTAACTCCTGTGTAAAGTACACGGTGATTCTTATTAGACATAATATATACATAGCCGGCTTTCATATAAGTATGAACCGAAAATATAAAGTTCCTTACAAAATTATGGATTTCAATAAACAGACATCTCTGAGCACCGCAATAGTATCCCGGGTCTGCGAAACGGTCATCCCAGATCGCCCAAAGTCATTCCTACTCACCCCAAAGTCATCCCGGATTTATTCCGGGATCTCAAGGCTTTTCTCGTGAAAAGGCAACCACCTACCTGAAAGCCAACGCATAGTAAAGAGATGCCGGAACGGGGTCCGGCATGACGTGATGAATGCGATTGATGGTAAGAAAACAGAGCGGGGTCCGGCATGTCGACTGTGGGAAATGGTTTATCCGGCCCCGCCTCTTGATGATGTCTTTCGGTATCTGTAATCGTCGGGGTTGGTATCCTCTTGGAATACAACGTGTAAGGACCTGCGGACGCTGACAGGTTGTTTGCCAATTTTTATCCCCTCAATCAATTCGGTTATGCCGTTTTTCCCTGATTCCTTATAGTTAACGCCGACAGGTTTTTACGATCGAACGTTGAATGGATAATTTACGGATACGCTGTCTGTACCCTTGTTAATCCGCTGCCGTTGGTGATGCGCACTTTTACGCGGTACTCCATATCCGGATAACTGAAATTGAGCGATGGCGAATAAACCGGGTTTAACGTGAATGCATTCATTCTTGGCTGATCATACTCAGCCAAAACAAAATGTTCGAAACCCGCAAGACTTGAAATATCACCCCAGGAATCATTTGGATTTGATCTTCTTTCAATCCAGTACTCTACTTTTAATATTCCGGATTCCGGGTCGTGGATATCATCAACAAAAATTCGATACCGGGGTACCTGTGAACCCTGTTGCCAGTTGTAATTAAAACTCACATCGATTGTTGCCGAAAGGGGTGGAGAATCATCAATGACTATTGGCCCTGTTGCATAGATATCCGAAGTCATTCCGAGAGTGTTCACGCTTCTGTAGAGAATATAAAAATCCTCCCCGCCTGTCTCACGCAAAACCTCTTCAGGAATGTCTGCATACCGGTTATAAAACAGGAAACTGCTATTCCATAGATCCAGAGACAGTTCATAATCCCAATCAAGATCTACCTGGCTCCCTCCCGGAAACGGCCTTACGATATTATCCATATTTCTTCCGGTGGCAATGGCATATTGAACGCCAAGCAAATCAGACTCCGGATCAAAGGGCGGATCAATTACAAACAGCTTCACCCCATTGGGCTCGGAAATTGCACGGAGTTCTCCTGGTTCCGGCAGGGTATAGTCTTCCAGTTGAAATGGCCCAAATGTATTCAGTTCACCGGTATTTCCGGCGTTATCCACGGCCCGAACGTGCCAGTATATATCTTCTTCAACCTCAAAGTCCGGATTTTCAACAATCAGCTCGCTTCCGTGAAATACGCCGGCAAGCTGCTCAAACTGCTGCAAAGCCATATCCTCACTTCCGGACAGAACATATTCAAACCGGGATACACCGGAATAATTTTGTGGCGCCTCAGCGCTGCGGCCTTCTTCGCTGTACGGGTCCGCAACAAACACCTCAATATTTCTAAAAAGCAGCCGCTGATCCGATTTTTCACTCCACGATAATCGGGTCTCTGTACTACCGCTGTATGGCTGCAGTTCTGTAATTGGACCGTAGATTCTCCTTACCGCTGATGACGGCTGCTCAACCGGAGTTGTTGACCGATCATAGGTAATATATGACGGAACTGTATTATCATAAATTAACGGAACCTGAGATACCTGAACCGGGCTCACCTGGCCCAATGTATTTTCAACCCGGGCGCTTAAATAGTACGGCACACCCGGTTCCAGTACAAAACTTCGGGCGGGGCCTGTAATTGTCTGAGCGCTGATGTTCTCACTATGTTGAATCTGTCCCTGCAACGTGGACCACTCGATAACGTCCGACTCCCCCGGTGATGTCCCAATAGTGTATTCCCACTTTCCAATTCCTACTTCGGGATCGTTCCCTTCTATTTTCAGCATAATATTATCCGAAGAATTCGTCCAGTAGGCAAAGCCATATTCACTTTCTGCAGAGGTATATAACTCCCTCAGATCTATTTCAGGCCTTTGAGGCGGATTGGTTTGCGCCGGGACTACACTGCCTGATGAGGTAATCATCGCAGGCGATACATCCGGGGCCACATCCACACTGAAGCTTGCGCGCCGCACGGCCGTATTTCCGCCGGATCCCCTGACCCTCACCGAAATGTCGACCTCCTCTATCGTATCATTGTCTCTCGAATATGGATACAGAGTAAAATCATTGCGATTGCCCACGGAGATGAACCCGCTGCTGCCCGTTCCTGATGACCCATATTCCATGTTGATTGCCGTTTCGACCACCCGATCCCTGTGAGTGGCATTCCAAATCAGCCCGGTTTGGTTGTAGAAGTTATCACTGTTTTCAGAAACCATCTGAATATCTGTAATCTGAGGCGGCAACAGCTGATCAGCAAGAAAGTCTCGTAACTGCTCATATCCGCCAAACTGTTTTCCATGCATAAACAGCGCCGCTCTTTCGCCCTGTACGTCTTCTTCAGGTTTCCAGTGCACATACTCATCAATCATGTTGTAGAGAATCGCGGTCGTATTCGCTTTGATGGTGTAGAAATCATCCAGGATTCCGGTCATCTCTCTGAGGGGAGCCATTATCTGAGTCCGGTATTCGTCATGGGTTGACGTCATCTCACCATTCAGGAGGTAGTCCAGCCTGCTTTCCCTGTACTCCGTCAGCCCGCCATAATTCATTTCCCACCAGAAGTTCAGGTTCGACTGCCTGATGTTCTCCCTGTCTGCGTTATTAAACGCATAAATCGGGGTGGAGAGATTGTCATAGATTTCCTGAATCTCGGCCGGCAAATCGTAGCCTAAACCAGGCTGTGCCAAAAACGGGAAGCCCGGATTTTCCTGCTTCAGCTTATAGATGAAGTGATTCCTGTTGGTGAATCTCAGCGCAAAATCATTTACATCACCCTCGGGACTGGTTACATTTTGCCTCGTGGCAAAGGCAGCGGAGGCTAATGAACTGTGCTGATTCGAGATCGCCTCACTCGCATTTTGTATGGCACTCTGATTTGAGTTTATGTACCCGAGAAGATTCATCGCCCAGTTTACCTCTTTGTTGAACCGGTCTGCTTCAAAAGCAAAGTACTTCTCCATCTCCATGTGTACCCGCCCGTACCAGTGCGCCAGGTTGATCAGGTTGTTATCCTCTCCGGATGGATTATCGCTTTGCAGCAGCATGCTCATCTCTTCCAGGCTTTGCATCACACTTTGGATATCACTCCGGATGGCGGCATCCATCTGTTCCATCTCGTTTCGGTACTCTTGCGAATTGGCTATCTGCTGCCCGGCAAGCTGATCGTCGATCTCAAAATCAACCGACTCTGTTGCCGAGAGGCTTGGTGCCGGTTTTTGCACGTTTCCTACCGGTGACTGAGACATGCTCTCGATCAGGCTGTCGTACTGCTGTTGTGCATACTCGGAAAGCTCCTGAGCCGTCAGCATATCCGCACTGATCTCGCTTTCAAGCCCGGTTAAAATATCGATTGCAGTTTGCGCCATGGCCTGGTGCTGCGAGGCAGATGTTGAGGCAAATTGCGGATCGGGGCTCAGCATCACATTCTGTCTGACGTTCTGCAGCGCCTGGGGCAGGCTCTGAACGGTTTGAGGGTCGTGAATCTCATCATCCCACAGGCTCCGCTGATATTGAGAAAGTCCGTAAAAATTCTGGCCGGCCATACGGGCATCCTCGGCCGTTTGTATCTCAAAGTTGGGTTCCAACGTGGTTTCCAGGGATTCCAAAGCGCCGGGAATACCGCTCATCAGGGCATAGATATGCTCCTCAAACTGCTCCATCTGGGCCTGCGCCTCGGCGATCAGGTTGGCATTTGCGTGGTGCCCCAGTCCGAAGTCCAGCCCGTCTTGCGAAGAGTACGATGCCCAGGCCGAACCGCATGCATCACCCAAAGGTGTACCCACACAGCCGTGCACCGATGCAAAGAAGATATATCCAGACGGATTGCGTGTTAAGAATGCCGCCTGCGCAGAAGCCGACACAGAGGCCAGCCCCATCAGGGAGGCTTCCACATCAAAAATAATATAGGCCCCAAACGGGTAGGAATAGCTTGGGTCTGTGATCATCCAGACCGAGCCGGTAAGCTGGCTCTGCACCTGGATAATGGCGATATCGAGATCGAACCCAAGATAAACTTCCAGCATCACACCGGGGTTTCCGGCAAGAAAATTTCCACCGCCATTCATTACTCCTCCAAACAGTTCAAAGTCGGCATAACCGATGATTCCCCATACGATTCCTGAATCCTGCTCATTCATGAAATACTGAATGCCTCCCCCGCCTTCCAGTACAAAAGGAACCGTAATCCCAACATCAATTCCAATCGACATGGCAAATGGATTCCGTTGTATGGATGCCGACAAGGTACCTTCCACCTCGGTTTGGGCCACGCTGTTTTCACCGTCCATTCCAAGCACATGTACCCGTGCATCCATATAGAACGACTGGCTGGTAATCTGGAAGAATGTAGAGCCCTCCACAACATACTGCCCCGCAGTTCCTGCAATTCCCACCGATGCATACAGCATCACTGCAAAATCGGCCTGTCCCTGGATTTGAGCAGCTTCAGGATCAACAAGTTCATGGCCAAAATTACCCAGTGCGTTATGAACCATATCCAAATCATCCTGTATCGGTTTGTAGAAAAACCCGCCGCCGGCACCGGTCAGCGTTACAATCCCAGGCACAATGGGTATTCCGGCTGATGTCTCTACGGCTACAAACAAACCGAAACTTACTTCACCGCCAGTGTTAGAAAACTTGCCTGCAACAAGCGCCCCGATGGTGCCTCCAAAATTACCGGTGGCTGCTGCCCGCAACAACACACCCTCACTGGCCTGCACGTAATTGATGCTCGCACTCATCTCAAAAATGTTGTCAATTTCAATGAATGCATTTTCGATCGTGAGCGAGCTTATACCGTCTGATGTCCGATAAAACATCACCCTGTCCACGCCGCCCTGAATGCCTCCGGACTCACTTCCCGTATCCGCACTGATGCTCAGCGACAACGCTTCAAAATCAGAATCCTGCCCGATCTCGGGGCAGGGGCCAAAGCAGAGAAGCTCAACAACCTCCACACTGTTTGTTGCCACTTCACCACTGCTGAAATCCCCGTTTTGCTGCAGCTCTTCGGGGCCTTTCTCCTCGGTGTCGGCCAGGTTGATACTAAACCCGTTTTCATCTTTTTGATAAATAAACTGGCCCACGGTCAGGGACGCCACACCGGCAACAGAGATGGATCCGCCCTGAATATTTCCGTAATCCACCAGGCCCTCTTCGGTAATGATGATGCCCCCGTAAGCCAGTTCGGCTTCCACAGATTCGAGATTCATCCCAGCCTGCCCGTCGAGTGTTATTTGAAAACCATTCTGAGACGAACCGGTGATATCTGCCGATACCGCAATTGTGAAGAAACTCAGTTCATATTCAAATGCAGGATTTCCGGTAATATTGTACTGGAGCTGCACCTGGTTTCCGTCGTAGGATATCCCGATTCCGGCGTTGTTCGGGAAGTTGGCCGCCTCGCCAAACTCCAGTACCGGGTTTGGCTGTGTGTTCAGGTAGATCTGTCCGTTTGCAAAAAGCCCGGCATTCTCCCACTCGAACGGATCGATCTGCACGCCCACTTTTGTGAGTGCAAACTCTCCGAATTCAAGCAGTTCGAACCGCTCGTTCTCCAGGTCAAACTGAAGTCCGCCCTGATCCACTGTAATTTCCCCGCTCTCATCACGGAATATTGCAAGAGTACCGGTTGCGGTGTATTCATCAGCAGGTGCGGGAAGTGTGAGTTCCAGTTCGGATTCCACACGAATGCCGTTCTCAAAGTTCAATCCAAACGACTGCATCACCAGGTAATCCTCAAATATGTTGACCGCCGAAACGGATACATCACCGATGGAAATATCGCCCGAGGTGCTGATCATCAGGTCCTGATAGCCAATCTGTTGCTCAAGGAAACCGATATTCCCATCGGAAGTGATCGTCAGGTTCCGCCCGTCCAGGCCGATTGCAGGGTCGATAAGCGAAAAGACGACCGCATTATCAAACAGGCCGAACTGCTGGTCGCCCAGTTCACCGGTAATTTCACCTATATCAAACAGCAGCGAAGGATTCGATTGAAGATTATCTGCTCCCACCACCAGATCCTGTACGGTCACCAGAACGGGCTCAGCCAGCAGATTCTCAAACGACACCTGGCCATTCACGCTCACATAAAACGATTCATCGTCTGCATAGAGGCTGATCGGGTTCTCATCATCGAACTGAAAGGTGGTTGAGCCAAGTGTCAGCCCGTCATGCTGGTACGCTTCAATGGCAAAATTCCACGCGTTATCGCCCCAGGCCGATTGGAATGCAAGAGGTTCGTCATCATCTCCCATAACCAGGCTGCTGCTGAGCGTGCCTTCAAACGCCACGCTGTTCTGGGATCCGAATGACGCTTCGATCCGGGTTAAACTTGCGCTGAATGCGTCACCGGAGAGATCCCCGGAACCGGAAATGCCGACACTAACTATTGGATCGGCTTCTACAAAAAATTCGCCCGATTCAATGCCGTCTGCATTCAGCACAGCAAAGACTTCGGCTTCTGCATCCTCGTCAATATTTTCGAAAATAGACGGCAGATCGAATCGAAGGCCGGCTTCCAGCGACAACCCATTTTCGGATGATAGCGCCAGATTTGTAACGGAAACGGGAAGATTCAGCATCTCCGCAAGATTGATCTCATCTTCGAGCTCCAGGTCCCCGCCGGTTACATTGAATGCATCATCGGTAAAGAGCGTGAAGCTGACCCCGGCTGTCAGCGTATCACCGGGAGATGAAAACGCTGCAAATACAATCGGTAAAAACTCTCCGTTGGTTGAAAACGTGTAGCCGCTATCTGTGGTTTCCGCCTCGATGTACGGATCGCCATTCTCATCCCGGAGCTGAATATATGCAATGTCTTCTGTTGGCAGGGGGAGCCGCTCGGGTACCAGCGCCACCAGGCCAACGCCAAGGTGAATTCCGTCTTCATCAATCATTGCGAGGTACTCTTCAGCCGGCGGCTGCCCGTCCTGATCCCAGTAGAATTCAGCGCGTCCGCGGGTGACCGCCAGCCCATTCAGGCTCATGGCAAAATCGTCCACAAGTTCCACCCGGAGATTGCTGTACATCTGTTCATTAAACCGGAGTTCGGCATTCGATGAACCGTTAAATGTGAGGCCGTTTTGATCGAGGGTAATGGCCGCATCGAGATTCATCCGAAGCACATCTTCATCCGGCAAAGGAGAACCCGTTGCAGCCAGTGATAAGGCGAACGGACTCACGGTAAAGTCAACCGCAACATCAGACGCGATGGTGGCAGACCCGCCGACAATCTCAAAGGCCGGAAGCTCAAAAATCAGTTCTTCATAGGTCACCTCTACGTTTACCGGATCGTGACTGAGGGATCCCTGCCCGGACAGCTTTAAGCCTTCGGCACTTAATTCCGCCTGATTCACACCCAGTGAAAATAGCGGATTTTCCATTTCAACCATCGGCAAACCCAGTTCAAATGGCTGGTTGATGGCGATTGAGCCATCACTGATCTGCCCGGTGATGAGGTCCAGAGTGAGATCGCCCGAAACCACAGGCGGTTCCGAGCCTTCGGATACCGGCAGTGTAATCTGGGCACTGCCGTCCAGCTCGGCTTTTTGCTCATTTTCGTCGAGATAGAAGTTGAGGCTGGCGCTGGTCATCTCCAGCGTTACCGGACCCAGTTCGAGCATTCCGCAGGGCTGCATATTGTCGACACTGCCCTCAAATGCGCGGCCATCGATAATGCTCAGAGAGAATTCCGCATCGGAGCAGAGGTTCGGGTCGTTCACGGTAAATGCCGGAAGCTGGCCAACGCTACCGCTGATATCAACATCCACCGCCTGGCGAAAGCCTCCTTCCATATCCGCTTTTCGAAGTGCGCCGGAGATCGCTTCCACCAATAGGGTTGGGGTATCTGCACCCGAACCCGGGATAACCGGTATTTCGACCGGGCTCAAAAACCCGATGGGTTCAACCTCACCGACCAGGTATCCCTCATCCAAACCCACGCTGGTAAACAGTAAGCCATCGGGCGGATTCAGCCCCGTGCCTTCGAACTCGGGCAGCATCAGGGAGAAGTCCATCGAGAGGCTGTTTCCAATTTCCGGGGCCTCGGGCCACAACCAGGAGAGGTCCGGCGTTCGCAGGGCCAGCGGTGTGAAGGAAAATCCGCCCAATTCCACATCGGGCAGATTGAGTCCCGGTATGCTGGCTTCACTGATATTCTGCGTTGGTATAAAGAAGCCGTCGTTTCGTATTTCGATTTCCCGGACCGGAAAATCCAGCTCCTGATTATCGGCAAGGTTAATATGAAGAACCACATCAAGCAGTATCGCAAACTCAAAGCCGCTGCTGGTTGTGTAGCTGAAATTCTCAACCGAAAGCATTTCCTCAAGGCCGATGCGAAACTCTCCCAGGTCGATGGCGGGCAAATCCCCGAATGCGTAGGCATCGAACTCAGTAATCTCACTGTATCCGCCCGGCTGCGTTCGAATGGTAAGATCGGCACCGGCCTGCTGCCCCTGTTCGGTTTCTATCCGCAGGTTCCCGTCCACAAAAAAGTCGTAGTCTGATGCTCCTGACCCCATCATCATCTCAAAAAAGCCACGCAGTGCGGTTACGCCAATGGTAACCTCCCCATCCGGAGTCAGTGAGAGTTCCGTATTCATACCGGAGAGATTCAGATCGGCCCGGACATATCCATCCCCCCTCAGGTAAAAAGCGACCTCCGCTTCATCAGCCAGCTGCTGGTCGAACAGCATCAAATCACCCAAAAAGTAGAGCGCGGTGGTTTCCACGTCGTTCACTATGCGGCTGCCGTACTCAATGGCCCTGGGAACCAGGGGTATGTTAAGATGGCTGAGGTCGAACCGCGGATCACCTTCCGGAATCGCAGCGCTGACTGAGCCGGATATAATTTCGGGGTTGAATGGATTGGGAGCGATCGTGAGATCGTTCAGCGTAATGTCGGCCAGCTCGGGTGGGTTTGACGGGTTAAGATAGGGCACCACCAGCGTAAGCGGCTGACCCGGAAGCGAGGTAATCACAAAATTACCCTCTTCATTTTCGGTGACGCTTACCAGCAGCTCATCCTCTTCACGAAGCTGGATATAGGCGATCTCCTCTGTTGGAAGCGGCAGGCGCTCCGGAATCAGAAGATCTGCAAAAAAGGCGGGTACCGGGTGGAACCCTGATGGATCGGCATAGGCGAAGTGGTCTCCTTCATAGTAGAAATCAGCACGGCCGCTTGCCACGCCAAAGGGGGTGAGCGACATTCTGAAATTATCGCTGTACTCTACGGTCACGGCAGAATCGTAATCCACTCCGTTGTAGGAGACCGATGCATTTGCCGTACCCGATGCGCGAAGCCCCTGCGTATCGATGATGATGTTGCCGGCAAGCTCCATCAAAATGCCGTTCTCGAGCGACAGTTCCGACCCCATTGGCACGGTACTGAATTCAAAGCCGGAAAGATCTTCCGCGATACCCGCTTCAAACGCAAAGGCGTCATCAAAGATAATTCGCCCATCTTCAACCGTAACAGTTTCGAGATCAAACAGAAAATCCTCGAATGTTACGCCCATATTCGATTCGGGCAGAATCAATTGATGCCGGCCATCCACATAGAAACCATCTCCCGTAATTTCAGCGTATTCGATCCGGAAGCTCAGAACCGGATTCTCCTCAGTCGGGACGTGCCAGTCGAATGGCTCATCAATAATGAAAGATGCCTCGGTTATGGCGCCTGAGATCAGGTTGATGGAGGCGGTCCCGTCCACTTCAATTCCTTCGGGTAAAATGATGGTGGCTTCGGTGTTCATTACCGCCTGTTGGCCATCCTCTTCGGAGTAGCTGAACGCGATATCTGAATCGGTTACCTGCCCTTCAAACGGGCCAATTTGCAACGGACAGCCGGGAACCACGTTTTCCAGCGTGCCTTCGAGGCCATCGGAGATCACAAACTGCTCGTCTTCAAACGCTATCGGCTCCATCCCGTCGCAGGTAAACGGCTGCCCGACGGTTACGGCACCGGCAAGGTTCAGGTTTCCGAACGGTTCTATCCCAGTAAGTTCGGGATAGTTCACACCGGCTGAACCGGAAATGGCGTCAATGCTGATGGTGATGCCGGCTCCCGGCTCCCATACACATCCCTCAAAATCAGCCAGTGCAAGGTCTCCAACAACGCTGTTTTCATCCACGCGGCCGTTAGTGAGTTCCAGCGATGTTCCCAGCAGACACTGCGGTGCACCAAAACCGTTCTGCACAACCGCATTTCCTTCGAACAGGAGGTCCCATGTGCCCGGGCCCGTTTCATCCCAGTCAAAAAGCGGGAATGTAAAAGAATCAAGGCGGAACAGATCCAGGCTGATTTCGAACAGCTCTGCATCAAACGTCGGGAGCGTGCCAAATTGAGTTTCCAGATCGGTTTCGGAGAAGGTGATACCCTCCCGGTCGATTGTGATATCGCTGATTACCGCAGATACCCAATTGTCAAATGCCTCAACTTCAATAAAGGCGTCCATTGTAAGGCCAAAGTCCCAGGCACCCGTCGCCGGATTATAACTCAGTGTATTGAGCTCGCTGTCTTCGATCTGAAGCGACGCAAAGCCGAGATCCACTCTTGGATTGATCCCCGGACAGTTGCTTTGTGAGCTCACTACATTCAACCCTTCGTCACTGCTTAATCCGATCACTGCACTGCTTCCGCAATATCGATCATTTTCCGTTTTCAGGCCGATGCCCGATCGTAATTCCAGATCATAAGAAAAGCTACCCGCAGTCTGCCCAAGGGTTACATCTCCAAGCACCCGATCCACCTCAAGCATCAGCCGGTCAGTGCCATCCACAAGCGGTATCGTAAACAGCTCGCTGCACAACACGTCGGCTGAGAGAGCCGCTTCGTTCATTGAGTAGCCGGATATGTTGCAGGGAGTCTCAATTCCGTTGAGCAGAACATCTCCCGTTGCAAACGTTTGATTCTCAGGAAATGAAATGCCGAGACTGTACATTTCAAGAGTGAGATATTCATCACTGTACTGAACCAACGGCTCACCCGAAATTTCTGCCGTTCCGCTCAGGCCGTTGGGTGTGACCGTCAATTCCGCCACTGCGTCAGCTGAGTCCACACCAGGCAGATTGATTGAAACTTGGGTCGTGATGTTCTGGCCGAAACTCCAGGTCAGCTCTTCAAATTCGATCCATGAGTTTTCATCCGGAAGCAGATTGGCAAGCTGGCCTGCCGGTCCGTTCAACGAACCACCCATCAACACGGGATTGGAAAGCGACTGTTTTTGAATGGTGAGGTCGCTCACCTGTACACCGGCTTCTAAAAATGAACTGCCTGTAAATTCGAGCTCCAGTGTGGCGTCACCGTTTAAGACGTAGCTGTCGGACGTCTCTGTTGCGCTGAGGTTTCCGATGCCCGAAAGCGTTGCAAAACCGGGAATGAGCGTAATTTCGTCTACCAGGCTGATATCGGCAATCAAGTCCTCATCCGGTTCATCAGACAGATAGGTAAATGTCTGAATTTCCATTTTTCCATCATTCTGCAGCGGCACATTACCCATTACATCCGATGCGGTTATCTGCCATGCATATTCTGCACCCGGTTCAAGCGGCAGATACTGCAGGGTATAGGGCAGGGTGGTATTCCCTGCAAGCGTTTCAAAGGCGTGTTCCCGATTGCTGTTAATGGCCTGAAGCGGTGACTGTCCCGGAACAACCTCAACCAGCAAAAATTCGTAGCTCATCTGGATTCCGGCAGTATTTACAACGGGTGTCCAGGAAAAAACGGGAGTGCCCAGCGTTACATTGGCCCCATTTGGAGGTGAAACCGGAATAGGAGGCTGAGGATAACGAACAGAAAAATTGGAGGTTCCCGCAAGAGCGGCAATATTGGCCTGAGCCGTCGCAGGGCGTGCCTCAATTACGATACTGTATTCACCCTCCGGAAGCGTTCCCGTTTGAATAATCTGATTCCGAATGGCATCGTCAAGCTGGCGAAATACCTCATCTGCTCCCTGGGTAAATACCAATTCCTCAAAAAATGATGTAAACACATAAGTGCCCGGCGTAAAAGAAGATGGAAGCGACTGCACCGAAATGAGGCGCCTGTTATTTTGAAACACCTGGAAATCGAATACAAAATCGACCGGCTGCTGTGTAAAACTGGTGTAGTTGAATATGATCTGGTACTGCCCGGTTACAAAGCTGTTCTCCAGATCGTTGGCAAAAGGAGTGGGCAGAATCGGAGGAATCCCCACAATTGTGACCTGTGATGAACTTTGTGCCATTAACGGCCGGCTCAGCCCGTTAACAGCCAGTACCATACATATTACCGGCAGTGCAAAAAATGTCCATCGTTTTAAAAAATTTATAATCATAACATGCTGCTGGTTAAAATGTGCGCTGGTACCTGAAGCTCCCCTCCAGTTCAGTAAATTCATTGCCTGCCCCATCAATTACGCGGTTATTTCGGGTTCTCAGCGTAACATTGAACGTGTCTTTATCCGTAAGCCTGTATGCAGCATTCAGCCCGCCTGAATACTGTTGCAGACGATTCAGAGTTTGCCCTGCCATCTGATCCCGTTCTACTTTATTACGGTTGTGGCCGATTTGCAGAGAAAGGGTAAGATTCCGGTTCAGAAGAGCATAACTCGTCCCAATATTAACTCCGGCGTTATTGATAGAGGATCCTCCCGAATCGTTTGTCAGATAGTTCGCTGAGCTGTTGAGAGTAAGGCCAACAGGAAACGTTATGGCGTAACTCACCGTACCGACATACGATTCAGACAGAAACGACATCGATTCCGGCTGAAGGTCACCATCCAGGTTGTTTTCCATACTGATGTAGCCGCCCGAAACAGAAATATTATGCGTCGTTTCCTCTCCCGTGATAATAAAATTTGGCTGAATCATGATGTTATGCGAGACCTGAGACTGTCCTCCCACAGCGATCTGCTGTCCCTCTGCAGGCTCAGACTCTACATTATTCAAAAGCAGATTGTATGCTCCCGACAGCGAAATAGCATTTGAAAAGAGTACCCGGAAGCTTGAGGCCACACTTGTGTTCGACTGGGTTTGAAGGCGCGTACCCAGAAGATTGTCTCTGCCAAGCGTAATATTCGACTGTATAGCCAGTCGATTTCTAAAAAAACGGACCGCCGGACTGATCAATAATTTCTCCTGATCATTTCTGATATTCTCCATACCAAGAGAGATGAACCCAGGCTGGATACGCTCATATCCCAGACCCAGGTCAAAGAGGTCCGTACGAAAATCAGCCCGGGCGTTCCCCGCGTAGTTCACGCGTGTGCTCACAAAGGGGTGATAAATACCCGTAATAAATCCCGGGATTTCAAGATCATCACGGGAAATTTTTGAGCTGTTCAAATCTCGTGTAAAAACGGAGACCGTAACCTGGCTTTCAAGATTCAGCATGCCATCAAACAGGCCGACTCTGAAATCCGGTGTGAGACTCAGGTTTTCCTTCGGTTTTATTTCGAGCTGGCCGTCTTCGAGAGAAGCCACATTATCCTGCGCATAAAACGTGCTTAAATGAAAGTAGTCGCCGCCGGATTTACCGATACCCATTTTTCCGCCAAATGCCCACTGTTCGTATGATGGCTCCCGAAACGCATTATCCAGGCTTGGGCGTACAGCTCTTCGCGAGCGGCCTCCAATTACTTCAAACAGAAAATTTCCCGGGGCAGCCCGTACATAACCACCCCTGATTGGAGTACTATTGAGACTGTAATCAGAAAGCCTTGTCTGTACGTCACCTGCCCGAACGGTTAGCCAGCGCCAGTTTACGTTATAGCTGAGATTGTTCATGTTCTGGCGGAACCCTGAGTCATCTGTGGAGTAGTTCAGGTTCAGGCCGCTGTTTAATCCAAACGACGAAAAATTGAAATTGGCGAACGACTGAAATACTCCGGGCGGGCGACGGTTCTCAATTCCGTCTGCAGCATAACCCGAAAGTGACAGCCCGATACTGCCTCCAGCCCGAAAAGGAACCAGGTCGGTATCGTCCCAAAAAGACCGGTTTTGTGCCAGTGCCGATGAGACCTGCAGGATCATCAAACATAGCAGACACAATGCCGAAATGGTTTTTTTCGATGACAAAATGGATCTTCCTTTAAAATTTTATCTGTAATTATTTCAGCTAATTAGAAAATCAGCAGCTGTTTTTTCTGATTTATTCGTTAATCAGTTGCATTCATTGCATTTGTTGATTAAAATTTTACTACTTAATCATTGGCTGGCTCGACTAAAGTTTGTTTGTATTTAATTGCGCGGGGCGTACAAAAATCACGACATCTGTTTTTTTAATTATCGCTGCTTGGAAGGGAAAGGACATATCACACAACTATTAAACGATGCCCGAAACGGGGATAAATCTGCATTTGATTCGCTCTATCCACACGTATATGCAGAATTAAAAAATATCGCCCGACGGCATCTTGCCAACGAAAAGTCGGAGCATACGCTTCAAAAGACAGCACTCGTACACGAACTCTACATAAAACTGTTGGGCAATATGGATCTGGAGCTTGAAAATCGCGCCCATTTTTTTTCGATTGCATCCCGGTGTATGCAGCAGATACTTGTTGATTACGCCCGACAAAAAGCAGCCCTGAAGCGAGGGGGCAGCAAACAGTCTGTAACGCTGGATGAAGAGCGGCTAAACCTTGAGGAGAATGCGGAAGAGATTATTGAAATAAATGATTTAATCAATAAACTCTCGACCATTGATAACAGGAGGAGCCAGGTTGTGGTAATGCGTTTTTTTGGCGGTATGTCAATCCCGGAAATTTCCGAAGTACTAAAGGTAACTACCCGAACCGTAGACCGCGACTGGGCAAAAGCGAAGTTATGGCTCTACAATGAATTAAAAGCTTCCTGAACAGCGACAGTAACAGAGGCAATATCTTACCGCAGATAAAATGAACCATAACGACTGGAAAAAACTGAGCCGAATTTTTGATATGGTTCTTACCCTGCCGCCTGAGGGTCGTACAGACTATATTGAACGAGTATGCGGGGGAGATAAAGAGCTGGAGCATAAAATACGGGAGATGCTGGCCCAGCTTGAAGAGTCTGACCGGTTTTTTGAAGAACGGCTTGAAAAAAATGAAAAGCTTATTAAAGAGCTGGATTCACTGATAGCAGATAAAGATCGGGATGAAGACTATTATGAAGGCAAAACCATCGGCCGGTGGAAAATCCTTGAACTGATTGGCCATGGCGGAATGGGCAGGGTTTATAAAGTTCAGCGTGTGGATGAAAGCGGCATAAAGCAGACCGGGGCTTTAAAAATCATTCACAAAAGCCTGCTTACGCCAACTCATATGGAGCGATTTCGCCTGGAGCAGCATATTCTGTCAGGGCTGCAGCATCCCAATATCTCCGGATTCGTGGATAGTGGCATTACGGCCGATCGTGTTCCCTATATGGTTATGGAGTTTGTGGAAGGAGATACGATACTGGAATATTGCAACAATCAAAGGCTCACTATTGAGCAGCGCCTGCAGCTCTTTATTACTGTTTGCAAAGCTATCCAATATGCACATAAATCTTTGATTGTTCACCGGGATCTGAAGCCCGAAAATATTTTGGTTACCCGTGAGGGACGTATTAAAATTCTCGATTTCGGTATTGCCAAGCTGCTGGACCCCGATTTATATGAAAATTCTGCCATCGAAACTCAGCCGGGTATGAGGATGCTGAGTCTTGAGTACGCCTCTCCCGAACAAATTTCCGGTAAGGTGGTAACGACCTCTACCGACCTTTACTCTCTTGGAGTTCTTTTAAATAAACTTCTTACCGGCCTGCACCCTTTTGATCTTAGCAATCTTTCTTTTAAAGAAGTTGAAAAACTGGTTTCTGAGGAGAATCCAACTCCAGCAAGCAAACGGTTTTTAGGTTTAACCGAAACTGATGAGAAGCAACGCCTTGCAGACGAACGAGGAATTTCACCGCAGGAGATCACCAAACAGATAAGTGGAGATATTGACGCTATTATTTATAAAGCGCTTCATAAAGATCCCGAGCGACGCTATGCATCCGTTGAAGCACTTGTAACGGATCTTGAGCGCTATCAAAATAATCTGCCTGTTTATGCACAGCCTGATACATTCTCCTATCGCGCGGGAAAATTTGTTCGCCGTCATAAATTGGGAATTGCGGCTGTCGCTGTGATTTTCCTTGTTCTGATCGGCGGAATTGTTACTACAATGTGGCAAGCACAGCAGGCGGAAAGAAATGCTCAGGAGGCTGAGCAGGTATCGGCTTTTTTAGCCCAGGTATTTGAAGGTTCTGACCCAAACCGGGCGA
>Ga0081527_100428_pt1 | contig 21787 bp, 17 predicted proteins | sample HotLakmasection5_FD_70992 | JGI IMG/M metagenome (GOLD analysis project Ga0081527, IMG submission 70992) | Hypersaline microbial mat communities from Hot Lake, Washington, USA - Section #5 (SPADES assembly) (version 2) | ecosystem: Environmental > Aquatic > Non-marine Saline and Alkaline >... | reverse complement strand
GCAACAAAAAATTCTTACTTAAAATTTTCAAAATAATCCCCACCCACAACCGCCCTATAGGTGGCGCAGGCTACGCCTGCGCACTTGTTAAATATAGATTTTTTGAAAATTTTTAGGCGGAAAAACTTTTTATTTGTTCCTTAGTTATTGATTAATGTTTACGAGATCTCTTACAGACCCGGGGTTTGCGGCTTGAGATGATAATAATATACAGTCTTTCCGCCTTTTGATTTTATTTGAAACGGTGTAAGATTATATTTATCCTGCAAAATTATTTTATACGCTCTTTAAACTTTTATCTTTTCAGAAATTTTCTCAGCTGAAACCTTTTCCTGTTCACCGGTTGCCAGGTTTTTAAAGGTTAATTCTCCTGTCTTTAACTCTTCTTCTCCCAGGATCAGGGCAAATTTTGCGCCTGTTTTAGAAGCTTTTTCCAGCTGTTTGGAAAATTTCTTGCCGGCAAAATCAAGGTCAGCGGAAATCCCCTGTTTTCTTAATTCAAAAGCTGTTTTCAGTGCTTGCCGGGTATTGTCCGAAACTATAAATATATCCAGCTGTTTCTGTTCCGGAGGTTTGCACAGGCTTATGAGTCTTTCCATTCCTATTGCCCAACCCACCGCCGGGGTGTAAGGCCCGCCAAGGGTTGCTACAAGCGGGTCATATCTTCCCCCGCCGCAGATTGCGTTTTGAGAACCAAGGTTGGTACTGGTTATCTCAAAAACTGTTCGGTTATAGTAATCCAATCCCCTGACCAGTTTTTTGTTAATGGAATAATCTATTTTTAAAAGTTCCAGGTATTCTTTCAGTTCTTCAAAATGCTTAACGCACGGTTCACAGATAAAATCCCGATTTATGACCTCTTCAACTTCAGGAGAAGCCAGCATTTGTCTGCATTTTTCATTTTTGCAATCCAGAATCCTTAACGGGTTTTTTTCAAATCTCACATAGCAGTCCGGGCAAAATTCCTCTAATTTCGGCCTGATAACATCTTTTATGCTATTTTTATACGCATCCCTGCACTCGGGACAGCCAATATTGTTTATTTCAAGAGAAAGCCCTTTTAATCCAAGCTCGTCCAGCAAACTCATTGCCGCCTGAATAACTTCCGCATCAGCAGAAGGGTTTTCCACCCCGAAAAGTTCAATTCCCAGCTGGTGGAACTGCCTTTGTCTTCCAGCCTGCGGCCTTTCATACCGGAACATTGGCCCTTTGTACCAGAGCTTTATTGGTGCAGGAAGCCGGTGCATTCCGTGTTCAATAAATGCCCTTACTACTCCGGCAGTATTTTCCGGTCTTAAGGTAAGGCTCCTGTTCTTTTGTACAAAGGTATACATTTCTTTGTTCACAATATCCGTAGAATCCCCCACCCCTCTGGCGAAAAGTTCTGTCGCCTCAAAAACAGGGGTCCTTATTTCTTTATAATTAGATTTTTCAAGGATTTTTTCAGCTTTTTCCTCAATATATTCCCATATATAGGCCTCTGACGGCAGTATGTCCTTTGTTCCCTTGGGGGCTTTATACTTCATTTTCTCGCTAGACCCAATTTTTATAATTAAACCAGTTTTAATTATATAACAGAAAAACATTCCTGCTAAAACACACTGAAAACAAATAGAGAGAGATGCCTCTATGGCATCTCTTTTTGATATCGCTTCCTATTCTTCCCGACCTTCTGTAGTGTGTGTTTGATAAAATCTTTTTATGAATTTACCGGTGGATAGGCCTGAGCTAGCTGGCTATCCCTTGGTACAAATACTCGTGCTTCTGAGCTTAAAATAAGCTGATCCCTTAATTTCCAACTGGCTTCCTTTCCGTTGCCTGCTGTAATTGCTACGTGTCCATATCTGTCAGTCCAGCGATTTCCTGTATTGGTCTTGTCCCAGCATACAATCGCTCCTGCCGGTAACTCTTTTATTTCTTCTCTTGGAACCCTGATTTCTACAAGCTGATCAGATTGCGCAAGCTGATCAGCCAATTGATAAGCATGACCGCTTGTTTCTATTCCCATAGTTTCCCTTAATACTTTAGAAACCGATGCTGCACAGGTATGAGGCCTTGCCTGTCCGCTTAAAGCATATTCCCGTGCGGCTTCTCCCAGCGCTTCCATTGTGTTTCCACCGCTGGTAATTGGGCTTAACCCTGAAGAACGATCCACTGATGAAGCCTGTCCTATATCTGATGCCGCATTAATTCCTGAAGATGAAGATGCAAGATCCGGTGTTGAATTTGCAATTCGCCCTGTCTCGCCGGAAATCTGCGATGCGCTATTATTTGCAGCTATAGGTTGTGCTATTATGCTTTTAGCGGGATTCCCCTCCAGAAGCGAATGGATTAAACTTAAAAGCTGTTGGATTATCCCCTGATCGGTATTACTGGCAATTAAGCTCAAATTATTATCATTATCATCATTTTTATCAGCATTGACAAATTCATCTATAAATTTATCAGCATTGTCCTCTGCTCCATTAGAGCCTCTGGAATTTATATAGCTGTTATAAGCTGTCATTAAGTCTCTATTACCCTGAGCCTCCGGAGAAAAAATATTGCCCTTTTGCCCGTCCCGCATATCTGCCTGCAGGATTGCTTCCGCAACAGTTGATGGATCAATACCTCTATTTGCGGTAAGCCTTAAATAATCCAGTTGGCTCACTTGCCTTTCCTCCCAAATATTAATTTTCCCTATCTGTTATCCCTTATTTTTATAAAAACAAAAGGAAGTAAAAAATTGCCTTTTTTTTAAAAAATTTTATTAATTTATTTATCGAAAGCTTATCAAAAAACGCTCCTATCAAAGCATACCGCTACCGCTTAAATTTTTTTATTTATCGTTTATTTTTTTAAAACGCTAATAGTTAATATTTTTATAAAAGAAGCCAAAATAAAAGGTTATAAAAAAATACTTCTGGATACTGTACCGGAATTTAGCAGTGCGGTAGAACTTTATAAATCATTTGGTTTTCAAAAAATATTTCCCTATTATAACAGTGCCATAAGAAACCCTGTATATATGGAATTAAACCTCTAAGCCGGAGAAACAGCTGATAATCTTATCAACACCCTTCCCTGCCGGTTTTTTCGTAATATTTCTGGTGATATTCTTCTGCCTTGTAAAACGTGGAAGCCGGAGTGATTTCCGTGACTATGGGCATGGGGAATTTTTTTATTGCTTCCAGTTCCTGTTTTACCTTTTCTGCGGCGTTTTTCTGCTCCTCATTATGATAAAACACAGCTGACCTGTATTGTGAGCCTATATCAAAACCCTGGCGGTTTTTTGTAGTGGGGTTATGCATATTCCAGAATGCTTTTAACAACTCCTCATAGGACACAATTGCCGGGTCAAAGGTAACTTCCACGGCTTCTGCATGGCCCGTATCACCGGAGCATACCTCTTCATAAGTTGGGTTTTCGGTACGGCCTCCGGTGTAGCCAACCTGTGTTGCGACCACGCCTTTTATTTTATCGAACCTTGCCTGCACACCCCAGAAGCATCCTGCTGCAAACATAGCTTTTTCCACTTTTTAACTCCTTTATAACGAGGCTCCAGACAATTTTAAGCCCGATAGCCCAATTTTATCAATAACCGAAAGAGTAAATAAGGACTAAATAAAAAATTTTAAGTAAGAATTTTTTGTTGCTTCCTTACTTAACCTAAAACTTCTTTAATGCCTCTAATGTTGCATCAATTAGCCTTTTACCAACTTTTGTAAAAGTAATAGCGTACATGGGGTTATCCCCGACTTCCACGACCCGATCAACCTCGCCTATTCCAAACTTGGTGTGAAAAACCCGTGTGCCCGGGTCAAAAAGCTCTGTCGACTTCTGAATTTCGGGCTTCCTGGTTTCAGGTTTTTGTGCAGGTTTTGCAGAAGAAGTAATCGGCTTAACCTTTGGCCTGTCCTTTACCATAGTGGTACTGGATTTTTTCAGGGATTCGGGCAGTTTAAAATTTTTGCCGAAACTGTTGTTGCTGACCGGTGCGTCCTGCTGATAAAAACTTTTTTTGCTGTAAGAGGGTTCTGACTCCTTGTTTTTTTTGTCTGAATGTTTATTGGATATATTTTCCAGCAGGCTCGGCGGAATTTCATCTATAAAGCGGCTGGGTACAAAGTATTTATAATCCCCGTAAATCAGGCGGCGTTGAGTAAAAGTAAGGAAAAGCTGTTCTTCCGCCCGGGTAATTCCCACATACATAAGTCGTCTTTCTTCTTCCATATCCTGGTTTCTTCCAAGAGAGCGGGCATGCGGAAAAAGCCCTTCTTCCAGTCCTGCCATAAATACTATGGGGAATTCCAGCCCTTTGGCTGAATGAAGCGTCATAAGGGTAACAGCTTCTTCGTTTTCTGAAAAAGTATCCAGATCACTGATTAAGGACATTCTGGTCAGGAACTCGCCCAGCTCGGTATCCAGCCCCATGTCTTCCTGTTCACGGGCAACACTGATGAATTCCTGGATGTTTTCTACCCTGCTGTTTGCTTCTTCGGTGTTTTCTTCTTTTAATTCGTCTATATAACCTGTTTTTTCAATAAGAATGGAAATAAATTCGCTCAGGTTATGTTCTGCACAGCTGTTTTTAAGACTTTCCATAAGGCAGCTGAACTCTTTTAGCTTTTTCACAACTTTTGGGCTGAGCTCGTTCTCCAGTTCGCTGGTTCTTTCAATAACCTCAAACATGGATATCCTGTATTTTTGTGCAATTTCATCAATTTTCTTGACAGTAGTCGCTCCTATGGCTCGTTTAGGAACATTGATTATCCTGCGCAGGCTCTGGGAGTCGTACGGGTTATAGATGAGTTTTAAATAAGCAATAATATCCTTAATTTCTTTCCGCTCGTAGAACTTCATGCCGCCTACCATGGTGTAGGGGATTTTTCTGGACATGAAAGCTTCTTCCAGGGAACGGCTCTGAGCGTTTGTCCTGTATAAGACCACGCAATCACTCAGGGAATACTTATCTTTTTTGGTTAATTCCCGGATTTTATCCACTATAAAATGCGCTTCTTCATTTTCGTCCATATTCTCACGGCAAACGATTTTTGCGCCCTGTCCCTTATTGGAAAAAAGGTTTTTGGAAATTCTTTCCCTGTTGTTGACGATAACGCTGTTTGCCGCTTCCAGGATACAGCTGGTGGAACGGTAGTTCTGCTCCAGCTTGATTAATTCCGCATCAGGAAAGTCTTTTTGCAGGTTGAGAAGTATTTTATAATCAGCGCCACGCCAGCTGTAGATTGACTGGTCAATGTCCCCCACCACGCACAGGCTTCTTCCCTGTGAAACTGCTTCATCATCAGGTTTTGTACCTCTGTATAGCAGGTCAATCATTCTGTACTGGGGAAGATTGGTGTCCTGAAATTCGTCTACCAGTATATGATTAAACCTTGACTTGTATTTTTCCAGAACCTCCGGGCAGTTATCAAACAGCCTGACCACAGTAACCAGAAGATCATCAAAATCAAGTGCATTGTTAGTTTTTAGCATGTCTTCATACATCTGGTATATTTTTGCGATGGTCTGGTTTCTGTAATCTCTTGCTGTGGCTGCAAAACGCTCTGCATCAATCATTTTGTTCTTTGCTGAGCTAATGGTTGATTTTACAGCTCTGGGCTTATACAGCTTGTCATCAAGATTTTCCGCCTTGATCGCCTGTTTTATCAGGTTTACGCTGTCGTTTTCATCAAAAATAACAAAATTTTTCAGCCGGAAAGGTTCGCCCTTAACCATATAATTTTCTATTTCAAACCGTAATAATTTTCCGCATATGCTGTGAAAAGTGCCTATCCACAAGTGTTTTACCTGGGCTTCGCCGAGGAGGAATTCCAGCCTTTGCTTCATTTCCTTTGCCGCTTTGTTGGTAAATGTAACAGCCAGGATTTCCCAGGGTTTTGCGCCTCTTTCTACCAGACCGGCTACCCTGTGGGTTAAAACCTTTGTCTTGCCGCTGCCTGCCCCTGCAAGTACCACCAGAGGCCCTTCTGCCTTAATTATCGCTTCCTGTTGTGAAGGATTTAGTCCTTTTAATATTTCTTTCATATTCTCCCCGGTTTATCTGGTATTTTAGATGGTTTTTGAATAAAAAACTTAATATTTTCAATCTCTACTACTTTTGAAATTCACTGATTTTAATGTATAATTTTCTAATGTAAATTTTACACTATTGTATAAGTTCTTCAATAAGTATTATAATAAAAATAAGTTATTATAAACTTTAATTTATGTAAAAACTGAGTAGAGAATAGATTTAAGTTAAGATAGGAACCCCGGAATGACAGAAGATAAAGAACGTCCTTCGATTACAGTACCCATTAATGATCTTGATGATGTGGATGATTTGCCGGAAACGTCCGATCAATTGGCACATGAGCTGGCAACCATCCAGCAGTCAGCCAAAAAAATGGCAATTATAGGAAGCAGAAATCTCCCTATAACGCATCAGCAGATTATAGAAACACTAACCTATGCGCTGGTCGTTCAGGGAAATTCGATAATTACCAGCGGAGGCTCCAGCGGAACTAATGCTGCAGCTATTAGGGGTGCAATGAAAGCCAACCCGCAGGCACTTAAAGTAATACTCCCGCAAACCATCGGGCAACAGCCTTCAGATGTTCAGGACCAGCTTATCGGTATACCGAATATAGTTGAACATTCTGACAGGGCAATGATGACTCTTGCTGATGCCAGCCGGATTTGCAACAGGGAAATCATTGACGAGTGCCAGCAGATGATATGTTTTTTGTCTCATACCAGCGGAACTCTTCATAAGGCAGTTGCTTATGCTGAAGAGAGCCATAAAGTGGTTACAGTATTTTATTTAGACTAATATTTAGTCCGGTTATTTTTATTTAACCAGCTTTCAATAAATTTTTAGGACGGGTCAATTTTTTTAAAAATTGACCCGTCACGCATTGCTAAAAACCTGTTATTCTAAACTTATTAGTATTGTGCCCTTAAAAAGAAATCAGGAAATGAACAAAATATTTAATGGCACAATGCGTAAGCAGAGAGCGTTTTTTAGGAAAATCCGGCTCGGCCGGTTTTCCTAAAAATAAACTCATTTTACTATAGTCTTAATAAGTTTCCGTTAAATACTTTTGCAAAATTTTAAAAAACCTTGCCCTCCCACCCTTCCCTGAAGGTGGCGGTGGCAAAGCCACCGCTTTTTTTATACAGGTTTTTTAAAATTTATCCGTTTTGACAGTTTCTGAATAAAATTTCTTATTTATCGTTTATTTTTTTAGAACATTAATACCGATTTCAATAAGTAATCTTAAAATAAAAAAAACTAACTCATATTAGGTATAATTTTGCTAAATCTACTGCTTCGGCTTGAGCGTAGGGAATGATATCACATCCCTTATGCTGGCAGATCCGGTCAGGAGCATAACCAGCCTGTCAATTCCGATTCCCAGGCCGCCCGCAGGGGGCATGCCGTAATCGAGCGCTATGAGAAAATCTTCATCAACTTCTGACGGGGTTTCAAAATCAGTATCTTTCTTTGTTTCTACCTGCTGTTCAAACCTTCTTCTCTGGTCAATCGGATCAGTGAGCTCAGAGAATGCGTTTGCGATTTCCCAGCCGTTTATACGGGTTTCAAACCTTTCTACCAGCCTGGAATCATCCCTGTGAGGTTTTGCCAGAGGAGAAATTTCTCTTGGATAGTCAATTATGTGTATCGGCTGGATAAGGTGCGGTTCTACCTTGGCTTCAAATACTTTATCAATAATTAAGCCCCAGGTATCGCCTTCTTCGGTTTCCACACCGATCTTTTTAGCTTCTGCCGCCGCATCCGGAGCTGAGAGGAAATGACTGAAATCTATGTCGGTATACTTTTTGACAGCCCCGAGCATTGTGAGTCTTTGCCACGGAGGTGCAAGGTTTATTTTTACGCCCTGATATTCTATTTCTGTCGTGCCCAGAACTTTTTGGGCAACAGAACTTATCAGGTTTTCGGTAAGCACCATCATTTCGTTATAATCCACGAAAGCCTGATATAATTCCAGCATTGTAAATTCCGGGTTATGCTTTGGAGAAATGCCTTCGTTCCTGAAATTCCTGTTTATTTCAAATATTTTTTCACTTAAACCACCTACCAAAAGTCTTTTTAAATATAATTCCGGGGCGATTCTAAGGTACATCTGCATATCAAGCGTATTATGATATGTAATGAAAGGCCTTGCTGCTGCGCCTCCTGCAATTGGCTGGAGCATAGGAGTTTCCACTTCAAGAAAGCCTCTCCGGATTAAATATTCCCTTATTTCTGAAATGATTTTACTTCTTTTCAGGAAGGTTTCCCTGACATTATTGTTCATTATCATATCAAGGTAGCGTTGTCTGTAACGGATTTCGGTGTCTGTAAGTCCATGCCATTTTTCCGGCAGGGGTGATAATGATTTGGAAAGGATTTTAAAGTCATTGACCTTTATGCTCAATTCTCCACGAGGAGTTCTCCTGACAGTGCCATAAGTCCCGATTATGTCTCCCACGTCAAGCAGCTTTAATATTTTTATTTTTTCTTCTTCTACGTTATCTTTATGGATAAAAAGCTGGATTTTGTCGGAACTGTCTGCCAGGTCAATGAACATTCCATTGTTTCTCATTGCCATTATTCTTCCGGCCACGTTAAAAGTTTTTGAATCCTCATTACCTGCGGGAAGTTCTTTATATTTTTCCTGAAGCTCCGCTGCACTTGCGGTTCTGTCAAAGGTATAGGGATACGGATTAACTCCGATATCTATAAGATCGTTTAATTTTTGTATCCTGGTGTTTCTTAAAATTTCCAGACTGCCATGAGATGTTTTTTGAGTCAATTTGGCCTCCACTATTGAGCTTAAATAGGTTTACCATCATTGTATAAATTGTACCTCAAAAAAATTCAAAAAATTAACTTCTTTTTCAGATGAAAATAAAGATACTCTTAATACTTCATATACGGGAGTTAAAAATTTGCTAAAATATGAATGATAAACCAAAATAATATTATTACTGATAATCTAAAAAGGATGGTGTTTGGTTGTGAAAATAAACAGAATATTTGCTTTTATACTTGCATTTTCTTTTCTAAGCCTTACAATACAACCGGCAATTGCGGATGAGTATATGATGCTGCCACCGATACTTGATGAAGAAAGTAATCAACAGGATCAACCTTTGCCGGGTCTTTCTGATGAAATGAACCGGGATATAAACAACGCTAAGAATAAAGAACAAAGCGATTACAGGTATACTAATGACGAATATAACCAAAATTATAAAGAAAGCCGGGATGCTTATTACCAGAACACCCGGAACTATTCCTATTCAAACGAGCCCTTAAAGGGCACAATTTCTACAGTCCCTGTGGGTACAGCATTTCAGGTAATCACAAATACAAATATAAATACTCAGAGAAACAGGGTAGGTGAAATTTTTACCACAACCCTTAACCACCCTATTTCAGTAGATGGAAAGATCATTGTTCCTGCCGGTACTGAAGTGATCGGACAGATTACATATATAGAAGAAGCAGGCAGGGTTGGCAAAAATGCCAGGATGGAAATAAAATTCACCAGCATAAAACCGCCTTATTCCTCAAGAATTCCTATCACAGGAAAAGTCCTGACCCAGGATAATACAGGGGTTCTAAAAGGCGGGTCATTAAAGAACCAGCTGGTAAAACATGTTAAAACAGGAGCAATGACCACAGCAGGCGGTACAATTGTCGGAACAGGCATAGGAGCCCTTGCAGGAAGTGCAGGAACCGGTGCGGCAGTGGGCGCAGCCAGCGGCGGCATTCTCAGTCTTGGTTGGATATTCTGGAGAAAAGGCAAGGAAGTAAGGATGCCTGCCGGAACCAAAATGGTCGTGGTGCTTGAACAGCCGTTTGATGTGGGCAAGTAAACAGGTTTAACAGTTTAATAAAGATTTTCCAGGAAATGCTCTGCTCTTGCAGAGTATTCTTCTAATTGTTTTTTGCTTTTTTTATCCAGAATATTTACCATTAAACGGGCACGGGGGTTTTCCTCAAAAACTTTTCTGTGTTTATCAATAAACCTCCAGTACAGCGCATCCCATATCTCGCACCATTCACCGTTTTTAAAGTTGCTCATTTTTTTTATATAGTTGGAGGAGCTTATATAAGGCTTGGTCATGACCAGCCCCCCGTCAGCATACTGGCTCATTCCATAAACATTGGGGACCATGACCCAGTCATAGGCATCAATATACAACTCCATAAACCATTTATACACTTCATGCGGACTTATTTCACACAGGAGCATAAAATTCCCCATAACCATAAGTCTTTCTATGTGGTGGGAATATGCAGTGTTTAAAAGCCTTTTTATCACCGTATCCACAGGATCAATCCCGGTTGTTCCCTTATAAAATGAATCAGGAACAGGGTTGGTAAAATTAAAAAAGTTTGTATTCCTTTCTTTCTCCTCTTTTAAAACATAAACTGCCCGTATGTATTCTCTCCAGCCTGTAACCTGTCTGATAAACCCTTCCAGTGAATTTAAACTTACCCTGTCCCCTGATGAAAAATCCAGGGTTTCATCCACAACCTGCGCAGGAGTTATAAGCCCGGAATTAAGCGCATAAGAGATTACTGAATGGAACAAATAGCTTTCATCTGAGCGTATAGCATCCTCATAATCGCCGAATAAACTGAGCCTGTTTTCCAGAAAGTCCCGGAACCATTCCCTGACTTCGTTGTGTGTAACCGGATAAATAAACCCTTCCGCAGTCCCGGGATTGTCAGGAAAAATTTTTTCCACGTATTTTTGAGCTTCCCGCACATATTTGTTCGGCTCAAAAAATTTAGGGGCCGGAATTTTTTGGTCTTCCGGGATTTTTTGCCGATTTTGAGGGTCAAAACTCCATTTTCCTCCTGTTGGCTTGTTGTTTTTGGTTATAAGAATTCCCTGTTTTTTTCTCTGCTCAATATAAAAAGGAGTAAAGTTAAATTTATCCGAATCTTTAAAATATCTCCTTAGCTCTGCTTCTGATGAGAAAAAGCCCGGGGTGTCCATTTTGGTTGTTTTTATGCCGTTATTTTTGCACAGGTTATGGAGGTTTTGCTCGGCTTTTGTATCAACCGGGTCAAGAAAATACAGTTCTTCAATCTTGTTTCTTTTGAGTTCTTCTTCCAGCGAAACCGCTAAAGTGGCGGTGGGGTTGCCTCGTTTCCATTCAATATAAACAACATCACATCCTTCTGAGCTTAAAAGGTCCTTGTATGCCTGCATAGAAGCCCTGTGCAGTATCAGCTTTTTTTTATGGAAATTAAAATCTGAAAAATATCTTTTATCTTCTACCAGAAAAACAGTCCTGTCTTTTGAAATAACAGGATTGTTTTTATACAGCTGGTTTGGAAAGATAAAAGCGGCTTCTCTGGGCATATTAAAGGAGTTCCTTATTCCTTATATTTAAATAAACAGGGAGCCTGAGAATATCCCCCTTATTTTAAATATTTTATTTGGGCAATAATACTTTGTTAATTTTATGTATTACTCCGTTTTTGACTTTTATGTCAGGCTCGGTTATTTCTGCGTCATTTATCATAAGAGTCCCGTTTTTCCTGAATATATCCGCTTTTTGCCCGTTCATCATTTCAATACTATCAACGCTCTGAACCGCATCAGCGGGCATATTGCTGGATACAATGTGGTATTTCAGGATATTAGCAAGCTGGTTTTCCTTTCCGATTTTTAAAAGCCCTTCCAAAAAGATTTTTTCAAGTTTATTAAAAGCATTGTCATCAGGAATAAATACTGTTATGTTGTCTGCTGATTCCAGCATGCCATCAAGCTTTGCCTTTTTTGCGGCTTTTAAAAATATGCTGAAATTGGCCTGGTTTGCGGCTTCCAGAATATTCAGGTTTTCATAAGTAGTGATCATCTTTCCCCCTTGTTTTTTGCTTGAGCAGATTTTGTAATAAATACAAAATACACCCTTTATTAAAAAATGGCTGATCATATTAATACATTAGTTTTATGACTAATTTTACAGACTAATCATTTTTGCTGTTTAGAATATTCAGGACAGTATGTAAATCTTTATCTCCCCTGCCGGAAAGGCAAAGTACAATAAGGTCTTTTCTTTCGGTCTGCGGCATTAATTCGTCCAGATATGCCAGGGCATGCGAGGATTCCAGCGCAGGGACTATTCCCTCCAGCTTTGACAACAGCTCAAAAGCCCTGATGGCTTCCTCGTCAGTTATGGGGAAATATTTTACCCTGCCGGATTTTTTAAGATAGCTGTGTTCAGGCCCTACCCCCGGATAGTCAAGCCCTGCGGAAATACTGTATGCTTCCTGAATTTGCCCGTACATATCCTGAAGAACATAACTAAGAGAGCCATGAAGAACTCCGGGATGACCCTTTTCCATACTTGCTGCTGTTTTTCCGGAGTCGACCCCTTTTCCCGCAGCTTCAATTCCGATTATGTTAATATCTTTTTCATCAAGAAAGCTGTAAAACATACCCATCGCATTACTTCCCCCGCCTACGCAGGCCACAATGTGATCAGGTAACCTGTTTTCCTTTTCTAAAACCTGTTCTTTTGTTTCCCTGCCGATTACTGACTGGAAACTTCTTACCATCATAGGATAAGGGTGCGGACCTACGGTTGAGCCTATAACATAATGAGTGTCCCCTACATTGGAGACCCAGTCTCGTATGGCTTCGCTTGTTGCGTCTTTAAGGGTTTTGCTCCCTGAGAATACCGGTATAACTTTTGCTCCCAGAAGTTTCATCCTCTCTACATTAACCGCCTGCCTCCTGGTGTCCTCTTCTCCCATATAGACTTCGCATTTCAGGCCAAAAAGAGCACAGGCGGTGGCTGTTGCAACCCCATGCTGGCCTGCTCCGGTTTCTGCAATGATTCTTTCCTTACCCATTTTCTTTGCCAAAAGCACCTGGCCAAGTGCATTATTGATTTTATGGGCTCCGGTATGGTTAAGGTCCTCTCTTTTTAGATATATCTTTCCTTTTCCGTAATGCTGAGTCAATCTTTTTGCAAAGTATAAGGGGGTTGGCCTTCCTGCGTAGTTTTTCATCAGGTCATACAGGTCATTAAGGAAAACTTCGTCCTGCCAGGCTTTGCTAAAAGCTTCTTCCAGTTCGGCTATTGGGGACATCAGGGTTTCCGGGACATATTTCCCGCCGAATTCCTCAAACCTACCCTTTATATTAGGCAGTTCATACGGTTTTTGTTTTTCAAAACGATTATCCATTTAATTACCGGTGGTTTTAGACTTAAATTTATAACTCATTGTATAACAAGTTTGCTGAATAACTATAGTAAAATGAATTTATTTTTATACCGATTTCAATAAAAACGTTCTCTGCTTATGCATTAGTCTTGATTTCTTTTTAAAGGCACAATAAAGAAAAATTACCCTTTCTGTATAAGCTTTAAATAGTCCGAGTTTTAGAAAATGTAAACAAGTTTTAAGTTTGTTTATTTTTTAGGCAATTTTTCACGAAAATTATTTTTTATAAAAGTAAGGAAGCGGTTAGGAAAATTTTAAAGTTCAAAGGGAGTTGTAAAGGTTTTTTATTTTTTAAAATAAGAGAAATATTTCTTCTGTGGAGGAATTATTAATGCTGTAAAAATTGATTTTTATACGCAGCATTAGGTAAAAAGAATTACCCTAATATCCCTCCTCCTAGATAACACATCAATTATCGGCTCGTTAACATAAAAAACGAGCTTTTTTCTTTGCTTTGTTTCATTGAGTTAAAAAGCGTCAAAAAACCTGGCGTGTATGCCGTGGGGGCCTATTTTTACCCGTACGGGCCTGAGGCAGCCGGGACATCTGCCTGTATATGCTGTGCCGTCTTTGTTTACATATATCCTGTTGTATATGTTGCAACATTTAAAATGAACACAAATATAATTTTTCTTCTTCATAATTGCGACAGCTTGTATTAACAGATTTATAAAAAATTAACAGGTACTATTATTATGTAATAATACCTGTTTTATAACAAGATACAGTTTTATTTTATTTATTTAAATATACTATGCATATTACTCTGTCCCTAGGCCTGTCCGTCAATCTTTTAGGCCTGGTTTCCGTATACCCGGTCCATATTTTCCTTTGCTATCTCATTAGTTGCTTCTACGGCATCAGTATAACTGTTTATGCTTTTATCCGGTTTTTCGGGGGCTTTTTGGGCTACATAAATCCTTTCTGTTTTTGAAAGCTCTCCATAGCCGTCCTTAAATAGTTGCCTTGCTGTAGCCTGGACAGCTTGATTTGAGATTTGTTGAATTTCCCGGTCAAGCCCGGTTTCCTCTTTTTTAAGAGGTTTTATAATTTTTTTCAATTCTGCCTGTAACTGCTTTGCTTTTTGTCTTGTTTCTGCTTTCCCTATCTCTTCCTCTTTTGCTTTTATTTTTTCAATATCTTCACTTTCTGCCTTGACTTTTTTATCAAGACTGCAGTCAAAAAGGACTTTTGTTAATTGACCTTTATCCCGTGGTCCAACATTATTATAGCAGTTCTCAATTTTTAATTTATACTGTTTGTTAGCATTCATTGCATCCAGGCGTGCTTCCTGCTTTGCCTGAGCAGCATTTACCCTGTCACTGTTTGCTCTGGTTTCCCATCTGTGTATTCTGTCGTATGTTTTAAGTACAGTTTCAGGATCCGGACTATTTAATCCAAATTTCTTTCTTTTTCTCCAATAGGGGTCTGTTTCTGCACGTTTATGAGCATCCGCAAGCCTTTCATCCCTGTTTTTTTCTTCATAGGTTTTGTGTAGGTTTTGCTCCTGTGGCCCGGGCTGAACTTTTTCCTGTTGTTCGGGCTGTTTTCCAAAGTTCATTTGTCCTGTCTGGTTTGCGGTGTTCATCCTGCATTGCAGCGGAATACTATTTAACATTTGCCTGACCTCTAACTTTTTACATACATTCATATCACGTATGTAAATATAATAAGTTGACAGTTTTAGCTGTTAATTTTTACATCTTTTAATAAAGCTAACAGGCTAAATTATGCACTGAATACGCTTAAAAAGCTGATACTGACAGAACCGGCAGAACTGTTGCTAATGTTTAAATTTAAAATATTATATTTCCTACTCTAAAGCTAAAAATTGTGTTAATATTTTTTATAAATAAAAATTTTATCAGAAACGAAAAATAAATCATTTTTGAAAAAGCTGGAGTTATAAAACGTGTTTGGAAACAGATGGTATGACGAAAACCCAAAAGTAAGCCTGGCAGTGGGATGTATAGAAAATGCAAATGACAGCCTGAGAAATAAATTAGCCAAATTAATAATTAAACACGCCCTGAAACTGGGCATAAGAGCTAAAAGACCAAAAGGCAGCCTTTTCAGAAGATGGTATGACGCAGATAAAGATCTCAGTCTTGCAATGGAATATTTTAAAAACGGAAACGAATATCAGCGTGTAGATATAGCTGAAAGTGTTATTCTGTATATCAGGCAAAAAGGATATTGAAGATTTATAGCATTACCACAGTGCTCTGGGCATAAATCTTTTTAAAGACCAGACGGAAACACCTTTTTGTACATACTCTTCCAACTCAGAATAAAGTTTTTCTGATACAGCTATGGCTCTGATCGGCAAATTGAGTTTTTCTGCCGCAATTTTTGTTATCTCATAACCTTTGATAACATCCTCAGTTATTGTCTGGTCTCCAAAGTGAGTATTGCTTATAATGCCCTTAAATTTTTTCCATTTTTCATCACCGGCAGTGCCCATACTCCATTTTACATACTCCACTATATTTTCCACAGTGGAAGTTTCCGGCTTTGAGGTATTAATCACTATATAAATTTCAAGGTTCTTTTCTTTATCTATATCAGTTATTACATTCAGTATATCAAGGCCGCCAACGCCATATCCCACGTCAATCACTATATTGCCTTCATTTAAAAGACAGTTTTTTTGCTCGCCGGTTATAATATTCCCGGTTTCTCCAAGCCCGGTATAGTCTTCCCTTGTTACAACCTTTACTCCAAGACTCTCAAGTTCTTTTTTCAGTGGCCTGAGTGTATAAGCAGGTTCTACTGTATCAAGGTCCACCAGGGTAACTGGCAACGGATCATTTTTTAGCATAAATGCCCTGTTAATGGAAACCTCTGATTTACCGCTAGTGTATGCCCCTGTATATACTTCTATCCTTCTTGATTTTTCCAAAATATTCCCCGACTTTCTTGTATTTAAATCCTTGTAGTTTTATTTTTTCTTTTTGTTCCGGTGTAAACTCCACTTCACCGTCAGCAAAATTGTCTTTTAGCCATTTTAGAATAAGGTCTTTTGATTCCGGCTGGAATTTAAGCAAATCTTCACCATGTCCTCCGTATGGATATACCTGAAGTTTTTTTTCGCCCTGGGCAAATTTTATCAACTCCTGTGAGGATTCGTAAGGGTATTGGTCTTTTTTGCTTACTATAAAAAGTAGCGGGTGTTTTCCGTATTTTACAATAGGCAGCCTCAGATCAAACTCCTTATATTCTAACATCGGGGAAAGCATAATTACAGTATCAATATTTTTTTCCATGTAGCTGGCGGTTATTAAGCCCATAGTAGCCCCGAGACTTGCGCCTACTACAGCAATTTTTTTGTTATTTATTTCCGGGTATTCTTTTTCAATAAATTTTATAACCTCCAGAAGATCTTCGGGCATTTTTTTGAAATCAGCCAGTACAAGGTTTTGCCAGTGAAGTTTTTTGCCGTTTTCTTTTATTTTGCTTTTACCATGACCCCTTAAATCAAGATTAAGGGTTGCAACATGCAGGGTATCTTTTACCTCTTTAGGATATTCTCCCCATGCCAGGTGGTTTTTGTTGATTGAATGCAGAAATATTACCAGCGGAGCCTTGGTTTCCATGGATGCGTAATCCGGAATATCCATCTGGCCAATCAGTTTAAAACCATCATAAGATTTTATCTCAACCTCAAAAGGTTTACGCATTTTTGAGGCAAAAACCGCCTGTGTAATAAAAACGCAGGTACATATCAGGATAATTTTTATATAAGAAAAATAATTTTTATTCATATTCAATAAGAGATTTTTCCCTTATTTTATATTAACAGTCTGTAGAGGCTTTTTCACTACTTTATAAAGTTGATTAAATAATCGCTGATCAACAGTTTATTAACAAAAACCCAAATCTGTTACAGGTAAACATAAATTAACTTGCTAATCCCGTATTTTCGTGGTCTTTAATAATTATATGAACTTTGAAAATAAGATATCCGGTTTTTCAGAAAACTTGTTTGAACAATTAATCAAAATTAATTTACATAATAAAATTGTTATAAAAAATTTTATATTTTATTTGTTACTTGTTAAGGAGAGAAAACAGGATGAAAATTCTTCAATTTGCTCCCTTATGGGAAAATGTACCGCCAAAAACATATGGCGGAACTGAGCTTGTGGTTCATATTCTTTGCGAAGAACTACAAAAACAGGGACATGACGTTACGCTTATCGGCACAAAGAGTTCCGAAACTTCCGTAAAAATTGAAGCTCCGGTCAAAAAACCGCTTAGAGAACTGGCTACACTTATTCCTAATTATTATGAAAATTTGGGGATATCTAAAGCAATAGAACTTTCAGAAGAATTTGATATTGTACATAATCATCTGGGTTTACCTGTTTTGCCGTTTCACGATTTATTCCGGGCGCCGATGGTAACTACCCTTCATGGGGCTTTCACTCTGCAGGAAGAAATTAACGGATATAAACAGCATAAATTTCTTCCTTATGTCTCAATAAGCGATTCCCAAAGAGTTGGAAATCCTGATTTAAATTATATTGACACGGTTTACAATGGTATTCAGGTTGACAGATATGAATTTCAGGAAGAACCGTCAACAAATGAACCTTATTTAACATTCTTAGGAAGAATTTCTCCGGAAAAAGGCACTCATAACGCAATAAGACTCGCTAAAGAAACCGGCTGGAAGCTGATAATCGCCGCTAAAATAGACCGGGCAGACGAAGAGTATTATGAAAACGAAATAAAACATCATATTGATAACAAACAAATTGTGTTTATAGGCGAAGTCGGGCACGACACAAAAGAGGAACTTCTAAAAAATTCTCACGCTGTAATCCATGCAATAACCTGGCCTGAGCCATTCGGGCTGGTTATGGCAGAATCTATGGCCTGCGGGACTCCTGTTCTGGCGATTAGCAAAGGATCAGTTCCGGAACTTATAAAACATGGGGTTACCGGGTTTGTGGAAAACAATATAGAAGACCTTATTGCCAGGGTTAAAGATATAGACAAAATAAACAGAAAAGACTGCAGAAAACATGTTGAGGAAAACTTTTCCGAAAAAAGAATGGTAGAAGGTTATTTAAAAGTCTATAGAAAACTGGCAGATAAACCACAACTACTTACAAAACCGGATTTAATATCTGTTAACAAAAAATTTGACCTGGATAATACAGCAAAAAGTTAATAAGATAATATATTCAGCAAATATTGTGCCTTTAAAAAGAAATCAGGAAATAAAAAAATATTTTATGGCACAATGCGTAAGCAGAGAGCGTTTTTGGGGGAAATCCGGCTTTGCCGGTTTTCCTAAAAATAAACTCATTTTACTATAATAATATAAATTTTCACGATTTGTTAAAATATAATTGAGCATAAATTAAAATAGTAAACTTTATAATATTTGTTAAGCCTCTTCCTATGGGCTGAAAAATGTTATAGAATCTAATCAGGTAATTATGCTGGAAGTGTGTACGTTATAAAATACAGGGAGAAATCGGGATGTCCTATAATGATGGTAATTGTTCTATCCTGATTCGAAATATAAAGATCAACCGTTTTTTATCTCTTGCTTTAGGTTTAAATTTACTGGTATACACAGGAATATTTGTTTTCGGACAAAATTCATCCGCTGTTTTTTTGACAGGGCTGGGCTGGTTTCTTTTATTTGGGTATTCTGTTGTTAGTGAAATTTTGCTTAAAATCGCTAATAATTCTGCCCTTAGTTCCGAAAAAATATGCAGCGGCCTGTTTAATCTTAATGTAGTGTTGACATCAGTGTTCTTGTTATTAATGACATTTACTACAGGCAATGAAGAATACGTATTTCTGGCTGTAATTCCCGTATTTCAGGCAATTCTGGAAAAAAAGACCCGGCTGGCAGGTATAATTCTTGGGGCAAGCGCAGCTTCTATAGCAGCAGCAGACCTTAATAACTGGTTTAGTTTCTACTATCTTCCCGCAAGTCAGGAGCCGTTTATATCAAAATTGCTTTCTTTCCTTACAGTACTAGGGATTTTAAGTTCGCTGGGCTTTGTTCTTGCTAAAACCATAACCTTTACCCGTGGAAAAGCCGATTACCTGCACAGCATAGCTACTACAGATGCGTTGACCGGTCTGTTAAACAGAAGGGAATTTAATTTAAGGATTTCTGAAGAATTCGCCAGAGCCAAAAGGCATAAATCACCGTTAAGCCTTGCGCTTTTTGATATTGACTTTTTTAAAAAAATTAATGATACCCACGGGCATAATGCCGGTGATGTGATTTTACGGGAACTTGGCGAGCTTATTTCGTCAAATACCAGGACCTGTGATATTGCGGCCAGATATGGAGGGGAGGAATTCGCCCTAATACTGCCAGAAACCTCTCAATCCCGGGCTTATGAGTTAATGGAAAGACTCAGGGGGCTTGTGGAAACAGAAATATTTAATAAAAAAGAGCGGCCGATCAGGGCTACTATAAGCATTGGAGTTGCACAGCTTGATCTCACAGATACATCACCGCTTGATTTTTGTGAAAGAACAGATAAGGCGCTCTATAAAGCAAAGGATAGTGGTAGAAACAGGGTTGAAAGAGCGCCTTTTGGAGTTCCAAAGTCAGGAGGGGGAATTTCTGCAGGCAAAAAAATTATGTAGTTAAGCAAATTTTAAAATATTAATGCTCTGAATAAATTTTAATAAAATGAACAATTTTAAAAACAAAAATATTATTTATCGGCGGTATGCGAAAACGAGCTAAAACTCCTGCTGTAGCAAGCGAAGCCAGGAGCGATGTTTTTTTAATATCGGGCTTTTGTCCGGCTTAATCGGGAGTGTAACCTCATTCATGCCCGGCTTTAAGAAAATAACCTCATTTTAGTATAAATGACAAAAATGCAGGTAGGGTCAATTCTTAAAAATTGACCCTATAGTTATAAAATATCATTATGTTTATTATTTGCTGTTGGGTTAAAAAAAGTATTTTTTAACCCAACCTACCCTAATACTTTACGCAGCCTAATACTCCACCCGGTCGGGCTTGTCCTGCCATTTGATGAACACGCTGTTTGCTTCATCCCTCATCAATTGCCGGAAAGATATTTTCCTCGCTTCGATTGGCCTGCAGATTTCCTCATAAAGAAAATCATCCCGGAACCCGATGGAATCCGCGTCTCGCTTTGTGTTTGCATAACAGACCTTCTCTATATTTGCCCAGTAAATAGCGGAAAGACACATGGGGCAGGGTTCGCAGGAAACGTAAATTGTGCAGCCGGATAAATCATGGCTCCCTGATTTTTTACAGGCTTCCCGGATAGCAATGATTTCCGCATGGGCTGTGGGATCATTGCTGCTTATAACCCGGTTAAACCCTTTTCCGATAATTTTTCCGTCCTTTACCACAACAGCGCCAAAAGGTCCGCCGTGATTGCCGTCCATTCCCTGTTGGGATAATTCTATGGCTTCCTGCATGAATTCCCGGTCTTTTTCACTAAATGTCATGTAAATATCCTTCATAAAGACTTTTTAATAATCTTAGCATATTCGCCGCCTGTAAAACCCGGGAAATAACTATTTATGTAAACTATTTGTGCTTTTGCGAAAAATTTTATATTTTAGTGAGTATGCAGAACACAAAAGGGTAAAATTTACAAAAATTAAATATAATGTCCTGTAAATCCCGATATAATAGATAATTGGATCATAAAGCGCAAGAGAATGCAGAAGAATTTAAACGAATATAATATTGTAATAGTTGACGACGAGCAGATGGTAACCTCCAGCCTCATGTCCCTGCTTAAGCTGGAAGGTTATACTAACGCCAATGCGTTCAATTCTCCTCTGGAAGCACTGGAATATATCAGGACAACCAGAGTTGATCTTATAGTTTCTGATTTTTATATGCCGGAACTGAACGGGATAGAGCTACTCAGGAGGGCAAGGGAGGTTAATGCCGGTACTACATCTATTCTTCTTACCGGATATGCGGACAAGGAAAGCGCAATTCGTGCGATAAATGAAATCGGGCTGTACAGGTACATTGAAAAACCCTGGGATAATGACGATTTAATGCTGTGTATCAAGAATGGACTTGAGCGCAGTCATCTTATAGAGGACCTTGAGCAGAAAATCCGGGAACTTGAAGAGGCAAAGAGCAAACTACAAAGATACAACGAGGAGCTGGAAGTAGCAGTCAAGGAACGGACAAAAGATCTTCAGGAGGCGAACTATAAGTTAAGTACCGTCATAAATCACAGTGCTGATGGGATTATAACAGTCCTGAAAAATGGGGAAATCACCCAGTCCAATCCTGCATTTAATTCTATGTGCGGAATAGACAACCCCTGCGGGGAGAATATCTCTGAAATATGTATAAACAACGTAAAAGAGCCGATAAACAACAGGTTAACCCCGGAAAAAGATGTATTGGTAGGCGGATACGTGGTAGAGAACTGTGTCGTCGGAAAAGCTACCCCGGTGGAGATAAGTTTTGCGCCGATCGCAACGGGATCAGGCGATGAAGTTAACGCCTTTGTGGGTGTTATCAGGGATGTTACCCTGCATCAGGAGAGG
>Ga0081527_100426_pt1 | contig 21856 bp, 16 predicted proteins | sample HotLakmasection5_FD_70992 | JGI IMG/M metagenome (GOLD analysis project Ga0081527, IMG submission 70992) | Hypersaline microbial mat communities from Hot Lake, Washington, USA - Section #5 (SPADES assembly) (version 2) | ecosystem: Environmental > Aquatic > Non-marine Saline and Alkaline >... | reverse complement strand
GTCTTCGCACAGGTGCCGATCGACGGGGCGGGCCCCCCGGGGGGGCCCCCGGGCGCCCCCCGCGGGGGGGGGGGGGCCCCCGGGGGGCCGCCCCGCGGCAGCCGGCGGGGGGCCGGTCGCGCCGCCCCCCCGCCCCCGCGGGTCTCCGCCTCGGAGGCCGCCCAGGGGTGCATCGCCAGGGCGGTGGCCCCCCTGGGCTTCCCCGCCGGCACCGTGCGGATGGTGCCCGTCGACGACCTCGACCGGATCGACCTGGCCGCCGCGGCCGCGATGATCCGCGAGGACCGGGCGGCGGGCGCGACGCCGCTGGGGCTCGTCGCGACCGCGGGCACGGTGACCACCGGCTCCATCGACGATCTCGCGGGGGCGGCGGACCTCGCCGCCGCCGAGTCGCTCTGGCTGCACGTCGACGGGGGGTTCGGGGCCCGGGGGCGGCGCGGCCCGCCCCCCCCCTCCCCCCCTTTTGGGTGGTGCCCCCGCGCGGCGCCCCCCCCCCCCCCCGCCTGCGCGCCCGGATCCTGTAGCGGCGGGCGAACCGGGGCGCGTCGCGCAAAATTGGCGGCGCGATCCGGGGAACCTCCGCCGTGCAGGGTGGTTTGGGTGCGGACGTGCCCGGCGGCGGCGAGCCGTCAGACGGAGGGAGTTCCCGCCATCATCACGATCCAAGACCTTCTCGCGTTCATCGAGTACGAAAAGGCGTTCCGCGAGATCGAGCGCACCGAGGCGCAGCGACAGGCGCTTCGGCCGCCCCATTGGAGAGTCGTCGGCCGCACCGGCCATGCAGGCGGGCCGGTCCCCCGCCCGGTGGTCCGCGACCGGATCCCGTAGCAGCAGCGGCGCAGCGGGCGGCGGTCCGGTCAGACCAGGTCGAGCGCCCGCCGCTTCAGGTCGGCGAGGTCGACATGGTCCAGCGCCGCCTCGTGCGTGGACTGCAGCACCACCGGCGGCGCCACCCCGGCGGCCAGTGCCTCGGCCCAGCGGTCGGCGCACAGGCACCACCGGTCGCCCGGCTTCAGCCCCGGAAACCCGAACTCCGGCCGCGGCGTGACCAGGTCGTTGCCCCGCGACCGCGAGTACGCCAGGAACTCCGCCGTCATCTGCGCACACACCACATGCCGCCCCACATCCTGCGGCCCGGTGGCGCAACACCCGTCCCGGTAGAACCCGGTGACTGGGTCCGTGGAGCAGGGGATCAGCGGTTCGCCGAGAACGTTGCGTCGCGGGGCGTCGGGCATGGCCGGGGTCCGTATCATGTGACAGGTGAGCGACCGGGAGTTTGCCGCCATGCGGCACCGGGCGGAAGAGGCAATCCGGTCCGCGAGCCAGTCCGCAAGCCGTCCGGCATCAAAGATCGCGCAACAGCCCCTCGACCTGCTCGGCCTCCTTTAGACGGCCCAGCTTGCGGTAGGCGGCGGCGCTGATCTCCAGAACCTCGCGGGCCTCGTCGCGCTCGCCCGCCTCCGCCTTGGCCCTGCCGAGGGCCACTCCGACAACGGCCAGCCCTTCGGCCCGGCCAAGCTTGCGCAGAAGCGCGAATGCTTCAACCAGCCGCGGCGCTGCGTCCTCGTGCTTTCCCTCTGCGCGGTCCAGTCGGGCCAAGTCCCACAAGGTGGCGGCCACGCCGTCGACGTCACCCAGCCTCTTGTGCTCTTCGAGGCATGCAAGCTGAAGCTGCCGGGCAGCATCCCGATCGCCCTGCCGCTCAAGGACACGGCCGATCTTGCCCATGGTCACGGCCACCTCGCGCACGGCGCCGAGGCGTTCGAAGGCCGGCTTCACCTCATTGCTGAGGATGTGCAGGGCCGCGCCGAGGTCGCCGTGAGCCTGGAGGATGTCGGCGATCTTGCTTATGGTCACGGCCTTTTCGCGCACGTCGCCGAGGCGTTCGTAGACGGGCAGCTCCTCCTCGCGGCGGATGCGGAGGGCCTCGTCGAGGTCGCCGCGCGCCTGCAGGATGTCAGCGATCCGGCCCATGGTCACGGCCTTCTCGCGCACGTCGCCGAGCCGCTCATAGACAGGCAGTTCCTCCTCGCGGCGGATGCGCAGGGCTTGGTCGAGTTCGCCGCGCGCCTGCAGGATGTCGGCGATCTGGCCCATGGTCACGGCCGTTTCGCGCACGTCGCCGAGGCGCTGGTAGACGGGCAGCTGCTCCTCGTGGCGGATGCGCAGGGCTTGGTCGAGCTCGCCGCGCGCCTGCAGGATGTCGGCGATCTGGCCCATGATCACGGCCGTTGCGCGCACGTCGCCGAGGCGCTGGTAGACGGGCAGTTCTTCCTCTTGGCGGATGCGCAGGGCTTGGTCGTAATCACCGTTAAGGTACCGAATGTCCGCCATCCCCGACCAGGCTCGCGCCACAAGAGGGTCGATCCCAGCCGCCCGCGCCAGGTCCAGGCCACGCTCGAAGGCCGCCTGGGCCGGCTCAACCTCGCCAAGGTGCCAGTGGGTCTCTGCTTTTTCGATGACCAGCCGGGCCAGCCAGCTACGGTCGGCCTCGGCCAGGGTACCCGGATCGTCGCCTAGCTCCCGCTCAAGTTCCGACAGCATCGCCAGGCGGCGGCGCAAATCCTCCGCCGGCAGCCGGTCGAAGCCCCGCTCGGGGCGGGGGATCGCTCGGTCGAGGGTCAGGGCGTGGGGCTCGGCGCCTTCTGTAAAGTCGAAGGTGGCACGGCGCCAGTGCCACAGGTCCGGCGCCAGCCGGGCGATGGCCGGCTGCGCCAGGGCCGAGGCCCACAGCACCACCGGCACGGGGCAGCGCGACGGAAACACATCCCGCTGCAGGTTGGCGGTGGCCAGAAGCGGGCCGGTCTGCGGCCGGATGCCGCCCTGCACGTAGTCGAGATGGCCTTCCAGACCCGTGACGAACACGCCCCGGACGGTCTCGCCGCCCGCCGCGGCCGTGGCCAGCGCCTGCATGAGCAGCTTCAGCAGGACCGCCTGATCGTCCTGTCCGCGCAGATCGATCCGCAGCACGGGAAGACCGGCGTCGGCCAGGTCCTGCATCGTTTCGGCGATCAGCGGCTCGACGGTGTCCGCCCGCGAATAGATGGCGATGGCGAACTCGAACCCCTGGGCCTGTTCCAGGAACAGCCGCAGCCGCCGCGCCTCCCGCGCCCGGTCGGGCCGCTCGGCGTCAGGGTCCGCTGGTGCGGGCAGCGTCGACAGCATGCTGGAAGGCCCTGATCCGCTGCACGGCCGGATGAACATCGTACCACGGCTCGTCGCCGTTGTATTCCAGCACCGCACCGTTCAGCAGCAGCTCGGCGAAGAATTCGCGTTCTGCCTGCGCAGACTTGGGATCCAGGCTGACAGTACCGCGCGACCCGTCGTCGCGGTGCAGGTGAATCGTGGCCAGACGGCTGTAGTACACGCGCTCGGGAATCAGGATGCGCCGGTATTCGTTGCGCATGTCGTTGATCGCCCTGGTCACGGCGTCCTGGTCGATCATGTCCTTGCCGTCCACGGCGGCATGGTCGGCGGCATAGTTCAGCAGGCGCACCAGGTCACGGACACTGCCGCCGCTCAGCCGGCAAAGCTCGGTCCGCGTCGCCGCGTCGGCAAAGACCGCTCCGCAATCGATCCGCTTGTCCAGCAGGCCCTGCAAGGTCGCCAACCCCGTTTCGTTCGGCTCGCCGGACTCACGGTCGATCACCTTGACCATCGGCATGGCATAAAGATCGGGAAACACGTTCGCCATGCTGAACGGTGCCACCTTCAGGCTGATCGGCGCCGTAAAGATCATGTGGGCGGAAAGCTGGCTCAGGAGGTGCCCATAGTCGTCGAAGAGGATACGTGCCGTGTCGCCCTTGAGGCGGTCGAGGTTGTCGTGGACGATCAGAAGGCGGCCCGGATGGCCGTGCTCGCGCAACGTACGCTCGGCATGCACCAGCAGTAGGTTCACTTTGTCGATCAACTCTCGAGAGAAATGTTGCAGCGACCGGGTGATCTCCTTGCGGCGCTGCAGGCTGCCGCTCACCTCCGATTTCATACGGGCGAACAGCTTCAGGCCAAAGAGGCTTGGAATGCCGGCGCTGACCTTCGCCTCAGCCCCGGTCTTGAGCTGCGCAAGCGTTCGCTCATCATCGATTTCAACTTCGGTCCTGTTTTCGAACCACTGCGCCACATCGTCGACCAGACCGGCATCGAGCGGCCGATTGTTATCCGCAAAGTCACGAACGATGAATTCGGTCAACCATAGAAGAAGCAATGTGTAATCGAAATCCTCGAGCAGGTTCTCATCCAGCTCTATATGTAATGGATAAAATCGATCGACGAAATCGTGCTCCACCCGGCGCAGTTCCGTCGTCTTGCCGCAGCCGCGGTGCCCGGTGAAGATCATCTTGCCCCATCGCCCGCCGGCGCGATCGCCGTCGTCCTCGGCGATCCGCGACAGGCGCAAGCGCAGCCGCATCATGTCCCTGGAGCCATGCCCCGGCGTCAGGTCGATGTAGCGTGGATCGCCGTACGCCAGCGGCTGCACCGAGGCGACGCGGCTGACCTCGCGCAGGGTCCTGGCCGGCGTGAACTCGGCGACGGACGTGCCCGACGACACGGCGGCGATGGGCTTGTCGGAAGACACAGCGAGATCCTCGGTCCGGTTCCTCGGCGCGATCCTTGGCCAGAGCACTACAGCCGGATGACAAGGACGAATAGCATGCCGGCGGCGGCGGCGAAAGCGCCCGGAAATGGCACGAGGGTCTTGCCCTGCTGCCGCGCAGTGCCGGCGCGCCAAATGGCCATCCGGCGGCAGCTCTTGCCGCCCGGCGGCCCTTCCCGTCACCCCGCCCCCGCCTTCAGTTCCGCCTCCAGCGCGTCGTCGATGCCGCAGGCGCGGGTCCAGGCGGGGCGGTCGGCAAGGCGGGCCCAGTAGGTCTCGAAGGCCGGGCGCTTTTCCAGGGAACCCATCTGCATGCCCCAGCCGATGTGCGCGCCGACATAGAGATCCGCGGTGCTGAACCGGTCGCCGAGCAGGTACGGGCCATCGGCCACCGCCGTCTCGAGGGTCGCCAGCACGTCGCCCATGGTGCCGTAGCCGATCATCGCCCGCTGGTCCTCGGGCACGGTTCTGCCCAGCATCCGGTCCATGGTCGCCGCTTCCAGGGGGCCGGCCGCAAAGAACAGCCAGCGGTAATAGGGCCCGCGCAACGGGTCGCCCGCGGGCGGAGCCAGTCCGGCGTCGGGGAAGGCGTCGGCCAGATAGGCGCAGATGGCGGCGGTCTCGGTCACCACCGTGCCGCGGTGGACGATCGCCGGCACCTTGCCCATCGGGTTGATGGCGCGGTACTCGGGCGACTTCATGGCCGGGCCGTAGCCCAGCACGTCCGCCCGGTACGGAACCCCGACCTCCTCCAGCATCCAGCGCACGACGCGCCCGCGCGACATCGGGTTGGTGTAGAAAACCAGTTCGTCGGACATGCGAACGCTCCTCCTCGGTTCGAAGACCTTGCATGGGGTGCCAAAACCCGAGCCGCTTCTACCGTCTCGGGCAAGCGGACGCGCTCGTCATGGCGAAGAGTGCGTGTCCCCTCACGCCGCCCGGCGCCGGTGCGCCTCTTCCAGCAGCCCCGCATGGCGCCGCGCCGTGGCCAGGGTTTCCGGCATCTCGGCGTGCCAGCGGGGCGGCAGCTCCACGATCATGACCGTCCCAGGGCGGATCGGCAGCCTCGGCAGCAGCGTGTCCCAGGGAATGTCCCCCCAGCCCAGCGGCAGGTGCAGGTCGCCCTGGCCGTAGGCGAGGCGTTCGGCCGTCGCGTAGGTCTGGATGCCGGGCGGCCGGCCGAAGCTGTCGTGGACGTGCAGGTGGCCGACCCACGGCGCCAGCGCCTCCAGCGTCTCCGCATAGGACAGGCCCTTCCAGGTGCACATCAGGTAGGCGTGCGAGAAGTCCAGCGTGGCGCAGACCGCCGGGTGATCCAGGCGGGCCAGGTGGTCGGCGAGCTGAACGGGGTCGCAGGCGAACTGGGCCGGGTCCTCGACGAACAGGTTCTCCACCGCCAGGCGCACGCCCTTGCGCTCGGCGTAGTCCGCCGCCTCCGCCAGCGCGCGGCGTTCGAGGTCGAGCAGACGCTCGAGCTCCGGCCACGGCGCGGCGGCGATGCGGCCGCCGTGGTGGACCAGCACGTCGGCACCGACCAGCGCGGTCAGGTCGATGAACGCGCGGGCCACCGCCTGGTGCCGCTCCAGCCGGGCCTCGTCCATGAAGTTCATGCAGATCGGCCCGTGCACCGTGTAGCCCAGGCCGCGCCGCGCGCAGATCCGTTCCAGCCGCCGGGCCCGGGGCCACAGCACCCGGCCGTTCAGAACCAGGTCCTCCTGGTTCAGGCTGAGCTCCGCGTGGGTGGCGCCGATGTCGGCCATCCGCCCCAGCAACGCGTCCAGGCCATCGAGGTCGCCGCTGCCGCCGTGGGTGGCGAACCCGATGCCCTTGACGATCGCCTGCTCCTGCATGGCTCGGTTCTCCCTGTCCGTTGCGGCGCGGCTGCGAGGCTAGACTTGCGCGATGACGGCGCCATGACAACCCGGCAACGGTTGCGTGACGGCCGCCGCCTTGTGTGCGGCGCCCGCGCGCCACACCTTGTGGGCAGGCCGCACCGGCCCAGGCCCGCAGACGGCGGAGCAGCGCCCGTGGATCTCCTGTTCCTCGGCACCCGCGGCGAGATCGACAAGCGCTCACCCCGGCACCGTCGGCACAGCGCCCTGCTGGTGCGCCGCGGCGACGCGCGCATCGTGATCGACTGCGGCGCGGACTGGCGCGGGCGGATGCACCGGTTCGCGCCGGCCGCGGTGGTGGTCACCCACGCCCATCCCGACCATGCCTTCGGGCTGGCCGACGGCCTGCCCTGCCCCGTCTACGCGACGCCGGAGACCTGGGACGTGCTGCCCGACTATCCCCTGCCCGACCGCCGCACGATCAGGCCGGGCGCGTCGGTGGAAATCGGGGGGGTCCGGTTCGAGGCGTTCGCGGTGGTCCATTCGGTGCGCGCGCCGGCGGTCAGCTATCGCGTCGTTGCCGACGGCGCGATATTCTTTTATGTACCCGACGTGGTCAGCATCGAGGATCGCAGCGGCGCGCTGGCCGGCGCCGACCTGTTCATCGGCGACGGGGCGACGGTGACCCGCTCGATGGTGCGCCGCACCGGGGATGCGCTGGTCGGCCACACGCCGGTGCGGACCCAGCTCGGCTGGTGCCGGGACGAGGGCGTGCCGCGGGCGCTGTTCACCCATTGCGGTTCGCAGATCGTCGGCGGGAACGAGCCGGCGCTGGCACAGCGGGTGCGCGCGCTGGGCGAAGAGCGCGGCGTTGGCGCCGGCATCGCCCGCGACGGCCTGCGCCTGGCCCTGGCGGCCTGACCGGACGCGGCCCGTGCGCATCGACGTGGACTGCGTGCGCGGCGGTGCCGGCGAACTGGTGCCCCGGCTGATCCGCCTGGGCCGGCGTATGGTTGCGGTGACCGAGGTGATCGACCGCTGGCCCGCCGAGGGCCACTGTTACGTCAAGGTCACCGGGGACGACGGCGGCCTGTACATCCTGCGTCACGACAGCGGAGACGATGGATGGCGACTGGTCATGTTCCAGCGCCGGGACACGCCGGCGGTGCCGTAAACGATCCCGGCCTGGAGGCGCGGCTGCGCCGGCACGTCCACCGCCTGGCCGGCGACATCGGCGAGCGCCACTTTCGGCGGCCCCGCGCCCTGGCCGCCGCCGCGGACTATGTGGAGGCGGCCTGGCGGGACAGCGGCTATGCCGTGTCGGCGCAGGTGTACCATGCCGGCGGCGTCCCCTGCGCGAACCTGGAGGTGGCGCGCCCGGGCCGCACCTGGCCGGACCGGGTGCTGCTGATCGGCGCGCACTACGACACCGTGCCCGGCAGCCCGGGCGCCGACGACAATGCCAGCGGGGTCGCCGCGCTGCTGGAGCTGGCGCGGCTGTTCGCCGTGGTCGAGCCGGCGATGACCGTGCGCTTCGTCGCCTTCGTCAATGAGGAGCCGCCGCACTTCCGCACGCGGACCCAGGGCAGCGCGGTCTATGCCCGGGCCGCCCGCGCCCGCGGCGACGACATCCGGCTGATGGTGTCGCTGGAGATGGTCGGGTGCTATCGCGACACGCCGCGCAGCCAGGGCTATCCGCCGCCGCTGAACCTCTTCTACCCGGACCGCGGGAACTTCCTGGGGCTGGTCTCCGACCTGCGGTCGCGGCGGGCGATGCGGCGGGTCGCGCGGGCCTTCCGCGCGGCCAGCGACTTCCCGCTGGAGCACATCGCCACCCTGCGCGCCGTGCCGGGCGTGTCGTGGAGCGACCACCGCGCCTTCTGGCGCTGCCGCTACCGCGCGCTGATGGTCACCGACACGGCGTTCTACCGCAACCCCGACTACCACACGCCGCGCGACACCCCGGATCGCCTCGCCTATCCCGCCTTTGCGCGCGCCACGGCCGGACTGCACGGGGCCTTTGCGGCGGTGGCGGAGGAGGGGCTGGGATAGCCTCCCCCGGTCCAAAGGGGCTGCGGATCGACGGCGATCCGGTCGCGATGGCCCGTTTGCCGCTCTCCCGCTGCGCCTTGGGCTCCTACACGTCCAGGTTCTCCACGTTCAGCGCGTTGTCCTGGATGAACTCGCGGCGCGGCTCGACGACGTCGCCCATCAGGGTGGAGAAGATATCGGCGGCGTCCTCGGCGTGGTTGATGCGCACCTGCAGCAGCGAGCGCGCATTCGGGTCGAGCGTCGTGTCCCACAACTGGTCGGGGTTCATCTCGCCCAGGCCCTTGTAGCGCTGGATGGCGGTCCCCTTGCGGCCCAGCGCCATGACCTGGTCGACCAGGCCGACCGGGCCGTAGACCGTCCAGGTCTGCCCCTTGTGGCCGAGCGTCGCCGGCTCGGCATAGGTCGCCGCCAGCTCGTCGCCCAGCGCCGCCAGCCGTCGCGCCTCGCCGGAATGGATCAGGTCGCCGTCGATGGTGCGGTGCTCCGTGACGCCGCGCAGCGTGCGCGCGAAGGTCAGGCCGCCGTCGCCCAGCGGCCGGCCGCGCCAGCCGCGCTCGATATCCGGCGACAGCCGGTCGAGCCGCGCGGCGATCGCGTCGGCCAGCCGCTGCGCCGTTGCCTCGTCGGCCAGCTCGGCCGCGCGCAGCCCGCCGGCCACCGCCGCCTGCTCCACCACGAACGGGTTGCCGACCTTGCGCGTCAACGGTTCCAGCAGGTGCCGGACCTCGCGCGCCCGCTCGACGACCGCCCGCAGGTCGTTGCCGGCCAGCTGGGCACCGTCGTGCGCGACGAGCACCACATCGGACAGGCCCTCGTCGATCAGATAGGCCTCCAGCTCGCGGTCGCCCTTCTGATACAGGCGCCCCTTGCCGCGGGTGATGCCGTACAGCGGCGGCTGGGCGATGTACAGATAGCCCTGCTCGACGATCTGCGGCATCTGGCGGAAGAAGAACGTCAGCAGCAGGGTGCGGATGTGGCTGCCGTCCACGTCCGCGTCGGTCATGATGATGACCTTGTGGTAGCGGATCTTCGAGATGTCGAACTCGTCGCGGATGCCGGTGCCCAGCGCGGTGATCAGCGTGCCGATTTCCGCCGAGCTCAGCATCTTGTCGACCCGCGCCCGCTCCACGTTCAGGATTTTTCCGCGTAGCGGCAGGATCGCCTGGAAGCGCCGGTCGCGCGCCGACTTGGCCGAGCCGCCGGCGGAGTCGCCCTCGACGATGAACAGCTCGCTGTCGCGCGGGTCGCGGCTCTGGCAGTCGGCCAGCTTGCCCGGCAGCGACGCCACGTCGAGCAGGCCCTTGCGCCGGGTCAGCTCGCGCGCCTTGCGCGCCGCCTCGCGCGCCGAGGCCGCCTCGACCACCTTCTGGACGATCTTCTTGGCTTCGGCCGGGTGCTCGCCGAACCAGGTGGCCAGCGCCTCGTTGATAACGCCCTCGACCACCGGGCGGACCTCGGACGACACCAGCTTGTCCTTGGTCTGGCTGGAGAACTTCGGGTCGGGCACCTTGACCGACAGCACGCAGGTCAGCCCCTCGCGCGCGTCGTCGCCGGACAGGGTGACCTTCTCCTTCTTGGCAATGCCGCTTTCGACCGCGTAGTTGTTGACCTGCCGGGTCAGCGCGGCGCGGAAGCCGGCCAGGTGGGTGCCGCCGTCGCGCTGCGGGATGTTGTTCGTAAAGCACAGCATCGTCTCGTGAAAGCTGTCGTTCCACTGCAGGGCGGCTTCGACGATGATGCGGTCGCGTTCGATCAGGATGGGAACGGCCGGCTTGTGCAGCGGCGTCTTGGCCTTGTCCAGCCAGCCGACGAAGGCTTCCAGGCCACCCTCGTAGTGCATCTCGACCTTTTTCGTCTCCACGCCGCGCCGGTCGATCAGCGTCAGGGTGACGCCCGAGTTCAGGAAGGCCAGCTCGCGCAGGCGGTGCTCCAGCGTGCCGAAGTCGAACTCGGTCTTCGTGAACACCCGCGGCGACGGGATGAACGACACCCGCGTGCCGCTGCGCGGCCGGCCGCCGTCCACCGCCGGGGCCGGGCCGGTGACGGCCAGCGGCGCCTCCGGCTCGCCGTCGCGGAAGCGCATGCGCCATTCGCGGCCGTCGCGCCAGATGGTCAGCTCCAGGGTCTCCGACAGGGCGTTGACGACGCTGACGCCGACGCCGTGCAGGCCGCCGGCAACCTTGTACGAGCTCTGGTCGAACTTCCCGCCGGCGTGCAGGTGGGTCATGATGACCTCGGCGGCGCTGATGCCCTCCTCGCGGTGGATGTCGACGGGAATGCCGCGGCCGTTGTCGGTGACGGTGGCCGAGCCTTCGGCGTCGAGTTCGACGACGATGGTGTCGCAGTGCCCGCCCATCGCCTCGTCGATGGCGTTGTCGACCACCTCGTAGACCATGTGGTGCAGGCCGGAGCCGTCGTCGGTGTCGCCGATGTACATGCCCGGCCGTTTGCGCACGGCGTCCAGGCCGCGCAGCACCTTGATGGAATCGGCGTCGTACTCGGGTTCGGGGCTCTGCACGCGGCTCGGCTCGGCCATCGGGGTCGTTCCTTGGGTGTCGGTCATGGTCGTGTCACGGGTGCGGCGGCGGCCGCAATTCGCGCAGATGCGCGTCCTCTATACCATAATGCTGGACCCGCCCGCCGAACGGCGCGAACAGGCCGGCGTCGGTGCCGGTCAGCCAGGCCTGGGCGCCGAGCGCCAGCACCTCCTCGAACAGGGCGGTGCGGCGGCGGGCATCCAGGTGCGCGGCGATCTCGTCGAGCAGCAGCAGCGGCGGCGCGCCGCGCTCGCCGGCCAGCAGCCGCGCGTTCGCCAGCACCAGCCCGACCAGCAGGGCCTTCTGCTCGCCGGTCGAGCACTGGTCGGCCGGCATGTCCTTGCCGGCGTGCCGCACGAGCAGGTCGCTGCGGTGCGGACCCTCGGCCGCGCCGCCGACCAGGGCATCGATGCGGCGGCTGTCGTGCAGCCGGGCGCGCAGCGTGTCCTCCGCGGCCAGCGCCGGCATCTCGTCCAGCCAGGCCTCGATGCTGCCGGCGACGGCGACTTCGGCCCGCGGGAACGCCTCGTCGACCTCGTCGGCCCCGGCCGCCCGGATCCGGGCGGCGGCGGCGAGCCGCGCCACCACCTCGCGCCGGGCCGCCGCGACCGCCACGCCGTTGGTCGCCATGGCCTCCTCCAGCGCCGTCAGCCAGGCTTGGTCGGGCCGGTCGTCCTTGAGCAGGCGGGCGCGCTCGCGCATGGCCTGCTCGTAGGCGGACAACCGGCCGGCGTGGTCGGGGTGGAACCCGTACACCAGCCGGTCCAGGAAGCGCCGCCGGTTGGCTGCGCCCTCGATGAACAGCCGGTCCATCTGCGGCGTCAGCCAGAGCACCGCGACATGCCCGCCGAGCTCCGCCTGGCCCGCGGCCGGGCGGCCGTCGATGCGGACCGTCCGCCGCCCGGCCCCCGGGGCGGCCGGATCCAGCCCGGTGCCGATCGCGACCTCGCCGCGCGGCGTCGCCACGCGCGCCGCGACCGCCCAGAACCGGCTCTCGGGCGGGCGCCGCGTCACCTCGTCCAGCCGGGCGCGGCGCAGGCCCCGCCCCGGCGCCAGGAACGACACCGCCTCCAGCAGGTTGGTCTTGCCGGCGCCGTTCGGTCCGGTCAGCACCACCGGGCGCCCGTCGCCCTCCAGCCGCGCCGCGGCATAGCAGCGGAAGTCGGTCACGGTCAGCCGGGTCACGGCCGGCCGGTGCGCCGCCGCGCGTTCGAGCGGAGCGGCCAGGCCCGCCTGCGGCGTCATGCCGGGTCTCTGCGCCCGTCGGATGCAGCGGTCAGACGCGCATCGGCATCAGCACATACAGCGCGCTGGCGTCGGCAACGTCTCGGATGATGGTCGGGGAAGCGGAATCGGCCATGGTGAACTGCGCGGCATCGCCCTCGATCTGCTGGGTGACATCCAATAGATAGCGTGAGTTGAAGCCGATCTCCATGCCCTCCGACTCATAAGTGACCTCGATCTCCTCGGTGGCGCTGCCCTGCTCGGCGTTGGTGGCGGACAAGGTCAGGGCGCCCGGCGCCAGGGTGAGCTTGACCGCGCGGCTCTTCTCCGTGGAGATGGTCGACACGCGGTCGACGGCGTTCTGGAGCTGCCTGGCATCGACCTCCATGACCTTGTCGTTGCCGGTCGGGATGACGCGCTCGTAATCCGGGAAGGTGCCGTCGATCAGCTTGGAGGTCAGCACGATGGAGTCGATGGCGACGCGGATCTTGGTGTCGCTCAGCCACAGGTCGACGCTGTCGGTCGCTTCGTCGATCAGCTTGCGCAGCTCGGTCACCGTCTTGCGCGGCACGATCACGTCGGGAATGCCCTTCGCGCCATCCGGCAGCGCCATTTCCACCCGCGCCAGCCGGTGCCCGTCGGTCGCCACCGCGCGAAGGCTTTCATGGCCCGACGCCGTGGCGGCGTGCAGAAAGATCCCGTTCAGGTAGTAGCGCGTCTCCTCGGTGGAGATCGCGAAGCGGGTCCGGTCGATCAGGGTGCGCAGGTCGCGCGCCGCCAGGGCGAACCGGTTCGGCATGTCGCCGCCGGCCAACTCCGGGAAGTCCTCGACCGGCAGGCAGCTCAACTGGAACCGCGAGCGGCCGGCGCGCAGGGTGAGCATGCCGCCGTCGCCGGCACAGTCGAGCTCGGCCTGGCTGCCGTCGGGCAGCTTGCGCACGATGTCGTACAGGGTGTGCGCCGGCGCCGTGGTCGCTCCCGGCGCCTGCACGTCGGCCGCCACCGACTCGACGATCTCAATGTCCATGTCCGTCGCCGTCAGGCTGAGCTTGCCGTCCTCGGCCCGCATCAGGACGTTCGACAGGATCGGGATGGTGTTGCGCCGCTCGACGACGCTCTGGACGTGGCCGAGGCTCCTGAGCAGTGCAGTACGTTCGATCGTCAGTCTCATCGGTTTCCGTTTCTTTGTCGGCGGGTTCCGGCCATCGCTCGCCCTGGCCTGCTGTCCCGCCGCCTTTGCGCGTACTGGCCCCGACGGGGTCGTTGATTATAGCGCAGGATCGTCCCGCCGACGAACGGTTTTCACGGTTTTCGCAAATGCGAGCCGAGCCGGGCGCAGCGTCCCCTTGCCCGGATGAATGGAAGGATTGCAGGTGCTGGACGGCCTTGTCGCGAAATGCTGGCCGCCCGGATCGGGCGTGGCCTCCCCGCCCTGCCGGCGATGGAGCGCGGCGGCGGACTCGGCCATTGGGGGCACCGGCCCTCGCTGCCGCCGACCGTCGTGCCGAATCCGATCTTCCTCCCTTGTCAGAAAACGGTTGACACCCACTTATGCTCTTTGCGAGCATAACAAATTCTTAATGCTCAAGTTGAGTATAAGACCCAGCCCTCCAACCGGGACAACGCCCATGACGCCGTTCGACAGCCAGCCCGCCGCACCCGCCTACCTGCCCTACACGCCAGAGGTGGCCCGTGCCACGGCGCCGCTGTACGAACGGGTCGCACGGGTGGTGCCGGAGATCGAGTGGCCGGTGCACGCGCCGTACATCGACGCCATCAACCGGCTGAAGGCCGAACGCAACGCGGTGATCCTGGCGCACAACTACATGACGCCGGAGATCTTCCACTGCGTCGGCGACATCGTCGGCGACAGCCTGGCGCTGGCGAAGCGCGCGGCGGAGACCGACGCCGACGTGATCGTCATGGCCGGCGTGCACTTCATGGCGGAGACGGCCAAGCTGCTCAACCCGTCGAAGACCGTGGTGATCCCGGACCTGCGGGCCGGCTGCTCGCTGGCGTCCGCGATCACCGGGGCCGACGTGCGCCTGCTGCGCGAGCGCTATCCGGACGCGCCGGTGGTCACCTACGTCAACACGTCGGCCGACGTGAAGGCCGAGTCGGACATCTGCTGCACCTCGGCCAACGCCGTGCAGGTGGTCGAGTCGCTGGGCGCGAAGCGGGTCATCTTCCTGCCCGACGAGCACCTGGGCCGCCACGTCGCCAGCCAGACCGACGTCGAGGTGATCCTGTGGCGCGGCGCCTGCGAGGTGCACGAGCGCTTCACCGGCGCGCAGATCCGCGGCTATGCCGAGGCGCACGAGGACATCGTCGTGATCGCCCACCCGGAGTGCCCGCAGGACGTGCTGGCCGAGGCCGACTTCATCGGCTCCACCGCGGGCATGATCGACTACGTCGCGCGGCACAAGCCGGGGCGCGTGCTGATGGTCACCGAGTGCTCGATGAGCGACAACGTCGCCGCGGAGCACCCGGACGTGGACTTCGTGCGCCCGTGCAACCTGTGCCCGCACATGAAGCGCATCACCCTGCCCAAGATCCTGACCGCGCTGGAGACGCTGCAGCCGCGCGTGGAGGTCGATCCGGCGGTGGCCGGGCGGGCCCGGGCGGCGGTGGAGCGGATGCTGGCGGTCGGCCGCCGGCCCAACTGAGCTGCGGGGCGCCGTCGCCGCCCCATCCGGCGGCGCCGCGCGGGCGTAGTGCGCGACACCGGCCGGCGGCACGGCCGCCGGCGCAACGACAGGTCGTTTCCATGTACCACACTCCCGGCCTCCGGTTCGCCACGCCCGCCGTGCGCCCTGCCGACACCGTCGTGATCGGCTCGGGCATCGCCGGGCTGGCCACCGCGCTCGCCCTGGCGCCGCGCCCGGTCACGGTGCTGACCAAGGCGGCCGAGGGCGGCTCGTCCTGGCTCGCCCAGGGCGGCGTCGCCTGCGCCCTGGGCGGCGACGATTCGCCCCGGCTGCATGCCGAGGACACGGTCGCGGTCGGCGCCGGGCTGACCGACCCGGCGCTGGCGTCCCTGCTGACCGCCGAGGGGGTGGAGCGCATCCGCGGCCTGATCGCCGCCGGCATGCGCTTCGACGCCGGCGCCGACGGCGCGCCCGCGCTGGGCCGCGAGGCCGGGCACCGGCGCCGCCGCATCCTGCACGCCGGCGGCGACGGCACCGGCCGCGCCCTGGTCCGCGCGCTGCTGGCGCTGGTCCGGCGGGCGCCGTCGATCGAGCTGGTCGAGGGCGCGCTGGCCTGGGACCTGCTGGTCGAGGACGGCCGCGTCCGCGGCGTGCTGGCCCACGACCGCGCGACCGGCTGGACGGTGCACCGGGCGCCGCGGGTGGTGCTGGCGACCGGCGGCATCGGGCAGGCCTTCCTGTACACGACCAACCCGCCGGAGGCGACCGGCGACGGCCTGGCCATGGCGGCGCGGGCCGGCGCGGCGCTCGCCGACCTGGAGTTCGTGCAGTTCCACCCGACCGCGCTGGACGTGCCGCAGGCCGCCGCCGGCGCGCCGGTGCCGCTGCTCAGCGAGGCGCTGCGCGGCGAGGGCGCGGTGCTGCGGGACGCCCGCGGCCGCCGGTTCATGGCGGACGAGCACCCCGACGCCGACCTGGCGCCGCGCGACATCGTCGCCCGCGCCGTGTGGCGCCGCCGCGCCGCCGGCGAGCCGGTCTACCTGGACGCCACGGCGGCGGTCGGCGACCGCTTCCCGGCGCGCTTCCCGACCGTGTTCGCGCACTGCCGGGCGGCCGGCCTGGACCCGCGGGTCGATCCGGTGCCGGTGGCGCCGGCGGCGCACTACCACATGGGCGGCATCCTGGTGGACGAACACGGCCGGACGACCGTCGACGGCCTGTGGGCCTGCGGCGAGGCGGCCTCGACCGGCGTCCACGGCGGCAACCGGCTGGCCAGCAACTCGCTGCTCGAGGGGCTGGTGTTCGGCCACCGCGTCGCCGCCGACGTCGCGGCCTGCGCCGTCCCGGCCGGCGCGGCGCCGGTGCCGCCCCTGGTCGTTCAGCCGGGCCTGCCGGAGGTCGCCGCGCGCGCACGGCTGGCCGGGCTGCGGCGCGCGATGTACGACCACGTCGGGCTGGTCCGCGACGGCGACGGCCTGGGCCGCGCCGTGGCCGAGCTCGGCGCGCTGCACGACGACCTGGACGGCTGGGCCCACGTCCCCGGCGGCCCGGTCCCGGTGCCGGCGCACGACGCGGCGGCGCTCGCCGTCCTGCGCAACCTGTGCCTCGTCGGGCACATGGTGGCGCTGGCCGCGCAGGCCCGCACCGAGAGCCGCGGCGCGCACTGGCGCCGCGACTGCCCGCTGACCGACCCGGCCTGGCAGCGCCGCCAGGTGCTGCACGCGCCGGAGGCCGCCGGCCACCGCAGCGCCGCCGCGCCGGCCGCGGCGCTTTCGCCCGCGCCGGCATAGCAGGGAGCGGACCCATGGACGCACTCGCCCCGGCCCCCCTGAACCCCCTGCTCTACCGGCCGCTGGTGCGCCGGGCGCTGGAGGAGGACCTGGGCCGCGCCGGCGACATGACCAGCGACGCCGTGGTGCCGGCGGACCTGCCGGCGACGGCGCGGCTGGTCGCCCGCCAGGAGGGCCGCGTCGCCGGCCTGGACGTCGCCCTGTCCGCGTTCGCCGAGGTCGACCCGGCGGTCGCCGTGGCGGTCGAGCAGGGCGACGGCAGCGACGCCGCGGCCGGCGCCACCCTGGCGCTGCTGCGCGGGCCGGCGCGCAGCCTGCTGACGGCGGAGCGGGTCGCGCTCAACCTGCTCGGCCGGCTGTGCGGCATCGCCACGACCACCCGCACCGCCGCGCGCGCCGCCGCCGGCACCCGTGCGCGCGTCACCTGTACGCGCAAGACCACGCCGGGCCTGCGCGCGCTGGAGAAGTACGCGGTGCGCGCCGGCGGCGGGGTCAACCACCGCTTCGGCCTGGACGACGGGATCCTGATCAAGGACAACCACATCGTCGTCGCCGGCGGCATCGAGCCGGCGGTCGCCCGCGCCCGCGCCCATGCCGGGCACATGGTCAAGATCGAGGTCGAGGTCGACACCCTGGCCCAGCTCGAGACCGTGCTGCGCCTGCCGGTGGACGCCGTGCTGCTGGACAACATGTCGCCGGCCATGCTGCGCGAGGCGGTCGCCCTGGCCGCCGGCCGGGTGGTCACCGAGGCCTCCGGCGGCATCACCCCGGCCCGCGTCGCCGAGGTCGCGGCGACCGGCGTGGACCTGATCTCGCTCGGCTGGCTGACCCACAGCGTGACCAGCCTGGACGTGGCCCTGGACTTCGAGGCCGGCTGACACGCGCGTGCCCCGGCGCGACGGCTATTGAGCGCATTCCCGAACTGTTCTACTTTCAACCTGCGTTCGAACGCCGATTTGCCCGCGCCGCGACAGCGATGTCAGCCATGCTTTTCATCGACAGCGACGCCTTCGAGGTCCTGGTCAACGGCGACCCCGTCGGCCCGCGCCGCTTTCTGGACGACGCCGCCGTCACGGCCCTGAAAGAGTTCAACGAGCGGTACCGGAACCTGCTGGGGCGGTCGGACCCGGCGGGGCTGCTGGTCCTGGGGCGGGACCTGTACCGGTGGCTCGACGGCGACCAGGGGCAGCTCGCCGCGCTGCGGGACAAGGCGCCGCGGCCGCTGGTGTTCGAGGTCAGCGGACCGGCGGCGCCCGGCGACACCGAATGGCCGCTGCTGCGGGCGCCGTTCGAGCTGCTAGCGGACGACGCTGGGTTCTGGGCCGGCGATGCGCTGCTCGGCTTTGCGCCGGTGCGGCGGCTGCGGCAGGCGGGCGAGCCCCTGCCGCCGCCGGACGACCACCGGCTGGGGCTGGTGTTCATGGCGGCGGCGCCGCGCGGCGGCGGGGCCGAGCTGGACTTCGAGGCGGAGGAGACGGCGATCCTGGCGGCGGTGCGGCCAAAGCCGGGGGTGCCGGAGACGATCGACCTGCTGGTCGAGGAGACCGGCGACGCGGCCGGGCTCAAGGGCCGGCTGCCCGGCTGTCAGGCGCTGCACCTGTCCTGCCACGGCCACAACGCCTGGCCGGACGCGGCGGACCGGCGGCGCCCGGTGCTGTTCCTGGAGGACTCCGAAGGCAACGTGGCGGAGACCGAGGCGGGCGGGCTGGTCGCCGCGCTCAGGCCGGCCATGCCGCGGCTGGTGTTCCTGTCGGCGTGCCTGACCAGCGCCGACTCGGGCGCGCCCGCCGGCACCTTCGGCCGCGACGCCAAGCGGCACGACGAGCCGGCCGCGGCAACGCAGGCGAAGGTCGCCGACTCGCTGGCGACCGGGCTGATCCAGGGCGGCGTGCCGGCGGTGCTGGGCTGGGACGGCTCGGTGCGCGACCGCGCGGCGACCGCGTTCGCGGCAACCCTGTACGCCCGGCTGAACGACCGGCTGCACCCGGCCGAGGCGGTGGCCGAGGCGCGCCGCGCCCTGCTGCACCATGCCGACGAAGGGCCGCGCGGCGACTGGCATCTGGCGCGGCTGTGGCTGAACGCCGAGGCCGGCGCGCCGATCGTCGGCGGCACGCGGAAGCGCTCGCGGCTGTCGGCGATGCACGGCCACACGGTGTTCCTGGACGCCAAGAAGCAGGTGCCGGTGGCGGCGCCGGAGATGTTCGTCGGCCGCCGCCGGCCGCTGCAGGCGGCGCTGCGGGCGCTGCGCCACGGGGCGTGCGGCGGGGTGCTGCTGACCGGCATGGGCCGGCAGGGCAAGTCCAGCCTGGCGGCGCGCATCGCCAGCCGGGTCAAGGATGACTACGCCCTGGCCGTGGTGTTCGGCCGCTATGACGCGCTGAGCGTGCTCGACGCCCTGGCCGAGGCGCTGAAGACCGTGCCGGCGGCGCGGGAGCTGCTGAAAGACCGCCGCGACGGGGTGCGGCGCGATGCGGCCACCCTGGAAGACCTGCTGATCGATCTGGTGCCGCTGCTGGACGCGGAGCCGAAGGCGCGGCCGCTGCTGCTGGTGATCGACGACCTGGAGCGGATCCTGGACGCGGACCCGGATGGCGGGCGGCACCGGGTGCGGGCGGCGGAGGCACCGGTGCTGACGGCGGTGCTGCGGGCGTTCGACCCGGCAGTGGGCGACAGCCGCGTGCTGGTCACCAGCCGCTATGCCTTCTGCCTGGACGGGCTGGAGGCCGGGCTGGCCCACATCGCGCTGCCGCCGCTGTCGCCGGCGGCGCAGGAGAAGCTGGAGCTGCGCCAGGCCGAAGCGGCGCAGGCCGAGCCGGGCGCGCCCGGCGCGGCCGTGGCGGCGGAGCGGCTGGCGCTGCTGCCGCGGGTGAAGCGGATCGCCCGCGGCAATCCCGGCCTGCAGGACCTGATCGGGACCCGGCTGGTGCTGAACGGCGCGGTGCCGGTGGACAAGGCGCGGGCGGCGCTGGACGAGATGGCGGCGTGGCTGGCAGGCGGCGACCTGCCGGCCGAGGCCGAGGTCCGCGAATTCCTGGAGGGCCTGACCCTCGACCGGCTGCTGGCGCTGGCCGGATCGGGCGGCCGGGAGCTGCTGCGGGCGGGCACGCTGTTCGCGGGGCCGGTGCCGCGGGCGGTGTTCGAAGCCGTGGCCGCGGCGATCGGCGGCGACCCGGCGCGGCTGGAGGACCTGGGCCTGCTCGACCCCTACGACGACCCGGTCGACCACCGCACCCCGGCCCGCGCCGTCAACGCCCTGGCCGCCGCCCGCCTGGCGCCGCTCACCGAGGCCGAACAGGCGGCCATCGCCGGCCTCGCCCTGCCGGCCCTGGTGACCGCCTGGGGCGGGCTCGATGCGGAAGCCCGTTGGCCGACGGCGGCCGACTTCGAAGCGACCCGGCTGGCGCTGGCCGCCTACAATCCCGACGTTGCATCAGCCTGCGCCGTCGGCGCCATGCTGGCGCTCCAGGGCGTTCATGCCGGGACGCGCGCCGGCTTCGGCCAGGCCTGCATCGCGCTACTGGACCGCCACGGCCGTGCGGCCCCATGGCGGCTGCTGAGCGAAACCGCCGACGCTGCCGCGACCGCCGGCGACGGCGACGGCGAGACTGCGGGCCGCCTCCTTGCCCAAGGCGCCGCGGCGCTGGAAGCCGCCCGCGCCGGCGGTGCCGAGATCGACCCCCTGGATGCCTGCCACCTGCTCTACCGGCAGGGCACATACTTGGCAGCCTGCGGGCGGCAGCAGGAGTCAATCCATTTGTTTGAAGAGGTTAATGAAATTGCAACTAAAACGGGAGATTTCAAATCTGCCGCGGTGGCGCGCGGCGGCATCGCCGACATCCTGCAGGACCGCGGCGACCTCGACCAGGCCCTGCGCATCCGCCAACAGGACGAGCTGCCCGTCTTCCAGCGCCTCGGCGACGTGCGCTCCACGGCCGTCACCATGGGCAAGATCGCCGACATCCTCCAGGACCGCGGCGACCTCGACCAGGCCCTGCGCATCCGCCAAGAGGAGCAACTGCCCGTCTTCCAGCGACTCGGCGACGTGCGCGAAACGGCCGTCACCATGGGCAAGATCGGACACGTCCTGGCACAGCGAGGTGATCTGGCTGGTGCCCGGAAACTGCAACTCGAGCGGCTGGAAGTGAACCAAAGGCTGCAGGACATTGACGGCATTGCAACCACCCTGTGGGACCTGGCCCAACTCGACCTCGCAGAGGAGAACTACCAGGATGCGGCCCCGCGGCTGGTTGAGGCGTTCCAGCTATTTCAGAAGCTCGGCCGGGCCGAAGGGCTCGCTGTGGTCGGCGGCGTCCTCGGCCAGTTGATGGCGCAAGGCGGGGTGCCCGATCAGGCCCGCCAAGTGCTGGCGATCAGCGTCGCCGCCTACCGCAAGCTGGGCCGGACCCGGGAGGCCGAGCAGGTCGAGGCGCTGGTGCGCGACCTCTGAAAGACCGGAAGGAGACCGCATGCCGACCCCTGCCCTCCGCCTGCAGGTGACCGGCGACGCCGCCGCGGCCGCCGCGGCCGAGCTCGCCGCCCGGGTGCGGGCGCTCGACCCGCAGGCCGAGGTCGCCACCGCCCCGGCCGCCGGCGCCGACGACGCGGTGCGCCGGGGACTCGACCCGCTCACGCTGGCCGGGGTGGTCCTGGCCATCCCCTGCACCGTGCTGGCGGTGCTGGACCTCGCCGACCGCATCGCCAAGCGCCGCCGCGCCAAGGCCCTGCTGGACGGCGCCAAGGTCATCGAGATCGAACGGCACGTCCGCATCCGCGTGGTCACGGCCGACGGCACCAAGGCGATCGAGGGCCTGACGGTGGACGAGCTCCTGGACCTGGCCGGCAAGGACGGCGGCTGACCGGTGAGGGAGTCGCTTGCGGCCAGGGGAGCGGGCCCTCACCCGCGCCCTTCGGGCGCGACCCCTGCGTCCGCAGGGGCAGGCTCTCTCCCAAAAGGAGAAGTAACAAAATTACCTCTCCCTTTGGGCTACGGCTTGCACAGATCTCCTTAGCAATCGAATGAACAGGGGTGAGGCAGATTGACTCGCCCTGCACGTTGTTGTGGAAGCAGATGAGCGGGCATGATTCTTGTCTTGGCGACGGGTTGTTATCGGGAGCCATGACGACATGATGGACTGGTCGATCGGCCGCTTCGGCGACAAGCGGCGCGATAAAAGGGGGC
>Ga0081527_100424_pt1 | contig 21901 bp, 14 predicted proteins | sample HotLakmasection5_FD_70992 | JGI IMG/M metagenome (GOLD analysis project Ga0081527, IMG submission 70992) | Hypersaline microbial mat communities from Hot Lake, Washington, USA - Section #5 (SPADES assembly) (version 2) | ecosystem: Environmental > Aquatic > Non-marine Saline and Alkaline >... | reverse complement strand
GTAACCCATCGGGGCCGGCGGTCATGCAGACCGCGCAAACAGGCCGGATACATGACCGCTCCAGACGCTTGTGCCGATCAGCCAAAAACTCCTTGCCAAAGGGGGACCGTCCATACATGACGGGCTCTTGAGCGGGTGTATTTCGCATACACTGTAATTTAAACCCGCGTCCCAAACACATCGACCTGCCTTTTCCCGTTTGACCTGGTCCTCGCCGCCGCCGTCATCCGGCCAGGCGAACCGCCCGGCCGGCCGCGCCCCCGAAACGCGAAACGGCGGCGGCGCCTTCCGGCCCCGCCGCCGTCCGCAAGTCTCCGCAGCGCCGGATCAGCCGACCCAGTGGTAGACCTCCAGGCATTCCGCCTTGCAGCTGTCGCACAGGCTGCACTGCGCGGCGGACGGCTTCTGGCAGACCACCCGCCCCTTCCGAACCCACCGCCCGACCAGGTCGCGGGCCAGATCGGTGTCGACGTCGAAGTGCGTCGCGACGTCGTCCAGGGTCACGTGCCGCCGGTCGCGCAGGTAGTCCCGTACCTCGGTGAGGATCATCGCCCCGCTCTCCCCGTCACTCGGCCGCCTGCGGCACGATCCGGTAGGACCGCCCCACATACCGCAGCGCCAGGGTCACGACGGCGACGACCGCGAGCAGCCCGCCGATCCACAGCGTCGCCGTCTCGGGATGGCGGGAGAAGGTGGCCGCCTGATAGAACAGCACCGCACCGCCATAGGCGACGCCCGTGGTCCAGGCGACCACGAACAGCGCCCAGCGCCCGTTCAGCTCACGGTAGATCGCGGCGATCGCCGCCAGGCACGGCGAGTACAGCAGGACGAACAGCAGGAAGGCAAAGGCGCCGACCTGACCGTCGAAGCGGTCCGCCATGGCGCCGAAGGTGGCCGCATCGACACCCTGCTCGATCGCTGCGACATCGGCCGACGACACGTCGCCGACGGTCAGGCCCAGCGGATCGGCGGCCATGCCCGCCATGTCGGACAGGTTGGCGGGCACCGACAGGAATGCCGCCACAACGCCCTGCCCCAGGCCGACCTCCTCCTCCTCGCCGGCGGCCGCGCCGCCGTCCTCGGCACCGAGCGCGCCGTACAGCGCGTCGAGCGTGCCGACCACCGCCTCCTTGGCCAGCAGCCCGGTGACAATGCCGACCGCCGCCGGCCAGTTGTCGTCCTGCAGGCCCATGGGCTCGAACACCGGCACGACGGTGCGGCCGATCTCGGCCAGGACCGACGCGTCACTGTCCTCGCGGCCGAACGACCCGTCGGTGCCCAGCGAGTTCAGCACGCTCAGCACCATGACCATCGGCACGATGACCCGGCCGGCGCGCACGATGAAGCCCTGCAGCCGGCTCCAGGTACGCAGCACCACGTTGCGGGCGCGCGGCATGCGGTACGGCGGCAGCTCCAGCACCAGCGGCGCCGTGGCGCCGGCGAGCAGGGTCGATTTCAGCAGGTACCCGGTCAGCACCGCCACCAGGATGCCGATCAGGTACAGCGCGAACACCAGGTTCTGGCCGCTCGCCGGGAAGAACGCCGCGGCGAACAGCGCGTACACCGGCAGCCGCGCCCCGCACGACATGAACGGGCTCATGGCGATGGTGGTCTTGCGGTCGTTCTCGCTCTCCAGCGTGCGCGTCGCCATCACCGCCGGCACGGTGCACCCGAAGCCGACGATCAGCGGCACGAACGCCTTGCCCGGCAGGCCGATGCTGCGCATGAACCGGTCCATGACGAAGGCGGCCCGCGCCATGTACCCGGAGTCCTCCAGCACCGACAGGAACAGGAACAGGAAGCCGATGATCGGGATGAAGGTGGCCACCGTCTGCAGGCCGCCGCCGATGCCGTCGGCCAGCACCACGGTCAGCCATTGCGGGCTGCCGATCCCGTCGAGGGCCATGGCCGTCGCCTGCACGAACAGCGTGCCGCCCAGGATGTCGAAGAAGTCGATGAAGGCGCCGCCGATGTTGATGGTCCACATGAACATCAGGTACATCAGCGCCATGAAGATCGGGATGCCGAGCGCGCGGTGCAGCAAGACCCGGTCGATCCGGTCGGAGGCGCTGCGCGACGCCTGCCGGGGCCGGTGGATCGCCTCCCGGGCGACCCCGCCGATGAAGCCGTAGCGGCCGTCGGCCAGCAGGATGTCGCTGTCGTCGCCCACCGAGTCCTCGATTCCCGCGATCGCGTCCGCCAACGCCGTCCGCGCCGGCGCGTCGAGCGACCGGGCCAGGGCTTCGTCACTGTCCAGGAGCTGCACGGCCAGCCAGCGCGGATCGCGGCCGAGCGCCGCGGCCGGACCGGCAAGCAGCGGCTCGAGCGTGGCCAGCGCCGCCTCCACCGCAGGCGCGTAGCGGACCTCCGTCGCCGGCACCCGCGGCGCGGCGATCGCCGCCAGGATCGTCGCCCGGAGCTCCGGAACGCCCTCGCCCCGCGCCGCCACGATCGGCACGACCGGCACACCCAGCCGTTCCTCCAGCCGCGCGGCATCGATCTGCACGCCCTGCTGGCGCGCCACGTCCATCATGTTGAGCGCGACCACCATTGGCACGCGCATCTCCAGGAGTTGGACGGTCAGGTAGAGGTTCCGCTCCAGGTTCGAGGCGTCGACGATGTTGACGATGACCCGCGGCTCCCCCGACAGCACGTAGGTCCGCGCGATCCGCTCGTCGGTCGAGGAGTCGGACGGGCCGATCGAATAGATCCCGGGCAGGTCGACCATGTCGATGTCCACGCCGCCGTCGCGGTAGGTCCCAACCTTCTTTTCGACGGTGACACCCGGCCAGTTGCCGACCCGCTGCCGCGCCCCGGTCAGGGCGTTGAACAGGGTCGTCTTGCCGGAATTCGGGTTGCCGACGACGGCAACGATGGCTCTGGACATGGTTCCTCCAAAAAAGAAGGGGGGGAATGTCGGGCGGGGTTCTGGCAACAGGAGTCGCGTATTGCTGTTACTGGTCCCAGACGGGCGGCGACTTTTCGATGCGGAGCACCGCCGCCTCGTCCTTGCGTATGCTGAGCGCGAAACCGCGCACCTTGATCTCGACCGGGTCGCCCAGCGGCGCAACGCGCACGACCGCGAATTCGGTGCCGGGCGTCAGGCCCATCGACAGCAGCTTCTGCCGGTATCCGGCATTTCCCTTGGCAAAGCCCAGCACCCGGCCCAAGTCCCCCGGTTGCAGATCGGTCATCGTCACCGTCATGGACGTTCCTCCGCATTCGTGCCGGTCACCGGCGTGACCATGATCTTGTGCGCCATGCCGCGGCCCAGGCCCAGGCGGGTGCCGCCGACCGCGATGACGAGCTGACCGCCGCCGGCCGCGGTCACCAGCTCCAGCTCGGCGCCGACCGGCAGACCGATCTCGGTCAGCCGGCGTGCCAGGCTGCGACCTCCCGTCAGCGCGACCACTCGGACGGTCTCGCCCTCCTGCGCCATTGCCAGTGGAAATCTGTCGTGCGTTTCAATCATCGAGGTCCCCCCGGCAACCCCGCCGTCCCGATCCGGCGCCAAGCCACAGGCCGCGTGGCCGGGCGGCGAACCGTGTTACCCGTCAGGACCCATGTTGCGTTGATAACGCTAACGCGAGCCGCTCTCAATTCATTGACGCACGTCAAGCGACAGCCGACCGATTTCGCACTGCGGCAATTTGCGCACGCGCACTAATCCGGCTTACAGTCCGGGGTCCTCCAGACGGTGCAGCCGTCCGGCTGCGGCGATTGCGAACCGCAGCAGCAGGGCACGCCGCCGGGCGGCATGCAGCCTGTGCTCCGGCGCCTCGCGCAGCACGGCGGCCTCGTAGCCGTCGGCAATGATCAGGCCCCAGGGCGGCGGGATCAAGCCTTCTGGAAAGCCTTCCGGCACCGCGAAGAAAAATCGATCGCAGAACGGCGTGTAGTCCGGCCATTTCCGGTCGGTGCGGAAGTCGGCGACACCGCTCTTGACCTCGACGATGGTGACGGTGCCGGCGCCGTCCACGGCAAACACGTCGGCGCGGCGCCCGGTGGCCAGCGTGAACTCGACGACGCTGGCGTGGCCCAGCGCCGCCAGCGTGCGGCGCACCCCGCGCACCACCTGGGCCGCCACCGCACCGCCGGACCGGCCCGCGCGCACCGCGCCGTCGTCGGCCATCGCTCGGGATTCCCGTTTCGTTCCGAGACAGGGTCACCCTACCACGCGCCGGCGGAGCCGGCCAGCCCGCACGTACGCACGCGTACGGACGACCGGGAGCGGCCGGAGGGCAGGCTAATGCAGGCCGATGTTCGCGATTTCGATGCGGCGATTGGCGGCGTTCTGGGGGTCGTCCGGGTCGAACAGGTCGAGTTCGCCCAGGCCGACGCTTTCCAGACGCGCCGGAGCAATTTCGAAGGCTTCGATCAGATAACGGCGCACCGCGTCGGCGCGTGCCTCCGACAGCCGCTGGTTGTCGATCATGCTGCCCGAGGCATCCGTGTGGCCGACGATCAGGAAGCGATAGCGCGCCAGCGAATCGGAGATCAGGGCTCGCCCCACCGCGTCGAGCACCGCCCGCGACTCCGGCGGCAGCCGCGCCGAGCCGGGAGCGAACCGCACCGCCGTGATGGTGATCGAGGACAGGCTGCGCCGCTGCGGCATCGGCGCCGGCACCACGCCGCCGGGCGGCATCAGCGTCGCCACGACGGTCTCCGGCGAGGGCGGCGCGCCCTCCTCCGCCCGCGCCGGCGCAACGGCAAGCAGCAGGACGGCGATCAGCACGGCAAAGCAGCGGGAGGTGTTGCCGCGATCGGCCGCCGGCCGGGCGGCGGCGGGATCCGGGCCGGAACCCGGTGCTGCGGTTTCGCTCATGCGCGCGCTCCCGTCGTCATTGGCAAACCGGCTCTATCACATGATCAAGCCGTCCCGGAAGCGGCACATCTTTGGATAGAAGCCTTAGCTATCCGCCGCATCCGCGCTTCGAAGTCTGGACCGGCGGGCTTGCCAAAGCGTTAGCCGTCGAGACCCGCGCGCGCCGCAGCGGCCACCTGCGGCACTCGGTCGCTCGCCAGCACCGCCAGCACGCGCCGGAAGCGGTGCGGGTCCAGGTCGGCCAGCGCCGATGCCACGGCGGCGCGGACCGTGGCATCGGGATGGTCCGCGTGGCGGGCGATGTTCACGCCGTCCTCCGGATCGCCCAGGACGGCGAGCGCCTCGATCGGCTCGGACGCCGGCCGGCTGGCCAGCGCCGCCAGGATCAGCGTCCGGCCGCGCGCGTCGCCGGCCATGGCCAGCGCCAGCGCAGCCGCCTCCGCAACCGCGCGCACCGGGTCGGACAGCGCCGCGGCCAGGGCTTCGGCATGGCGCGCCGAACCCATTTGGCCCAGCGCCGCCGCCGCGGCCTCCCGCACCGCCGGCTCGCCGTGGCCGAGCAGGTCGGCGGCGATCCCGGCCGCGGCGCGGTACCGGACGGCGGCCAGGTACCGGAGCGCGGCCGTCGTCGCGCGCGGGCCGAAGTGATCATCGGCCAGCAGCCGCGCCACCGCCGGTGCCGGTTCCCGATCGGCGATGGCCGCCAGGGCGTCCAGGGCGAGCGGCACGTCCTCGTACCGGTCGGGCTGCACGCGTTCGAACGCGGCGTTGCGGCGGACGATCGTCTCCAGCAGCCCGCCGGCCCCAGTGCACCGCGCCTCGCCGGCAGCAATAATGAGCCGCCGGTAGCGGGGGAAATCGCCGATCGGCCCGTCGATCACGGCGCGGAGCTCGGCGACAATGTCGGGCTGCGCGGGTTCGCTCACGGCCTGGTCCTGTCGGAATCACGATTGTCCGCCAGAATCGGCTGCGCCGGGCGCCGGGATCAAGGGGTGAGCGAGGACACGGCCCCCGACCGGACCGCTGCCGCCATTCTCTATGCGGCGGCGGTGCGGAGCGGCGGCGCAGCCATGCCTGGGCGTACGGTGCCCGAAATAATGGCGGCGATGCGCTCCGCCGCGTGGCCGTCTCCATAGGGGTTCTGGCGGCGCGCCATCGCATCGTAGGCCGCCTGATGGTCGAGAAGGCGGCGCGCCTCGGCCAGGATTCTGCCCTCGTCGGTGCCGACGAGGCGGACCACCCCGGCCGCGACCGCCTCCGGCCGCTCGGTCTTCTCCCGCGTCACCAGCACCGGCTTGCTCAGGCTGGGTGCCTCTTCCTGAATGCCGCCCGAATCCGTAATGACGAAGTAGCTGCGGCGCATCAGCCAGATCAGCGACAGATAGTCGAGCGGCTGGATGAGGTGCACGCCGCGCACGTTGTCAAAAACCTCCCGTGCCGCCGACTGGACGATCGGGTTGGGGTGCACCGGATAGACCACGTCCAGGTCGTACTCTCCGGTCAGGGTCCGGATTGCCCTGAAGACTGCGGACAGGCCGCCGTCATGGCTTTCCCGACGGTGTCCGGTGACGAGAATGACCCGCCTGCCGCCGGTCAGGAAGCCGAAGCGGCTGCCGATCCCGGCATCGATCCGGGGATCGGTCAGGACCTCGTCGGTCACCCAGTTGAGCGCGTCGATCACCGTGTTGCCCGTCACGTGGATGGCGTGGGGCGGCACGGCCTCGGCGAGCAGGTGATCGCGCGCGCGGGCCGTCGGCGCGAAATGGATGTCGGCGATCCGCCCGACGATCTGACGGTTGCCCTCCTCCGGCCACGGCGCATAGAGGTCATTGGTCCTCAGGCCGGCCTCGACATGCGCCACGGGTATCCGGCGATAGTAGGCGGCCAGTCCGGCGGACAGCGTCGTGGTGGTGTCGCCGTGCACCAGGACCCTGTCCGGCTGCTCGGTCTGCAGGATGTGGTCAAGACCGGTCACCATGGCCGCGGTGAGCTCCGCAAGGGTCCGGGCGCGCGCCATGACGCCGAGATTGTAGTCCGGCCTGATGCAGAAAATGTTGAGAACCTGGTCGAGCATTTCGCGATGCTGTCCCGTCAGGCAGACCTGGCAGTCGATCCCCCGGCGCGCCCGCAAGGCATGGACCACCGGGCTCATCTTGATGGCTTCGGGCCGGGTGCCGAACACGCACATGACCTTCATCGCGCGGCCTCCCTTCGGACGGCCCCGGGTCCCTGGCGATCGATGGCCGCGATCCCCAGCGTCGACAGGGTGGTCAGGTCGGCGTCGTCGATCCCGATCGGCTCGCCTTCGAAACCGACTCCCCAGCGCGGCACGCTGCCACCGGCAAGCAGGCGTTCGAGGAACGACCACGCCCGCTCGTCATGCTCGGGCGCAAGATCGCGCCGCAAGGGGCTGAGGATGCCGATCGTCACGACGTCGTAATAGGAGCTCGCGGGGTCCGGCCGCCGCCCGGCGGCCTCGATATAGCCGGCGAAGGCGATGCCGCCGTCGTACGCCCGGGTCCGGGCCCCGTCTCCCCGGAAGCCCGCGAACTGCCGGTAGAGGCGGGACACGTCCTCGCTGGCGCCCTCGAAGGCATGGAGCCCGGCGAGCGCATAGGCCAGCGTGTCTCCATAGACGAAATGGTCCGGCTCGCCGCGCGGGCCCGGGACCCGGCGCCATTCGACGGCACAGGGCGCCGTCCGGCACTGCAACGCGGCCTGCGCGTCGGCGTATTCCCAGGCGCCCTGAAGACCGGGGAGGAGAAAGCGGCGCGCCGCGTCCGCGCGCTCGAGGAACCGGCGCTGCCCCGTGGCGGTGGCCAGATCCCTCAGGAAGCCCAGCGCCACCATCGTCTTGACGTAACTGTCGCAGTTGTAGGCGAGGCGTCCTCCCTGCGGCGTGGCGTATTCGCAGAACGCGCCGGCGGCGGTAGACCCCGCGAAGACCCGTTCCTGGGCCTCGCCCAGGTGATCGAGGAACAGGCCGAAACCGACGGCTGCGTCGAGATACGAGCCCTCGCCCGTCCGCCGGTACGTCTCGAGCATGGCGGTGCCGCACAACGCTGCGTCGATGGCATAGAAGAACCGGTCGCGGGGGGATGGGGCGTCGGGCGTGGAGGGGACTGCGCGCACGCCGAACGCCTCCGCCGTGCTCTCCTGGAGATCGAGCACCCAGCGCGCCAGGTCCTCCAGCGTGTCGCGTGCCTCGGTATCCTCGGGGAAATGCTCGAGGTAGCGGACGAGGAACGTCATGGCGTCGCAGGCCGCAGCCGGCGTGCGCCCGACCTCGAGATTGTACCGCGAGCGCGCCGGGTCGAACTGCTTGTACGGGGCATGTTCGACCACCGCGTCGCGCACGAGCGACACCAGGGGGGACGGCTCTCGGCCCGGCATGTCGCTCGTCTCCCGGTATCCTGACGACGCATGTGCTACGGGCTCCAGGGGCGGGGGACCGGCGTTGCCGGTGCTCTGCTGCGGAGCGCAACCCGCCAGCACGACCGCGCAGACGACGCGGAGAGGCACGGGAAACCAGGAGATCATGAGGACCGCGGCGTTGGCGAGGAGGTAAGGACCGTCGGCCCGACCAGCGCCAGGACGGCAAAGGCGCTGTTGACGAGCACCACGACCGCGAACAGCAGGGCCATCCGGCCGGCATCGAACAGCATCGGCCACAGCCCTATGAAAAGTTGAAAACTTGCGAAGCGGACCAGCACGGACAGCGCGTAGAACACCACCGCCAGCGCGATGCCGAGCGTCATCGGCCGCAGGGCGCCTCCCCCGACGCTGGCGATGACGAGCAGCACCGACAGCGCGCCGTACACGGTGGACAGCACCATCGGCGAGAGGGCCGTGCGCTCAAGGGCAAGATCGATCGCAAAGGCGGCCAGGAAGACCGCGGCAATCAAGCCCATGAACGGTGCGGCGGCCCACCGCCGCCCGAACCGGCAAAGCAGCGCGATCCATCCGATTGACAGAACCAGACCGATGACCGAGGCGTGGCCGGCGTCACCCAGCCGGCGGGCGGCCACGCACCCGGCATCCAGAGCCGGATAGGTCTGGCACAGCCGAAGCTGCGTGAACGCCGACTCCAGTCCGGCGAACACGGCCCGGTCGATCAGGTACAGGCCGCCGATACAGGCCGTTATCGCCAAGGCGCCCGACACCCTGTGCATTGCGCGAACCGGATCGCTGCGGGGTTGCATCATGAGCCGCTCAGCCGGTCTTGGCTTTTTTCGGCTGCCGTGCGCCGCCGGCTGTTCGCGATCGGGTAGACGGGATCGCTCGCCTTGCGCCAAAGCAGGGCGAGCCCCCCGGCGATCAAGGTGACAGTTATCAAGAGGAAGCACGTCAGCAGCAGCGCATCGACCATCGTCGCCTCTCATCTTCAGCGGGTTTGCCGCGCCACCTGATCGAACGGTTCCTGCCCGTCTCCGGCACGGGCGAAGTCTTTGGCGCGGAACCGGCTGGTCTTGTCCCAATGCGCCTTCCGGCGGAGCAACCGGTTGGAGAGCAGCTGGAAGACCCCGTGGCTCGACGCGAGCATGTTGAGGACGCTGGAGACCGGCAGCAGGGGCAGGACGGCCAGGACCTGCGGCTGACGATCCTTCCTCGCGGCAACGATGATCTGAAAGAACGGAGCGAGGTTGCCGAAGCCGCACAGCAGCGGCACCAGCGACACCAGCATCCAGGCCGGAGCCGCACCGATCAGCGCCGGTGCCAGAATGCTGAGCGACATCGCCGTCAAGCTCATGACCGGGTAAACGTAGAACAGCAAGACAATCGCGGCGTCGACGCGCTGAAACACCCGACGGTTCGGCGCCAGCAGGACCTTGTGCAGGAAATGGCCCAAGCACTCGTTGTGCCCGTACGCCCAGCGGCGCACCTGTTTATAACGGGCCGGCCACGTCTCGGGCGATTCCTCATAGCAGGCCGCGTGGTTCACATAGATCACCTCGTAGCCGGCAAGGAAAAGCGCGTAGGTCAGATAGGTGTCCTCGGTCATCAGCCCGGCGCGCCAGCCGCCGACCGCCGCCAGCGCGTCCGCCCGCACGGCACCGACCGTGCCCCCGAACTGTGGAAGCAGTCGCCAGCGCTCCCGCATCTGCTGGTCGACCACGTAGCCGGCGCGCCGCTCCAGATCGATCAGCCGGGTCAGCAGGTTGGCGTCGCTGTTGACCGGGACGACGCGGCCCATGGTGGCGCCGACCCTCGGATCGGTGAACGGAGCGACCAGCTCGCGGATGAGCGAGGGCGAGGGAAGGTAGTCGGCGTCGAAGAACACGAAGACGTCGGCTTCGGCACTCGCAATGGCATCCCTCAACGCCGCCGGCTTGCCGGGAGGAGCGGACGCGGGCCGGTGAAGCGGGACCAGAATGGAGCTCTGCCGGGCCCAGTCGTCGACGATTTCGGCGGTGCGATCGGTCGAACGATCGTTGACGACGATGATGCGCAGCTTGTCGCGGGGATAATCCGCCTGCAGCAGCGCCCGGAGCACGTCGGCGATCACCTTCTCCTCGTTGTGCGCCGGGACGATGACGCCGACCTTGGGCAGCTCATTGTCCGGCGTCGCGCCCCTGTGCGGCCGCGTGTGGCTCGGCGGCAGAAGAGACAGGGCTGCGACGGACAGGATCGCCTGCCGCGCCGTGATAATGAGGGTCAAGAGCAGTGTCGGCGCAATCAGCGCGTAGAACCCGATCAGCAGAAGGGTTTCGGTCGTCGGCATCACGTCTGCTCCGCCGCTATGATCCGTGCAGGATGTCAGAGGTGACCTTGACGCCGACAAAGCCGCCAAAGGTATTGAAGAGTTCCGTGTCGTAGTATTCGAGCCGTGCAAAAACTTCGAGATTGTCGGTCAGGCGAAGGCTGGCGAACGGCCGAACGCTGTAGAAATCGTTGTCGACCTCCGCGGCCCCGATCACCGATTCATACCGGGAGTTGCCGGCCTCCAGCAGCGTTCCGATCGACCACTGATCGTATTGCGAGAAGGCGAGCGACCCTCCGGCCGAATAGCCGAGGTTTGCTCCGGGATCGGCCAGCACCAGGCGGCCGAAGCCCTGGGCGATCCACAGATAGTCGTCGAACGCGGGCAGGTACTTCGTCCCGGTGAACGCGACCGCGGTCTCTTCGGCCGTGTTGCGGTAGCGCCGGTGCGTGGCGACCAGCGCCAGGGTGTAGCCGTCCTCGGGCGCGGAGACGTAGGTGAGCTGCCCTTCGGCAAACAGGCTCGGCAGGATGTTGTCGTTGTCCGTGGAGGTGCCGAGGCGGAGCGTGGGAATGAAGTTCTCCGTCTCGTAGGAGACCCCGCCGATCGCCAGGACGGCGTCCTCCTCGCGCGCCTCTCCGACGATTTCGGCATGCACGCCGAGGCCGGACGGCAGCCGGGCCGCGGCGGTCGCGATCCCGACGTAACGGTCCTCGAACCCGCTGTCCACGTTGATCACGCCTCCCGAAACGGTGGCTTCAAGCCGCGTCGCGTCGCGCCGCACCGGTCCGCCGCATCCGGGCAGGACGGTGACGGCGACGGCAAGCACAAGCAGCATGAAAGCGGACGTACCGGCCGGAAGGCGCTTGTACAGGGCGGGTGGAGGCACATGAACTTCAGGTCCTTGCGGCACGTCGCGGAACATTGGCCTTACCTGTTCGGGCACACCCGAAGGTGCAGGGGCGCGGCTGTTATCCGGAAGACTAGGAGATCGCCTCCACTCCCGGATGACAGACCGCGCCCCAACCCTATCAGGTTTAGGCGAACAGGAAGTCGTTTTGAGTAATGTTGCCGACCATCGTATCAATCAGCAGCATCTGGGCGTCGCTGTCGTCGTCCTCGATCAGGGTGTGGGCCCCGAACTGGGTGACGGTCAGCCCGTCGAAGCTGGCTGCGACCGCGCTCGCGTCGATCAGGTCGACCCCGTCCTCGAAGTCGAAGACCTGATCCTCGCCGTTGCCGATGGCCATCACGAAGGTGTCGGCATCGGCACCGCCGAACAGCGCATCGAGACCGGCGCCGCCGTTGAGGATGTCCGCCCCCGCCTGGCCGTACAGGTAGTCGACACCGTCGCCGCCATTGAGCGTGTCGTTGCCGGCACCGCCGTCCAGGTTGTCGCCGCCGTCGCCGCCGTCGAGAATATCGTCGCCGTCCCCGCCGAACAGGGCGTCGGTCTCAGCACCGCCGAGCAGCTCGTCGTTGCCGGCCTGGCCGAACAGCCAGTCAACGCCCTCGCCGCCGTCGAGCAGGTCGTTGCCCTCCCCGCCGTCGAGGCTGTCGCCGCCGCCTTCGCCGAACAGCTCGTCGTCACCGTCGCCGCCGAACAACGCGTCGGTGTCGTCGCCGCCCTGCAACGTATCGTTGCCGGGCCCGCCGTAGAGGAAATCGAGGCCCGTGCCGCCGCTGATGGTGTCGTTGCCCAGTTCGCCATCGAGACGGTCGTTGCCGGCTCCGCCGTCGATCTCGTCGTCGCCGGTGAAGCCGAAGACGATGTCGTCGCCGCCGTTGGCCTGTATGACGTCGTTGCCCTCCAGGCCGAAGAAGCGTTCCGACTTGTCGGTTCCGATCAGCTGATCGGCGCCTCCGTCATCGACGATGTCCGCGGTGACATCGACCGAGATCGTGCCGGTCGCCTGGTTGCCGTCGGCGTCCTCGATCGTATAGGTGAAGCTGTCGATGCCGGTGAACGGCGTGCCGCCGGACGCGGGCGGCGGGCCGTACAGCGCCTGCACCCCCTGTTCCACCACCGTGATCAGCGCGCCGTTGGCACTGGTCGTGGCGACATCGACGACCTGAAGCTGGGACGGGTCGGCATCCGTGTCGGTGTCGTTGGCCAGCAGCGTGGCGAACGGGATGAACACCGTCTGCTCCTGCGGCGTGCTGAACGCATCGGGGTTGGCGGTCGGGGTACCGGGCGGCGCCTCGACGACCTTCAGCTCCGCCGGCTCGGCCAGCAGGCTGATCAACTCCCCGGCACCGTCCACCACGCCGGCAGAGAAGAAGAACATGCCGTCCGACGTGGCGGGAACGGCGCCGGCGACATCGGTCAGGGTCACGTTGAACGTGGCCGTGCCGGACGCGTCGGCGGTGCCGTTGAGGATCAGCGGCGCCGCGTCGAGCTGGTTGGCGTGGAACGGATCCTCGGGAACGGCTTCGCTCCCGTCGCCGCCATGCTTCTCGTAGCCGGAGGCGTCGAAGACATAGAGCTGGACCTGGTCGCCCTCCGACAGCCCGGTGACCTCGACGACCTGATCGGTCTGCGTCGTGGTCGCCCGGCGGTCCGCATCCGTGGTGACGCCGACCACGTTCAGCTGCGGCGCCGGCAGAGCCTCGGTGTTGGTAAACAGCGCCTCGGAGCTGTTGAGCCCGGTGACCTCCAACTGCCGGGTCTGGGTGAACATCTGTCCGGTGACCGTGTCCTCGAAGGTGATGGTGACGGACGTGCCGGCGATCTCGCCGCCGGACACCGCGCCCGCCTGCCCGGTGCCCTGCGCGTTCTGGATGGACTGCGGATCGACATCGACGCCGAACTGGAACAGCTCGCCCGCGGTGAAGTCGCCGAAGTCCAAGTCCATGAAACGGTAGCCGCCCGGCGCCCCGGCGTTGCCGCCGGGAAGCTGCTCGACGAACGGGTAGACGCCGCCGATGCCGGTATAACCGAGACCGCTGGTCGTCGGCGCCAACACGGCACCCTGGTCGTCCAGCAGACCGGCGTCATTGTTGGAGAACTTCAGTCCCTGGGAGCCTTGGTCGCCGGCCTCGCCGGTCGGATCCCAGACCGCGCCCAGGAACTCGGTCCCCGGATCGCCCGACGCGTCGAGCCCGGCCGACAGCGTCGCCGGGACGATGTCGAAGCTGACGCTCTTGATGACGACGCCGGCCTGCGACGTGTTGGTGATCTGGAACGCGCTGCTGCCGAAGGTCGTGGAGCCGCTCACCGTCACGGTCGCGCCCAGATCGACCGGTGCCGGCTCGACCGGGTCCACCTGCAGCTCCGTGCTCGAGGCCGAGGCGGGGTTGCCGTCGGTGTCGAGCACCTCGCCCGAGAGCGCCACCGTGAGCGGGAGCGGGTCGGCCGGCCAGCCGCCGGACGGCGCGGGAACGTCGAGCGTCGCGACGATGGTGGCCGCGTCCCCGGTCGCGTCGGTCGCGAAGGCGGAGGGCGTGACTGCCTGGCCGTCCAGCGCGAGGGTGAAGTCCTCGGCCGCCAGCGTGCCCAGCGCGATCAGGCCGTCGGGATCGGCGAGGGTCACCTGCACCTGAACCGGATCGGTCGAACCGGCCACCGGCTGGTCGACCACCGCGACGTTGGACACGACGGGGCCGATGCCGGTCGCCGGCTTCTGGACGATCTCGATCGCACTGATCTTGGCGTTGTCCTCAACCGTCACGAAGTCGATGTCCAGGTTGCCGTCGGCGACGGTCACGTCGAAGGACTTCTCCACCGCGACCGCGGTCCCGACGTCGGCGAAGATGTCGTAGTCGTCGAGGACCGTGGCGCCCTCGATCGCGACGTCGAAGAGGCGATCACCAACACCAAGGTTCGAGCCGCCACCATCGGCGCCGACGAAGATCTCGGCGAAGTACAGGTTGACCGTGTAGTCGCCGTCATCGACGCCGAAGTCCCACTCCATGTCGCCGTAGCGCTCGGTCGTATAGAGCGCCGCGACGTCGGCAGCCGCGGGGACGCCGGTCGTATCGATTGCGATGGTCTTGGTGAAAGCCGTGCCGCCGGTGCGGAACGCCGAGGGGTTGGTGTTGGTATCCACCGACCAGTCCGGCGTCGAGCCGTCACCGGCCGGCTCCGCTCCGCCGCCCGCGTTGATCCGATAAAGGACCGTGCCGCTTGCGGGCGCCCCGTCGTCCTCCAGCACCGTCGCGACCGCCGGCGCCGTATCCACGTCCGCCCCGGCGGCGGAGACCAGGGTCACAGTGACCGGATCCGGTCCGTTGTCCACGTCGTCGTTGGCGACCGCGACGCTCAGCGTCGGCGCCGTCGCACCGTCGAAGGTGACGGTCTCGGTCTGCTGCGTCGTGACGAAGCCGCCGGCCCCGTCCGGGACCGTGACGTCGTAGGTCAGCTCGACGTCTCCGGTGAAGGCCGGATCGTCCGCCGCAAGCGTGAAGACCACATTTGTCTGGGTGCCGTCGTCGCCGGCCTCCTCAACCGGAGCGGGAGAAACAACGGAAATCAGCACCGTCCCTTCATCGAACTTGAGGTAGATCGGCTGCGTGACCGGGCCGACCGGGAGGCTGTCGTTGGTCGGGTCGACGATCCCGGCAACGAAGCCGAGCGGCACCTGGTCTTCGCCCGCGAAGTCGTAGTTGGCGACCCCGGAGAAGTCGAACTCGCTTGAGATGTCCTGATCCCCGCCGGTCAGCACCACGTCGACCGTCTGGAATTCGACCGCGTTGTTGGCCGGGAAGTCGGACGCGGCCAGCGCGGCCAGCTGGGCATCCAGCTGATCGGCATAGTCTCCGGTGAAGTTGTTCTCCACCGGCTGGATGAAGCCCTTGGTCAGGACCACCCGTGCGGTCTCTCCGGCCGGACCGTTGACGATTACGCTCGGCCCGCTCGCGTCGTAGGTGCCGACGCCGCCGGCGGCGAGGCCGTTGACGGTGAGGGCGACCGAGAGATCCGGCGAGGCCTGGGAGACCAGCGCCTGCCCGCCGCCCTGGTTGCCGGCGCCGTGCAGCTGGCTGGTCTTGGTCGTGCCGTCCTCGAAGGTGACGGTGACGGTGGAGCCGATCAGCTCGGCGCCGGAGATGCCGCCGATGTCCCAGGGCGACGGATCGGCACCGGAGTCGAGTGTCGATTTCTGCGCCCCGGCAATCGAGTTCGGGTCCATGTCGACCGAGAAGCCGAGGGTCTCGCCATTCTCGAAGCCGCCATTGACCGCCGCGTCGAACGTGAGGACGATCTTCTCGAACCCGGCTGCGCCGCCGGCGCCGACATAGGTGTCGCCGCTCGGCGCGACCACGCCGGTGCCGCCGTCGGTGTTGATCGTCAGTTCCTTGCCGGTCGCGTCGCCGGCCTCGCCGAACGGATCGAAGACGCTGTCCGGGTAGAGCGCGCCGGTAACGTCGATCTCGACCTGCGCGATCTTCTTCTCGCCCGTGTTGGTGATCTGGAAGGAGTTGTTGCCGAAGTTCGAGGCCTGGACGTTGTTGCTGTTCTGGGTGATGCCGAGCACCGCGGCGCCGGTCAGCGGCGGCGGCAGTTCCTCGATCACGAAGTTCAGCGTCGCCGTGCTCGGGCCGACGCCCTGGTTGAGCCAGGCCGCAACCTCGCCGGTCAGCGGGGTGTCGAAGCCCGGCAGGGAGAAGCCCGGCTCGACCTCGCCGCCCGCGGCCATCACCGCCAGCAGGTCGCTGTCTGCGGTGAGGTTGCCGAGGCCGTAGATCACCCCGCCCAGCAGCGGGTCGGCGCCGGCGTCCGGCGTGCCGGTGACCGGGTCGACGGTGATCTGGCTGCCCTGCTGGATGCCGAAGAAGGCGTCCGTGCCGGTGGTCAGGTTCTCCACCGTGTAGTCCTGCAGGATGATGCCGGTCAGGCCGAAGCCGACCGGGACATCGAAGGTGAAGTAGTCGCGGTCGCGGAACGCGTTGTCGCCGTCCTCGCCCTCCTGCTGGGCGACGACGATGTTGTCGCCCGGTGCCAGCGTGCCGGCATCGCTCGGCGCCAACCGGTCGTCGGAGATCTCGACCGTGCTGCCGAACAGAACGTCGTCCGGCGGCATGTAGGCCTGGGTGCCGGTCGTCAGGATCTCGATGCCCTTGAGCGCCGGGTTCTCGACGTTGTGGATCGCCTCGATATCGAGGACGCCGTCATCGCTCACCGTGACCGTGGCGGAGCGCATGAACCCGCCCTTGGCGCCGGCGGTCGCGAACTGGTCGATATCGTCGAACGCGGACGGCACCGTGCCCTCGACCGCGACGTCGAACACCCGCTCGCCGGCGGCATCGATGCCGTTGAAGAGCTCCGCGAAGTACAGCCGCACCTCGACCTCGGTGCCCGCCGCGACCGGGAACTGCCACAGCATCTCCGGGTCGCTCGCCGGATCCCAGCGCTCGGTGTTGAACATGGCGTCCGGCGTGCCGGCCGGGATGCTCGGGTCGGTCGCATCGATCGCCCCGGGATGGGCGCTGCCGCTGTCGCCGCTGAAGGTCGAGGTTCCGGTGCTGTTGGCGATCAGGTACGGGCTGTTGCCGGCGTCGCCGAAATTGCCCTGGTCCTGGCCCCAGTCGAGGTCCGGGTCGCTCGGGTCGGTCGAGTCGTCCGCCCCCACGACGATCCCCGGCCCGCCGGCATTGACGCGGAACAGCACCTCGCCCGCGGGAGGCGGCGCGTCGTCGTTGTCGGCGATCGTCACCGTCGCCGAGGCGTCGCCCGCCGTGACCGTGGTGCCGGCCGGGGCGGTAATCGCGCCGAGCGTCACCGAGAAGGTCTCGGCATCCTCGTCGAGGCTGTCGTCCACGATGGTCACGGTCTTGGTCGCGGTGGTTTCGCCGGCCGCGAAGGTCACCTCGAGCGGCGCCGCAACGCTGTAGTCGTCGCCGTCCGTTGCCGTGTCGCCCTGGGCGCCGACCGTAAAGACCACCGTCACCGGCCCCTCGGTCACCGGCGCACTCAGCGCGAACGCAAGCTCCGCCGTGCCGTCGCCCTCGGCGACCGACAGGTCGGCCACCGAGACCTCGGCGGTGCTGCCGGGAGCGTCGGCCACGCGGACCTCGATGGCGTTGACCTTCGGGTTCTGGCTGACCGGGTCGTTGTGGAGGAAGGACAGGTCCAGCGTGTCGTCGGTCGCCTCGAAGGTGTAGGTGCGCGAGAAGGCGACGCCGAGGTAGGGCTGCTTCTCGGCATCGGTCAGGCTGCCGCTCGGCAGCGGCGCCCCCGGACCGTCGACGACATCCGTGGCCTCGCGCAGCGGATGGATGTCGTCGAACTCCGCCGGCACCGCGCCTTCGACCGAAACGTCGAAGATGCGCGGATCCGGGCTCGTGAAGATGTTGTTCCAGTTCTCGGTGTAGTACACCGTCACCGAGTAGGTGTTGCCGACCTCCACATCGAACGCATAATCCAGCGTTCCGGTGTCGCCGCTGATCCCGGACGGCGAATTGTCGCTGCGTTCGTAGACGAACAGCTGCCACGGCACGGTGCCGTCGACATTCGCCAGGTCGATCTCGTCCTCGGCATTGGTCAGGTTGTTGGAGAAAGTGTCATCGGTCTGGCCCGACAGCACGATGCCGCTGCCGTTGGCCGGGTCGGTCAGGGTGTGGTCGCCCAGCCAGTCCGGCCCGCCGTCGGTTGCGGCGACGGTCGAGGCCCCCGCGGCCGTGCCGCCGGGCCCGGCATTGACGCGGTACAGCACGGTGCCCGGTTCGGCCGTGTCGTCGTCGGCGATCGTGACGGTCGCCACTGAGTTGCCGCCGAGCGTCGCCTCGGCGCCGGTCACGCCGGTCAGCCGCAGCTCGAACGTCTCGGTGCCTTCGGCCACCGTGTCGTTGACGATCTCGATCGGCACCGTCAGGTCGGCCGAGCCGCCGGCGATCTCGCCGGAGCCGCTGTACACGCCGGTCGTGTCGTCGTAGGTCAGGTTCGGCGCCACGTAGTCCTGCTGCGGGGTCGCCGAGAGCGGCACGATCTCGTAGGTGACCGTGACCGTCTGGTCCGCCGGGACCGCCACATCGGACTGGATGGTCACCGTGACCGTGCCGTCGCCTTCGGCGGCTGCGGCATCGACCACCGAGATCGTCGGGCCCGCGCCCGGTTCGGCGACCTTGATGATCTCGACCGCGTTGATCAGCGGGTTCTCGACGACGCGCTGGAAGTCGATGTCGATGGTGCCGTCGTCGACCTCGCCGATCCACTCGAACATGCCGCCGACCTGGTGACCGAGCGTGGCCGACAGGTCCAGGTCGTCCTGGAACAGGACGCCCTCGACCGAAACGTCGAACACGCGCTGGCCGGGGCTGCTGGTGCCGCTGAAGCCGTTGCCCATGAACAGGCGCACGGCATAGGTGCCGGCGGCGAGGCCGCCGTCGCCGAACTCCAGCGCCATCTCGGCGCCGGTATCGGGGTCCCAGCGCTCCTGAGCGAAGACGCCCTGCGGCACCGTGTCGGGAACGGAGTCGTCGCGGCCGCTGATGTTGTGGGTCGCGACGTTGGTCGGGCCGCCGACGATCGGGCCGGTCTCGGCAGTCCAGTCGAGCCCGCCGTCGTTGGCGGAGACGGTGCTGCTGCCGGCATTCCAGCGGTACAGGACCTCGCCCTCGGTGGCCTCGCGCGCGATGCCGTCGACCTGCACGTGGTCCCAGGAGGCCGCGAAGCTGTCGTCGCCCTGCGGCGCCGAAGAGACCAGGCCGACCACCGCACCGGTCTGCTTGCCGAAGTTCACGTACTGGCCCTTGACCGCGGCGACCACCGCGGCCGGCACGTCGAGCGACGCCGTCTCGAACTCCGTGCCGAAGGCGCCGCCGTCCAGGAACTTCGCCCGCGCCTTCACGGTCTCCGATCCCGGAGTCAGGTCCAGATCGATGGCGAGCTGCACCGTACCGTCTGTCTGGCCGTTGTCGGCGGTGCCGAGGCCGGGCATCGGGACGAACTCGGTGACCGGGGAGTCGTTGTCCTCGACGATGAGCTGCAGGCCGTAGACGACCGTGCCGTTGTCGTCGATCGCGGCAATGGTCGCCTCGACGAAGGTGGTCTGCGTGCCCGGGCCGACCATCAGGCCCGCCTTCTCGCCGCCGTCCCACGTCTTCCCGGCGTCCTTGTTCAGCTGGTAGTCGAAGATGTTGGTCATCTCCGTCGTGATGGTCACGCCGCCGATGCCGCTCGGCGCGGCGAAGCCGATGCCGAGCACGTCGGACTGGTCGTTGGCCGTGCCGACCGCCGACCCGTCGTCGGCCTGATCAATGCTGACGAAGGTCGAGGCGCCGCCCAGGTTCCAGATGCCCGGGTTGTACAGGGCGGGCTCGCCGAGCGGCGCGACCTGCGGCGTGACGCCGTCGCGCCAGACGGCGTTGATGCCGATGTCGCCCGCGATGCTGTCGCCGTCCGGGACGGCCCCCGGGGGCGTGGTCGCCGGGTTGTTGAGCTCGAAGCCCCAGAACGCCGTGGCGTCGGCCCCGACGATGACGCCCTTGCCGTCGGTGTCGTCGCCGACGTGGGAGTCGTTGGTGTTGTCGATGCCGTCGAGGTCCAGGTCCGTGCTGGGGTCGGCCGGCTGGCCGCCGGGCACGAAGAAGGTCACGTTGTCGGCGCCATAGGTCGCCGCGACGACCAGACCGGCGAAGTCGTCAAAGCCGTCTCCGTCGTTGTCGATCAGGGTGCCGGGTAGCCCGTCGTCACCCAGCGTGGTCACCCCGAGCGGCTGCGAGCCGAAGCCGCCGATCGTGCCGAGGCTGTCCACCGAATCCGGCCGGCCGTCGCCGTTCGTGTCCACCGGCAGCTCGAAATAGAGGTTGCCGTTGAAGGCGGCGGCGATGATCGCGCCGTCGAGCGCGCCGCCGAAGAACGTGCCCGTGTACTCGGCCAGGCCGTTGGTCGACGAGTTGATGGTCTTGAACGATCCGTCCTGGCCGGTCGGGATCAGCTGGGACTCCGGCGAGTAGCGCGTGCCGTCCATCACGCTCGTGCCGTCGAAGTGCTGGGTCGGGTCGCCGATCGAGCTGCCGGGATGGACCCAGTCGTAGCCGGAGAGAAGATCGTGCAGGTCGGCCGGCAGCGCCGCGCCGCTGTCCACCCAGTTGCCGTCGCCCTGCTCCTCGTAGATGATCAGGAGTTGCGACAGGTAGTCCCGCGCCTCCGCCTCGTTGGCGAAGATTACCGAATTGTCCTCGTCGAGCACGGGATCGTTCGCAGTGGCCGGCTTGTAGGTGCCGTCCGTGTTGAACGCCGCCTCGAGCACTTCCTTCGCGGCGCGCAGCGGGTTGGCGTCGCCGCCGTACGGGCCGAAGGCATCGGTGGTGTCGCCGGCGTAGTGCAGCTGGTCGCCGTAGCCGCTGCTGCCCGCCTCGTTGAACTGGTTGGTCGCCAGCTCCTGGGTCCAGTCCTCGACCCAGTTGTTGCTGCTGCCCGGCGTGTTGTCCTCGAACGGGATCGGCTGGCCGCCCCAGCCGCCATTGGGGCCGTTGTCCCAGGTGTAGACTTCGCCCGTCTCGGTCACGAGCACGTCGTAGTTGTTGCGGTAGCCCGGCGCGTGCAGCTGCAGCGGGTTGTCGACGATCGTCAGCTGCCCGCCCTGGCTGACCAGCGCCTTGTCGGCGATCTTGGCCATGTTCAGGCCGTTGTTGCCGCCGGCCCAGTCGGGGACCAGTTCGCCGTTGGTGCCGGTGCCGTTGTCGTCCAGCGTGAAGGTCGGCGCGTCGGTCAGGTTCTGGATGTTGAGCGGGGCCAGGTCGACATTGGTTCGGGTCGGGTCGTCGAGTGTCGGCAGGTCGAGAATGAACGGGTCGCCGTTGCCGTCCGTCCGCACGTCGTAGGATTCGAGCTCGGTCAGGTTGATCTTCAGGATCGTGCCGGACAGAGCGAAGTCGACGGTGCCGGCGAAATTGTTGCCGGGCGCGCCCTTGTTCGTGTTGCCGCCCTGGGCGATCCAGAGGATCGTGTCGCCGTTTGCGTCGACCGACAGATCGAGGCCGTTGGTGGAGTGGTTTTCTTCCGACCGCGGCAGGCCGCGCACGATCGCGACATTCGAGAGGACTGCGCCGGTATCCTTGTCCAGGACGATCTTATGGATCTGGCCGGAATTGGTGTCGAGACCCACATCGTTGCCGACCGCGATCCGCCAGTCCGAAGAATTCACGTAAAGAACGTCGTTGCCGTTCTCGTCAACGGTCGTGACAAGGCCGGTCATCTGCCGGTTGGTCGTGGTGTTTGTCGAGCCGTCGTCGTTGTAGTTCTGCGTCTGTAATTTGATGTCGCTGATCTTCGTGGATGCCGTGACCACCAGGGCTGTTCAGTTCTGCGTTAGAGGGCCCTGTAGGACAGGATGTTGGCAAGGTTGAGGGCGTTTTCGTAGAGCGCCTGGCGGACGTTGTTGACGCCGTTGGCGCGCAGGATGTTGAGGGCCATGCTGCGCAGGCGGGCGAAC
>Ga0081527_100423_pt1 | contig 21959 bp, 21 predicted proteins | sample HotLakmasection5_FD_70992 | JGI IMG/M metagenome (GOLD analysis project Ga0081527, IMG submission 70992) | Hypersaline microbial mat communities from Hot Lake, Washington, USA - Section #5 (SPADES assembly) (version 2) | ecosystem: Environmental > Aquatic > Non-marine Saline and Alkaline >... | reverse complement strand
GCGGGCCCGACCGCACCCCGGGCCCGCGCGGGCCCGAGGGGCGTGGCCCCCCCGTCTGCCCCCCGTCCCAGCGCCTCCGCCACGGCATCGACATCGCCCCCCCGCCGCAACCGTGCCGCGGACAGAGCTTCGGGTATGGCTTCACTCATCGATCGCTTCCCTCGGACAACGTCCGAACCTAACCGATCGCCGCGAATCTCGATAGGGGCAGAGCGACGGCGCGCCGTCAGGCCGCCAGCACGAGGATGGCGACCGGCAGAGGGGATGTCCCCAACGCCACGGCAAGGGCGAAAGCCGGCAGCGAGACGAGCCGCGTCATGCCGGCGGCGAGAGCTATCCCACCACCACCACCGACGAGATTGTTGCCCGGAATATTGAGCACGATCGCGATCGCCCAATGCCGATGACGGATCAGCCAGGGCGAGAACCGGCCCGGCAAGCGCTCGACCAGAAACGCGATCCGCGCCTCTTGATCCAGCGGCTGCAAGCGCTCGACCAGAGCTGCGGCCCGCATCAGCCCGAGCCTCGCAAACGCGGCCGCGAGCAGCTGCTCCGGCACCAGCCGGCCGATCACGAACGCGATCGACAGAGCGAGCACGGTCGAAGCGTAGACGATCGGGACGATATCGGCACCCAGCATGAGGATCAGCGCCAGCCCGATTTCCACGCTCGGCACGAACGGCAGCGCCATCAGCAGCACGTAGACGACGAGGCTCGCCATCACGAGGCGATCGACCAGGGGTGCCGCGGTCGAGCGCAGGTCGACGTTCAACTGCTCGATCATGAGATGGGCAGCACAAATGCCGCCTACGATGATCAGGCCGTAGGCCGCGAGGATCAGCAGCATCCGCCGCCTGCGGTGCGGCAGTTCGGGCGTCACTTTGCCGTCCGCTTGCCGGCCGGCGCGAGTCCTGCTCGAGGCTTGCCCGAGAAAGGCTCGGCCGGCTCGGCGCGCCTGCGCCGAGACCGGGTATCGTCCGGCACGCGGCGATACGCGACCTCGACCACCGAAACGACGGCGAAGCTCGCCGATAGCTCGCCACCTTGCCGTGACGCATCGAACATGGTCATGGTGCTACCAACCGATCAGGGGGTGCATGGGGGGCCGGAGCCCACCAACACTTTTACTGTTGCACCGATTCGCGGCGACCGACAAGCCCGACCGAAGCGTCCGCCGGATGACCCCGCAGCCTAGCGCAACCGCCGCAGCAGCACATAGAGTGCCCCCTCGCCGCCGTGCCGCTTCTGCGCCGGGCTGTAGGCGATGATCCGCGCCGCATTGGGGGGCTCGGCGAGCCAGCGCGGCGTCATCCGCCGCAGCGTGCCGCCGGTCGTCCGCTCGCCGATCCCGGTGATCACGAGGATGCAGCGCGCCCCCTGCCGCTGGTAGTGCGCCAGGGACAGTGTCAGGTGGCGGTGCGCCTCCTCCTGGGTCATGCCGTGCAGATCGAGCCGCGCGTCGATGCTCACCAGCCCGCGCTTGAGCCGCTGCAGGGTGCGCCGATCGATGCCGTGCGGCGCCGCCACGGGCGGGGAGGATGGCGGCCGGCTGGGCACCACCGCCCGGCCCGGCTCCGGCGGCGGGCTCGCCGGCGTCGGCACCTCGGGGGCACTCGCCGGCGGTGCTTCGACCGCACGCCCGTCGAGGGGCAGCGCATCGCGCATCGCGTGCCGCCAGAGCGCCAGTTCGTCGGGCGACGGCTGCCGCTCGCGGCCGCGCCGGCTCATCCGCCTGCGCTCGGATCCGAACTGCCCCCCTCGGGATCGACCAGCACGACGAAGAGCCGGCGCGGGCCGTGCGCACCCAGTTCCAGCTTTTGTGCGATGTCACCCGTCCGCGACGGGCCGGTGACGAAGTTCAAGGAGCGCGGCAGGTCGCCGGTCTCCTCGAGATGCAGGGCAATCGCCTGCTCGTAGGCGCCGACGACCCGATCGGTCGGCAGGACGACGATGCAGGTCTCGGGCAAATAGCCCAACAGCGTCGGCCGTTCCCTCCCCGAGGCGATCAGCACCGTCCCGGTCTCCGCCACCCCGGCCGTCGCCAGGGTCAGCCCGGTCTGGTCGCTGTCGTCGGCCGTGCCGCGGGTGATCCTGAGCAGCGGTTGGCTCGACCAGTTCGCCTCGTCCAAGGCCGGCTCCGGCGCCATCACCAGCTTTTGCGGCAAATTGTGCCGGCGAAGGTAGCGCGCGACCACACCCGGAATGGCTGCCGGGCCGCTGACCCGTTCGACCTCGGTCTGGACCGCCCTGGCGTATTCGATAAAGAGCCCGATCCGATCCTCGGCGGTCAGCTGCCCGCGCGCCGGCACGAAGCCGCCGCGGTCGGTTGCCGCCCAGGCCGCGACCCGGGCGCGCGCCCGCGCTTCCTCCTCGGGCTGACGGCCAAGCGCGGCCTTGACCCGGCCGAGCACCGCCGCACGGCTGCCGCTCACGAGACTTTCGCCCGGGTTTTCTTGTAGGCGGCCATGAAGGTGGTGCCCGACGGTGCCGGCAGGTCCCGGCTCACCGTCCAGCCGCCGGCCAACGGCAGGTGCCGAAACCTGCCGGCCTTCTTGCCCAAGAGACCGAGCAGGCCCATGGCGAGCCGCGTGCCGAACCGATAGAGCGCCGGCCGTGTGGCGAAGAAAGCCCAGAGCGCGAGCCCGTAGCGGGCCGTGGGCGGGGTCAGGTTCCGCTCGAACTGCACCTCCCGCCAATGCCGCATCAGCTTCGGCAGGGGGATGCGCACCGGGCAGACCTCCTCGCATTTGCCGCAGAAGGTCGACGCATTGGGCAGGGTGTAGGTTTCTTCGATCCCGGCGAATTGCGGGGTCAGGACGGAGCCCATGGGCCCGACATAGACCCAGCCATAGGCATGCCCGCCGGCTGCCAGATAGACCGGGCAATGGTTCATGCAGGCACCGCAACGAATGCAGCGCAGCATCTCCTGAAAGGCCGTGCCCAGCATCTTCGTCCGGCCGTTGTCGACCAGCACGATGTGCAGGCTCTCCGGGCCGTCGAGATCGCCCTCGCGCCGGGGGCCGGTCATCACCGTGGTATAGGACGAGAACTCCTGCCCCGTCGCCGAGCGGGCGAGCAGACGCAGCAGCGTGAACGCATCGTCCATGGTCGGGACCAGCTTCTCGAGGCTGGTGATCACCACATGCGTGCGCGGCAGCCCCTGGGTGAGCTCGGCATTGCCCTCGTTGGTCACCGTCACGAAGCTGCCGGTCTCGGCGACGAGGAAATTGGCACCGGTGATCCCGACATCCGCCGCGAAATACTTCTGCCGCAGCACCCGCCGCGCCTCGCCGACCAATGCGGCCGGATCCTCGAGCCGCGGTGAATGGTGATGCTCGTGAAACGTGTCGGAGATCTGGTCCTTGGTCAGGTGTGCCGCGGGCCCGACGAGGTGGCTCGGCCGCTCCTTGCGGAGCTGAATGATGTACTCGCCGAGATCGGTCTCGATCCGCTCGATGCCGTTGGCCTCGAGATACTCGTTGATGCCGATCTCCTCGGCGACCATCGACTTCGACTTGGTCACCGCCCGCGCCTCGGCGGTGCGGCAGAGATCGAGCACGATCGCCCGCGCCTCCGCCGCATCCCTGGCATAGTGCACGTGCCCACCGCGCTCGGTCACCTTCGCCTCGAACATCTCGAGATAGAGATCGAGGTGCTGCAGCGTATGGTTCTTGATCTCGCGGCCGCGGTCGCGCAGCGCCTCGAACTCCGGCAGCGCCGCCGCCGCCTTCGTCCGGTTCGCCTGCCAGCCGGTCTTGATCTTGCCCAAAGCCTCCTGCAGCGCCGGATTGGCCAAGGCTGCTTTCGCCTCGGTCTCGAAGGCGAGCGATGTGGCCTGCATCGGCTTTCTCCCTGCTCTCAGCGCTTGCCGGGCTCGGCGATCGCCGGCGTCGACCCGGTCCCGGCCAATATCTCGGCGATGTGGTAGGCCCGAACAGGCGTACCCTCGCGCTTCAACCTGCCGGCCATGTTCATCAGACAGCCGAGATCGCCCGCCGCCAGCGTATCCGCACCGGTCGCCGCGATGTCCTTCGTCTTGTTCTCGACCATGCGGGTCGAGACCGCCGGATACTTGACGCAGAACGTCCCGCCGAAGCCGCAACAGGTCTCGGGCTCGGCGAGCTCGACCAGATCGACGCCCGGAATGCTCGACAGCAACTGCCGCGGTTGATCCTTGACCTTCAGCTCGCGCAAGCCGGAGCAGCTGTCGTGGTAGGTGAGCCTGCCCGCGAAATCGCTCTCGACCGAGCGGAGCCCGCGCACGTCGACGAGAAAGCTGACGAGCTCGTGGCAGCGGGCGGCCAGCCGCTCGGCGCGAATCCGGTTCTCGGGCTCGTGCTCGAACAGCTCGGGCAAATGCTTCGCCAGCATGCCGGCACACGAGCCCGACGGCACCACGACGTAGTCGTAGCCCTCGAAGCTGTCGAGGATGGTGCGGACGATCGCCTCGGTGGTCGCCCGATCGCCCGTGTTGAAAGCCGGCTGGCCGCAACAGGTCTGCGCTTCGGGCACCTCGACCTCGCAGCCGGCGGCCTCGAGCAGGCGAATCGCGGCGAAGCCTACGGCCGGGCGGAAGAGATCGACGAGACAGGTGACGAAGAGGGCGACCCGCGGCCGAGCGGCGCCGCCGCCTCCGGTCTCCTGCGGTCCCGCAGCGCTACCGGTCGTCTCGGGCGGTGCGACGGCGGTGGCGGCGGACATGGCGTTCCCTCGGCGACTGGCGACTCCCTGTAGCCGCGGCAGCCGGCGGGCTCAGCTCGTCGGCACCGCTGCCTTCGGCAGCAACAGATAGTAGCTGCCGCGACTGTTCATATGCCCTGCGACGAACTCGGCCAAGTCCCCAGCACCCCAGAAAACATCGCCCCGCACCCCGCCACGAATGGCACCACCCGTGTCCTGGGCGATCATCAGGCGGCGGATCGGCTGCTCGCCGTCCGGGAACGGTGCCGTAGTCTCCAGCCAGAGCGGTGCGCCATAGGGGATGAACCGCCGGTCGACGGCGAGCGAACGGCCGGCCTGGAGCGACACGCCCTGGGCACCCTGCGGGCCTTCGAGCGCGTCCGCCTCGCCGAGCAGCTGAAAGAAGACATAGGACGGGTTCTTGTCCATGACCTCCTCGGCCCGGTCCGGATTCTCCCGCAGCCAGGCAGCGATGCTCTGCAGCGACACCTCCTCGCGCGTCAGCTCGCCCATTTCGATCAGATCGCGGCCGATCGCCCGATAGACCCGGCCGTTCTGATCGGCATAGCCGACCCGCAAGAGCCGGCCGTCGTCCAGCCGAACGAGGCCCGAGCCCTGGATCTGCAGGAAGAACTTCTCGATCGGGTCGTCGACCCAGACGAGCTCGAGATCGCGCCCGTCCAACGCCCCCCGCTCGATCTCGCCGCGACTGAAATACGGCTCGAGCCGGTTGCCGACCAGCCGCCCCCTGACCCGCTCGCCGTCGAAATCGACGGAGAACAGGCCGAGCTCGACCGTGATGATGTCGCCCGGCGCTGCCCGTAGCGGCACGCCGCCGGCAATGGCCCCGAGCGAGCCGTCGAGCAGCGGCTCGTAGTAACCGGTGAACAGACCCTCGGCCCCGGTCTCGCCGAGGACCCGGTAGGGCTGAAACCAGGTCTCGAAAAACTGTCGGGCATCGCTGTCGTCGACGCGTCCGCCCGACGCGAGCTCGGCCAGTGCCCGACACGCCGCCTGCCAATCGGCATTGCTGCCGGCGCGCGGCTCGCTCGCGAACGCCGCCGCCGGGTCACGACGCAGGATCGGTGCACAGGATCGCGCCAGTGCCGTCGTGGCCGCGCCGACCGAATCGTCTTGCCAGCCGTCGAGGTCGGTGAAGGCGACGGGCTCGAGCGCGAAAGGCGGCCGCTCGGTCTTGGGCACATCGCAGCCGGCGAGGACCACCACTGCGGCGACCAGACCGAGGGACGACAGGCGCACGGGCACCCCCCTCAGTCCGGGGCGCGGGTCTCGACGAGCTGCCAGTTCGGATCGTCGGTCCGCGTGTCGCGCGCGAAAGTCCAAAGATCGACGATCTCGGCGATCTGCGACGCATCGCCGTCGACCACGTTACCCTCGGCGTCCCGCGTCGCGTTGATCTGCTCGGTCACGAACTTGACCGTGAGCTTGGCATAAGGACCGTCCATGCCGGCCTCGGCGACCTCCGATGCCCGCATGGTCACGATCTCGGTGGTGAGCTTTTCGCCCGCCGCCTCGCGCTCGTCGATCGCCGCCGCGAAGCTCGCATAGACGGCATCGCCGAGGAGCGGGCGCAACGCGGCCTTGTCGCCGTTGGCGAAGGCGTCGAGCACCATGCCGAACGCGGCCCGCGCACCCGCCAGAAAGTCTTCCAGATCGAAATGCGGGTCGGCCAGGCGGATCTCGGTCAGCCCCTTCTTGAGGCTCTCGTCCTTGATGTCGGCGAAGACCGGCTCACCGTCGCCGCGGTCGACATGCCGCTCCGGCAGCTTGACCACGTTGTCGGGCGACTGCGCTTCCGGCTTTTTCTCCGAACTCAAATACGGATTGGTCCGGCGCCGCTCGTTGCCGGTTCGTCGACCGAGCACGCTGCGCAGGCGAAAGGCGATGAACGCCGCGACCATGGCGAAGAAAATGATATCGATGAAGGCGAAGCTTTCGGACATGGTCCTCGATCGCGCAGGGCCTGAGCAGTGGCGGAAACCGTGCGGATATCACGATTGCACGGTGGCTGAAGGGTGCACGCTCTTATATAAGATCGGTCACTGAAAAACAAACCGGTCGGATGCCGGCGCTTTGCAGCGTGGCCGCGGCCGGGTGCCTCCCTCCCCTGCCACCGTCCGAGCTCGTTGCCGTGTCCCCCTTTCTCGTGCTTTTTCTGCTCTTCATTCTCGTGCCGCTCGCCGAGGTCGGCGTGTTCATCGAGGTCGGGGGCATCCTGGGTCTCTGGCTCACCTTGGCACTCTGCCTGCTGACGGCTGCCATCGGCACGGCGTGCATCCGCTACCAGGGCTTCAACCTGATCAACCGGGCGAGGCAACAGCTCGACGCCGGCGAGGCGCCGGTCTTCGAGGTGGTCTCGGGGGTGTGTCTGCTCGTCGCCGGTGTCCTGCTCCTGGTCCCGGGCTTCGTCACCGATGCCGCGGGCTTCCTGCTCCTGCTGCCGCCGTTCCGCCGTTGGCTGTTCGTCAGGGTCATCGAGCCGCGGATGACCGTGATCGCCGAAGCGCAGGCGGCGAAGAGCAGCCGGCACCGGCCGCCGCCACGGCCGAGCGTCATCGAGGGCGAGTTCGAGGAGGTGAACGAGCCCAAAGGGAAAATGCCGCCACCGCGGGGCGGCTGGGACAAGCGCTCGTGATCCTCGTCCGCCACGGCGAAGGGTTGTGGAACACGCATTTCCACAACGCCCGGATCGACGCCGCGATCCCCGATCCGACACTGACCGAGACCGGCCGGGCGCAGGCCCGGCTCGCCGCCGACCGGCTGCGCGAGCACGGCATCACCCGGCTGATCGCCAGCCCCTACCGGCGCACGCTGGAGACCGCGGTCATCATCGCCGAACGGCTCGGGCTCGACATCGAGGTCGAACCATTGGTACGAGAGCGCTGCGCGTTCTCCTGCGACCAGGGCAGCCCCGCTTCGCTGCTCGCCGGACTCTGGCCGGACCTCGATTTTTCCGGGCTCGACGAGATCTGGTGGGGCCGGCGGATCGAAAGCCAGGCGTCGATCGAAAGGCGGTCGCGGACCTTCGCCGGTGCCATGGCTCGTCGCACCGACTGGCCGAGCGTCGCGGTGGTGTCGCACTGGGGTTTCATTCGCGTGTCGACCGGCCGAGCACTCGGCAATGCCGAGTTCGTCCGCTGGATGATTTCGGGCCACGAGACGGCCACAGATCGGCCGCAGGGCCAGCCGAACCGGGGATCGAACGACCCAAACCGAGGATCGAACAACGATGAGTGATCAGAAAGACGGCCAGAACGGTGGTGCCGGCGCCGCAGCAGCGGCCGCCGTGGGTACTGCCGGTGCCGCGGGCGACGCGGCCCAGGCGCCGCAGCCGCGGCTGTCCATTGTCACCCAATACATCAAGGACATGTCCTTCGAGAATCCGCGGGCACCGCAGCCGGCACCGCAGAGCAACGGGCGGCCGGAGATCCAGATCAAGGTCGATGTCGGTGCCAATGCCTTGGGCGAGGACCGCTACGAGGTGACGCTGCAGCTCAACGTCGACGCCAAGGCGGCGGGCGAGACCATCTTCTTGATGGAGCTCACCTATGCCGGCGTGTTCCAGCTGCAGAACATACCCAAGGAGAGCCTGCAGGCGCTCGTCATGATCGAATGCCCGCGCCTGCTGTTCCCGTTCGCTCGGCGGATCGTCGCGGACGCGACCCGGGACGGCGGCTTTCCGCCGCTGATGATCGACCCGATCGACTTCGTCACCCTCTATCGTCGCAAGCTGCAGGAAGCCCAGGCTCAGGCGCAAGCGCAGCCGCAAGCGCCGAGCTGAGCATGTGGCGGGCGCCGGCAGCGCTGCTTAAGTAGGACGACGGGGGTTCAGGACGAGCGGAGGAAGCCTTGGAACGCGAGGCAATGGAGTTCGATTGCGTGATCGTGGGTGCCGGGCCGAGTGGCCTGGCGGCGGCGATCCGCTTGGCCCAGCTGAGTCGGGAAAAAGGTGCAGAGCTCTCGATCTGCGTCATCGAAAAGGGCGCCGAGGTGGGCGCGCACATCTTGTCCGGGGCCGTCTTCGAGCCCCGAGCCCTCGACGAGCTGATCCCCGACTGGCGGGAAAAGGGCGCCCCCCTGAACGTGCCGGCCAAGGACGACCAGTTCCTCTTCTTGACCGAGAAGCGGTCCTTCCGGCTGCCGACCCCGCCGCAGATGCACAATCACGGCAACTTCATCATCAGCCTGGGCAATGTCTGCCGCTGGCTGGCCGAGCAGGCCGAGGCCCTGGGCGTCGAAATCTATCCGGGCTTCGCCGCAGCCGAGGTGCTCTACGACGACAACGGTGCGGTCAAAGGGGTGGCCACCGGTGACATGGGCATCGGCCGCGACGGCGAGCCCGGCCCCAACCACCAGCCCGGCATGGAGCTCTTGGGCCGCGTCACGCTCTTTGCCGAAGGCTGCCGCGGCTCGCTGACCAAGACCCTGTTCGAGCGCTTCGAGCTCCGGCGCCATGCGCAGCCGCAGACCTACGCCATCGGCATCAAGGAGCTCTGGGAGATCGAGCCCGCCAAGCACGAGGAAGGCAAGATCGTCCACACCATCGGCTGGCCGCTCGACACGCGCACCTATGGCGGCTCGTGGCTCTACCACTTCGAGAACAACCAGATCTCGATCGGCTTCGTCATCGGCCTCGACTACCAGAATCCGCACCTCTCGCCCTTCGACGAGATGCAGCGGTTCAAGACCCACCCGAAGATCAAGCCGCTGCTGGAGGGCGGCCGGCGGGTCGGCTACGGCGCCAGGGCGCTGACCGAAGGCGGCCTGCAGTCGCTGCCGCAGCTGGTCTTCCCGGGCGGGGCGCTGATCGGCGACACCGCGGGCTTCCTGAACGTGCCGAAGATCAAGGGCAGCCATACCGCGATGAAATCCGGGATGCTCGCCGCCGAAGCCGCCTTCGAGGCACTCTCCTCCGGGGCCGCGCGGCCCACGCTCGAAAGCTACCCCGAACGGTTCGAGCAGAGCTGGCTGAAGGAAGAGCTCTATGCGGTGCGCAACACCCGGCCGGCGTTCAAATGGGGCATGTGGCCGGCGATCGCCTACAACGCCATCGACACTTATGTCTTTCGCGGCAAGGCGCCCTGGACGATCGCCCATCACGGCCCGGATCACCGCAGCCTGAAAAAGGCCAAGGACGCGCCGAAGATCAGCTACCCCAAACCCGACGGCGTGATCACCTTCGACAAGCTGAGCTCGGTCTTCCTCTCCAACACCAACCACGAAGAAGACCAGCCCTGTCATCTGCAGTTGATGGACCCCGCCGTGCCGGTGCGCATCAACCTCGAGGATTACGACGCCCCCGAGCAACGCTATTGTCCGGCGGCCGTCTACGAGATCGTGCGGGACGACGATGGCTCCAACCCCAGGTTGCAGATCAACGCCCAGAATTGCGTCCACTGCAAAACCTGTGACATCAAGGACCCGACGCAGAATATCAACTGGGTGACGCCCGAAGGCGGCGGCGGGCCGGTCTACACCAACATGTGAGGGCGGCGGCAGATAACGGGTGCGATGTCGCTCTGGCCACCCGGAACGCGTCGAGCGGCATTTTTCTTCAACCTCGGGTAGGCTTGTGGTACGGGGTCGTCGTCCTGTACAACCGACCCCAAAGCGATGCGGGTCCCCGCCGAGGTGCAAGCTTCGTTATGCCTTCATTCGGTCTCCACGAGGCCGTGCATGCGGGTGGCTTGGTCTGGCCGACCGAGCACCGGCTGATCCACGCGCTCGACCGCCTGCCCTCGGGCGTCATGATCGTCGATGCCACCGACAAGGTGGAACATCTCAACAATGCGTGTCGCGGCTTTCTGCCGACCTTGCGGGACGAGCTCAGGCCCGGCGCCGACGTCCCGGAGCTCTTTCGCGCAGCCGTCGGCCGTGGCGATCTCGAGGCCGAGCCGGCACAGATCGAGCGGTGGCTCGAGGATCGCGCGGCGCTCGACCCGCCGAGCCTCAACATCCGCTTGCGTGACGACCGCTGGGTCAAGCTGGAGATGCGCTCGACCTACGACCACGGCGCCGTCCTGACACTCACCGACGTCACCGAGTTCAAGCGGCGCGAGGTCTGGCTCACCGAATTGCACGACCGGCTCGCCGGCGAAGGCGAGGACCTCAAGGTCTTCGCCCGCCACCTCGCCACCGCCAAGGCCGAGGCGACCGAGGCGCTGCGCAAGGCCGAGCAGGCCAATGCCGCCCTCGCCCGCGAAATCGCCGAGCGCAAGGTGCTGGAGGAACGGCTACGCCTGTTGGCCAACACCGATCCCCTGACCGGTGCCATCAACCGCCGCCGCTTCATCGAGCTGCTCGAAGGCGACGCCCGGCGGCCGCGCGGCGAGCCCGAGACCCTCGCCGTGCTGATGCTCGACCTCGACTACTTCAAGAAGATCAACGATCGCTTCGGCCACCTGACCGGCGACGAAGCCTTGAAGCACTTCACCGCGATCGCCACGCGCGAGCTGCGCGATCGCGACCACTTCGCGCGGCTCGGCGGCGAGGAGTTCGCGGCCCTCCTGCCCGCCACCGAGCTCGATGCCGCCGTCATGGTGGCCGAGCGCATCCGCGCCGCCACCGCCGAAGCCGATTTCCGCGACGAGCACGGTGCCGCCGTGGCCTTGAGTGTCAGCATCGGCGTCACCGAACTCGCCCCGGACGACAACCGACCGCTCGACGTCCTCAACCGCGCCGACAAGGCCCTCTACCTGACCAAGGAAAGCGGCCGCAACCGCGTCGCCAAAGCCACGACCACCAGTCCCCCGGAGCTGGTCGGCGGTTGAGCCAGCGGCACCGCGGCGCAGCGCCGAGTGCTCGCACACCACCACCAGCGATGCGATCGTGAACCGAAGCCGGAAACCGCGGCGCAGCCACCCCGCCGACGGCGAGGCTCACCAGCCGCCGTCCCGACGATCGGCACCAGCGGCTGAAGCAGTCGGTTCCGCCGCGCGATCAGCCTGACCAGGCTCGTCGCGGAACTGGCGACCCGCGCCCTCGTCGCAACCGACGCCGCAATTCGCTTTCGCCTGGGCACCGCCTGCGCCGATACCGCGGCGGGCCTTGCCGTCCTCGACAAGCTCGACCGGCATTTCGCGGCCCGGATCGGCGATCGGGCGAAGCCTCGGCTCAGCCCATCCCCACCCCATAGGGCGGCTTCTCGTACCCCATCGGCGAGCCCGTGAAGATCTCGTAGCCGTCCTCGGTCACGCCCACCGTGTGCTCGAACTGCGCCGACAACGACCGGTCGCGGGTCACCGTCGTCCAGCCGTCCTTGAGGATCTTCACCTTGTGGCCGCCGGCATTGATCATCGGCTCGATGGTAAACAGCATGCCCGGCGCCAGCACCAGACCGTCGCCCGGCTTGCCGTAGTGGCGGACCTCGGGTGCGTCGTGAAAGACCTTGCCGATGCCGTGGCCGACGAAATCGCGGACCACCGAGAACCGGGCCGCTTCCGCCACCACCTGGATCGCATGGCCCACGTCACCCAGGGTCGCCCCCGGGCGCACGGTCTCGATTCCGGCCCACATCGCCGCGTAGGTGACCTCGATCAGCTTCTGCCCCTTGACCGGCACCCGATCGCCCACCGCGAACATCCGGCTGGTGTCACCGTAATAGCCGCCGAGGATCACCGTGACGTCGATATTCAGGATGTCGCCGTCGGCCAGCCGCTTGTCGTCCGAAGGAATCCCGTGATTGACCACGTGGTTGACCGAAATGCAGGAGCTCTTGCTGTAGCCGCGATAGCCGAGTGTGGCCGGCACGCCGCCGTGGTCGCGCATGAACTGCTCGATGGCACGGTCCAGGGCACCCGTGGCGACCCCGACCTCGACCATCGGGGTGATGTGATCGAGGGTCATCGCCGCCAATCGGCCGGCGGCGCGCATCCCGGGGAAATCCTCGGGCCCGTGGATCGGCACGGGCCGGCCGGTGCCGGCCTTGTCGATATGCGTCTGTCGCTCGTCTTTCATCACGTCGATCGTCACGCAGCGGCCGTCACGCCGCCACCTCGGGGTTCAAAACGAGGCCCGGCTCCAACGGCCGGCCGGCGAGATAATCCAGGATAGTGTCGACACACTTCTCGGCCATGGCGGTGACCGCGGCGTCGCTCAACCCTGCTACATGGGGAGAGAGGACCACGTTGTCCAATCGCCGAAGCGGCGAGTCCACGGGCAACGGCTCGACCTCGAAGACATCGAGACCGGCGCCGGCGATGATCCCGGCCTGCAGCGCTTCGGCCAACGCCGCCTCGTCGATCAACGGCCCGCGCGCCGTATTGACGATGCAGGCCGACGGCTTCATCCGGCGCAGCGCCGCCTCGTCCACCAGATGCCGGGTCGAGGGCAGTGCCGGCGCGTGTACCGAGACGAAATCGGCGGCTTCCAGGAGCGCTGCGAAGCTCACGGGCGCGCAACCGAGATGCTCGATCGCCGCAGCCTCGACCTGCGGGTCGTGGACCAGAACGCGCATCGCAAAGCCCTGACAGCGCTTGGCCACCGCCCGGCCGATGCGCCCGAAGCCCAGGAGCCCGACCGTCGCACCGTGCAGCCGGCCGTGATAGAGGCTCCCCCAGCCGCCGTCCCGCACCCGCCGGTCGTAGGCGGTGATCCGCGAGGCCAGGGCCGCCATCAGCGCCAGGGTATGGTCGGCGACAGCCTCGTGATTGGTGCCGAAGGTCATGGCGACGGCGACCCCGGCCGCGGTGCAGGCCGGCACATCGACCTGATCGTAGCCGACGCCGAACCGGGCGATGATCCTGAGATCCGTTGCCGCCTTCAGGGTCTCGGTGGTGTAGGGCTCGATGCTGGCGATGGTGGCGACCGCACCCGGCAGCGCCGCGCGCAAGCCGGCCGCATCGAACCGCCGCCCGGTCTCGTTGAAGTGGACCTCGAAACCGGCATCGATCAGCGGCTGCAGGAGATGCCGGCGCTGCTCGAGCACCGGCACGGCGCAGAGCACGCGCCCCTTGCCGACCGGCCGGCCGGCACTCTTGCGCCGGAGCTCGCGCCGCCGCCGGCCGGTCACCATGGCGGCCGTCTGCTCCTTGAACCGGGCGAGCTGCGGCCGGGCGGCGTGCGCCTCGACCGCGGCCCGATCGCGATAGACCTCGTAGAGCACGACGCGGGTCGCGTCCTCCTGCACGACATCGAAAACGAGACAGCCCGGCTCCTCGGCGAGCGTGATCCGCGCATGCTCGGCCGCGAGCGCCAGAAACCCTGCCATCGACCCGGGTGCAATCTCGAGGTCGACCAAGAGAACGATGTTCTCTTCGCCCGCCATCAGGCGTGGTCCGCGGCAGGAAACGGCGGCGGGCCGAGCCGGAAGTCGGCCTCTCGTTCGAGACGGTGCGCCAACCGCAAGAGCCGTGCTTCGGCAAAAGGCGGCCCGACGAGCTGCATCGCCATCGGCAAGCCGTTCTCGGTGAGCCCGATCGGCAGGGTCAAGGCCGGCAGCCCGAGATAATTGAAGGGGCAGATGAAATGCCCCATGCTGTTGACCAGCCTCACATAGGCCGCGGTGTCCGCCGACCCCGCCGCATCGAGTCTGGGGATCGGCTCGGCCAGTGCCGGCGTCACCAACACGTCGGCGCCCGTGAACACCTCGTCACAGAACCGCCGCAGCGCCTCGGCGCGCCAGGTCACCGCCCGGAGATAGGCGGTCGCCGCCACCGCGAAGCCGGGCTCCAGCCGGGCGAGCGTGTAGGCGTTGTAGGCAGCGCGCTGCTCGCGCACGAAATCCTCGTGCCGGGTCGCGACTTCCGCGAGCATGATCACCCGCCGCAGCGCATTCAACGGCTCGAGCGGCGGCAGCGTCAGACGCGTGGTCTCGACATCCAGCCCCGACAATCGCTCGACGGCTCGATCGAAGAGCCCGGCGACCTCGGCCGAGAGCGGGAGCTCGAAGGGTGCTTCGGCCACGGCGAGCCGCATGCCGCCGAGCGGCCGCTGCAAGAGTTGGACGAACGGCGGCACCGGCCGGTCGACCGCGGTCGGATCGCGCGGATCGGCACCGGCGATCACCTCCAGCAAGAGCGCCAGATCCCGGGCACTCCGCGCCAGCGGCCCGACGTGATCGAGGCTGTGCGACAACGGCAGGGCACCGGCCCTACTCACCCGACCATAGGTCGGCTTGAGCCCGGTGATGCCGACGCACGCCGCCGGCACCCGGATCGACCCGCCGGTATCCGAGCCCAGGGCGGCGAAGACCAGGCGTGCCGCGATCGCGGCAGCCGGGCCACTCGACGAGCCGCCGGTGATATGGTCCGTGTCCCAGGGATTCTTCGGATGGCCGGTAATGTCGTTGTGCCCGGTGAGCCCCAGCGCGAACTCGACCATGTTGAGCCGGCCGAGATCGATCGCACCCGCCCGGTCCAGCCGTTCGATCACCGAGGCGGTCACCTTCGGCACATGGTCGCGGCGCACCGTGCTGCCCGACGCACACCGTTTGCCGTGCCGGTAGAACATGTCCTTGTGCGCCAGGGGAACACCGGCCAGCGGCCCGAGCGCCGCCCCGCTCTGCCGTTCGGCGTCGATCCGCTCGGCCCGGGCCAGGGCATCCTCGTCCCAGAGCTCGACCACGGCATTCAGCGCCGGCCCGTGCTCCTGAAGCGCCGCGAGCGACGCCGTGGTCAGCTCGACGGCGGTAACCTCGTGCCGCCGCAACGCCTCGGCCGCGGCGAAGAGATCGCCCTGCAAAAGCGCCGCAGCGCTCATTCCTCGTCGTCCAGGGCGTGCGCGTCGGCGAGCGCCTGGAGCACCAGCACGAAGGTCGCCGGCTCGTCCTCGAACGGCAGCTCCGGCACGACATCCGTCACCTGCCGCTTCGCCGTCTCCGGCAGGGCGGCACCTCCCTCATCCGCCATCGCTCCTCCGTTCGCGCACGAGTGCGGCATGCTTAGCAGCCGGCGCTTGTCGGCGCACCCCGTTAGTGCGACATTTTGCACAGCTGTGCAGCCCCGCAACGAGACCGTCATGCAAGCCCTGAAGCCCGCGAGCGCCACCCCTGTATCGGCCGACACCGAGCGCCTGGCAATGCTGGCTGCGATCGAAAAGAAGCTGCTCTGGCTGGCGGCCTGGACGATCCACAACGCCAATCACCTGCGGCCCAGCCGCGACAAGCTGAAGGTCGGCGGCCACCAGGCCTCGTGCGCTTCGGTCGCCACGCTCGTGACGGCCCTCTACTTCGACGTGCTCCGTCCGGGCGACCGGGTCGCCGTCAAGCCGCACGCCAGCCCGATCATGCACGCCGCCCACTACCTCCTGGGCGAGCAGCGCCGGGAAGCGCTGGAGCGCTTCCGAGCCCTCGGCGGGGCGCAGTCCTACCCGTCGCGGACCAAGGACACGGCACCGGTCGACTTCTCGACGGGCTCGGTCGGTCTGGGGGCTGCGATGACCCTCTTCGCGTCGCTGACCCAGGACTATGTCCGCCTGCACGGTATGCTGCCCGAGGACCGGCCGCAGGGCCGAATGATCGCCATCGTCGGCGATGCCGAGCTCGACGAGGGCAACGTCTTCGAGGCCCTGCTCGAAGGCTGGAAATACGACGTCCGCAATCTCTGGTGGGTGATCGACTACAACCGCCAGAGCCTGGATCGCGTCGTGCCCGAGCAGCTGTTCGCCAAGATCGAGCAGTTCTTCGGGGCCGTCGGCTGGAACGTCGTCACCATCAAATACGGCAAGAAGCTCGAAGCCGCCTTCGCCGAACCGGGTGGTGCCGTCCTCCGTCAATGGATCGACGATTGCCCCAACGACCTCTACGCCGCCTTGACCTTCAAGGGCGGGGCCGCGTGGCGGGCCCATCTCGAGAGCGACCTCGGTGCGAACCGGTTCATCAGGAAGCTGCTCGCGAGCCACGACGACGATGCCCTGGCAGCGCTGCTGACCAATCTCGGCGGCCACGACATCGCGGCCGTGCTCGACGCCTTCCACGGCGTCGAGGACGACCGGCCGCACTGCTTCATCGCCTACACCGTCAAGGGCTGGGGCCTGCCGTTCGCCGGCCACAAGGACAATCACGCGGGGCTGATGAACCCGGAGCAGATGGCGGCCTTCCGCCGGCAGATGCGCATCCCCGACGGGGCCGAATGGGACCGCCACGCCGGGCTCGACATCGACCCCGAAGCGCTGAACAGGTTTCTTGCGGCCGTCCCCTTCAGGCAGCGCACCAGCCGCCACGACGCCGCCCCGGTGCCGGTGCCCGCCACGCTCCCCACCGGCCGGAGCGCCGCCACGACCTCGACCCAGGAAGCCTTCGGCCGGATCATGGGCGAGCTCGCGCGCAGCGACACCGAGCTCGCGTCGCGCATCGTCACCACCTCGCCCGACGTCACCGTCTCGACCAATCTCGGCGCCTGGGTCACGCGCCGTGCGATCTTCAATCGCCGCGAGCACGAGGACGTCTTCAAGTCCGAAGCCGTAGCCTCGCCCACCGTCTGGCGCGAGAGCCAGCAGGGGCAGCACATGGAGCTCGGCATCGCCGAGAACAATCTCTTCTTGAACCTGGCGTCCCTCGGCCTCGCCCACGACCTCTTCGGCGCCAGGCTGCTGCCCGTCGGCACCCTCTACGACCCGTTCATCAATCGCGGTCTCGATGCGCTGGTCTACGCCTGCTACCAGGGGGCCCGCTTTCTGCTCGTCGCGACCCCGTCCGGCATCAGCCTGGCCCCGGAAGGCGGGGCGCATCAGTCGATCGGCACGCCCTTGATCGGCATCAGCCAGCCGGGTCTCGTGGCGTTCGAGCCGGCCTTCGCCGACGAGCTCGCGGTCATCATGCGCTGGGCCCTGGCACACCTGCAGGAACCCGACGGCAGTGCCGTCTATCTGCGCCTCACCACGCGTCAGATTGCACAGCCGAAGCGCGCTGCGGCACCCGAAGGCGTGATCGAGGGCGGCTACTGGCTGCAGCATCCGGCAGCCGATGCCGAGCTCGCCCTCGTCTTTGCCGGTGCGGTGGCCCCGGACGTCCTGGCGGCCGCCGCCGCGATGGCCGACGACCTGCGGGGCATGGGCATCCTCGCCGTCACCTCGGCCGACCGCCTGCACCAGGATTGGTCGGCCCACGGTGAGCAGAGCCACATCGCCCGCCTGCTCGCCGGCCTGCCGGTCGATGCGCCGCTGATCACCGTCCTCGACGGACATCCACTCACGCTCTCCTGGCTGGGTTCGGTGCAGGGCCAACGCGTCGTCGCCCTCGGCGTGGAAGCCTTCGGCCAGTCCGCCGACATCCCCGACCTCTACCGCCGCCACGCCATCGACGCCGACGCCATCGTCGATGCGACGGCTGCGGCGCTGCTGGCGAGGACGTGACGCTCACCGGCCGCCGTCGTCCGTTCTCGACCGCCACCGGGCGACGGGTCGGCCGTCACCCTTGTCGTTGCCGCGGCACATCGCCATAACGGTTCGAAGGCCGAAGAACAGCAGCGAGTGACGGCGACTTAGGTCTCACTTGCAAGGACGAACGAGGACGGTAAACGATCGCGGCGCGACGGAGCAGCGTCGGCGCATCGGGCCGACCCATAAAGGGAGTGCAGCCATGGACATGTCAGGCGAATACCGAATACCGGCGCCGCGTGAGCGTGTCTGGGCCGCCCTCAACGACCCGGCGGTTCTGAAGCAGGCGATCCCCGGCTGCGAGGAGCTGACCAAGCATTCCGACACCGAGCTCGAAGCCAAGGTCACGGCCAAGGTCGGCCCGGTCAAGGCGAAATTCAACGGCAATGTCCGCCTCGAGAACATCAACGCCCCGGAAAGCTATTCGATCGTCGGCGAGGGCAAGGGAGGTGCGGCGGGCTTCGCCAAGGGCGGGGCCGACGTGCACCTGAAGGAGGACGGCAGCGACACCATCCTGACCTACAATGCCAAGGCCGAGGTCGGCGGCAAGCTGGCGCAGATCGGCTCGCGGCTGGTCCAGGGTACGGCCAAGAAGATGGCCGACGACTTCTTCGGCAAGTTCAGCCGGATCGTCACCGAAGCCGAGGGCGCAGCCGGCAAACCGGCCGCGGCACCGGCGGGACCGGTGGGCGAGCCCGAGGTGGCACCCGAGGCCGAGCCGGCACGACCCGCACCGTTCCCCGCCGCCGCGGTGACCGGTCGGGCCGAGGAAGCGGCCCGGCGGGCGCCCGAGCCCCAGCCGCAGCCCCGACCGACCGGCGAGCCGGCCGAAAAGGGTCTGGGCCGCTTGCTGGGCGGGCTCGGCACCCCGGTCTATATTGGGATCGGTGTGGTCGTGCTGATCCTGCTCTACCTCCTCTTCACCTGAGACTCGACCCACTCCGCGAACGACCAACTGGCGACAGGACCGGCAAAGAACACCGGCAAAGGGAGCACAAGCGACGATGACCAGAGTATCGATGACCGTGAACGGCAAGGCGGTGTCCGGCGAGATCGAGGGGCGCACACTGCTCGTCGATTTCCTCCGCCAGAATCTGGGCCTCACCGGCACGCATGTCGGCTGCGATACCTCGCAGTGCGGCTGCTGTGTCGTCCATGTCGACGGCCGAAGCGTGAAGGCCTGCACCATGCTCGCAGCACAAGCCGAAGGCAGCAGCGTGACCACCGTCGAGGGCCTGGCCCAGCCGGACGGCACGCTGCACCCGATCCAGGCGGCCTTCCGCGAGCATCACGGCCTGCAATGCGGCTTCTGCACCCCCGGCATGCTGATGTCGGCAGCCGATCTGCTGCAGCAGAACCCGAGCCCGACCGAGCACGAGGTGCGCGACTGGCTCGAAGGCAACATGTGCCGCTGCACCGGCTACCACAACATCGTCAAAGCCATCCTGGCGGCGGCCGAGACCATGCAGGGTGGCATGCCGCGCGCCGCCGAATAAGCCTTTCGGGGGAAACCTGACGGGGGCGGCTTCGGAGCAAAGGAACAAAGAGCAGATGGTAGAGAACGGCATCGGTGCGCGGTCGCTCCGCAAGGAAGACCAGCGCTTCATCACCGGCAAGGGCCGGTACACCGACGACATCAACCAGCCGGGCCAGACCTACGCGGTCTTCGTCCGCAGCCCACACGCCCATGCCAAGGTCAACGGCGTCGACAAATCCAGCGTGGCGGACATGCCGGGTGTGCTCGCGGTGCTCGACGGCACCGACGTCGCCGCCGACGGGCTCGGCAACCTGATCTGCGGCTGGGCCGTCAAGTCCAAGGACGGCTCGGACATGAAGATGGGCCCGCACCCGCTCCTGGCGCAAGGCAAGGTCCGCTATGTCGGCGACCGGGTCGCCGTCGTCGTCGCCGAGACCTATGCCCAGGCCAAGGACGCGGCCGAAGCCCTCGACGTCGACTACACGGAACTGCCCGCCGTCGTCGATCTCGCCAAGGCGCACGATGCCGGCACCCTGGTCCACGACATGGCAGCGAACAATCTGATCTACGATTGGGAGATCGGCGATGGCGCTGCGGTCGATGCCGCGATCGCCGAGGCCGCCCATGTCAGCCGCATCGATCTCGTCAACAACCGCCTCGTGCCCAACGCCATGGAGCCCCGGGCGGCGATCGGCACCTACGACAGCGGCCTCGACCAGTACACCTGCTACGTCACCAGCCAGAACCCGCACGTCCACCGGCTGGTGATGGCGGCCTTCGTCCAGGTGGCACCCGAGCACAAGCTCCGCGTCATCGGCCCCGATGTCGGCGGCGGCTTCGGCTCGAAGATCTTCATCTACGGCGAGGAGTGCGTCGTCACCTGGGCGTCGAAGAAGATCGGCGGCCGGCCGGTCAAGTGGACCTGCGAGCGCTCCGAGGCCTTCCTCTCCGACGCGCACGGCCGCGACCACATCAGCCACGCCGAACTGGCACTCGACGCCGACGGCAACGTCACCGCACTGAAGGTCGAAACCAAGGCCAATATCGGTGCCTACATGTCGACCTTCAGCTCCTGCGTGCCGACCTACCTCTATGCGACCCTGCTCGCCGGCCAGTACAAGACCCCGGTGATCCACGCCAACGTCAAGGCCTACTACACGAATACCGCCCCGGTGGACGCCTATCGCGGTGCCGGCAGGCCCGAGGCCTCGTTCCTGCTCGAGACCCTGTTCGAGCAGGCGGCGAAGGAGATCGGCAAGGATCCGGCCGAGTTCCGCAGGATGAACTTCATCCCCAAGGACGCCTTCCCCTACCAGACGCCGGTCGCGCTGATCTACGATATCGGCGACTACGAGGCGACGCTCGACGAGGCGCTCCGCCTCATCGACTACAAGGGCTTTCCGGCGCGCAAGCTCGCGGCGGAATCCCGTGGCAAGAAGCGCGGCATCGGCTTTTCCTGCTACATCGAGGCCTGCGGCATCGCCCCTTCGGCCGTGGTCGGCTCGCTGGGCGCCGGTGTCGGCTTGTGGGAGAGTGCGAAGGTCCGCTTCAGCCATACCGGCAAGGTGCAGGTCCTGACCGGCACCCACAGCCACGGCCAGGGCCACGAGACGACCTTCAGCCAGCTCGTCGCCGACAAGCTGGGCATCCCCTACGAGGATATCGAGGTGATCCACGGCGACACCGAGAAGACCCCGGTCGGGATGGGCACCTACGGCTCACGCTCGCTCGCCGTCGGCGGCGAGGCGATCGCCAGGTCGTGCGACAAGCTGATCGCCAAGGGCAAGAAGATCGCCGCCCACTTGATGGAGGCGGCCGAGGCCGACATCGAGTTCAAGGACGGCACCTACACGGTCAAGGGCACCGACAAGTCGAAGGCGATGGGCGAGGTGGTGTTCGCCGCCTATGTCCCGCACAACTACCCGCCCGACCTCGAGCCGGGCATGGAAGAAGGCGCCTTCTTCGATCCGCCCAACTTCACCTTTCCGTCCGGCACCTACATTTGCGAGGTCGAGGTCGACCCGGACACCGGAGTCGTGCGGATCGAGAAGCTGGTCGCGGTCGACGATTTCGGCAACGTCATCAACCCGAACATCGTCGAGGGTCAGGTCCACGGCGGCCTCACCCAGGGCATCGGCCAGGCGCTGCTGGAGGGTGCGATCTACGACGAGAGCGGCCAGCTGCTCACCGGCTCCTACATGGACTACACCATGCCGCGTGCCGACGACGTGCCGAGCTTCGAGGTGGTGACCTCTGCCGGCACCGCCTGCACCTCCAACTCGATGGGCGTGAAGGGCTGTGGCGAGGCCGGCGCCATCGGCTCTCCACCCGCCGTCATCAATGCGATCACCGATGCCATCGGGGGGCGGGTCGAGATGCCGGCCACCCCGCAGAAGGTCTGGGCCGCCCTGCAGGGGATGGCGCAGGCCGCCCGATAATCCGACCAACCCGAGGGGGGGCCCCCCGC
>Ga0081527_100422_pt1 | contig 22027 bp, 18 predicted proteins | sample HotLakmasection5_FD_70992 | JGI IMG/M metagenome (GOLD analysis project Ga0081527, IMG submission 70992) | Hypersaline microbial mat communities from Hot Lake, Washington, USA - Section #5 (SPADES assembly) (version 2) | ecosystem: Environmental > Aquatic > Non-marine Saline and Alkaline >... | reverse complement strand
GAACAAACCACCGCGTGGGAAATAGCCCGAAACAGCCAGGAAAAGAAAATTAACTGGCAATTTACGACAGATGATGCACGGATAAAATTAAAGCGACTCTATCCGACATTTGAGTATTGACATAACACTAGGCACAGAGTGGGATGTAACAACTATTGACCTGGATTATGTTTTAGATATATCCGATCAGCAGGATGCAGTGAGGGGAATTAACATCAGGGAGAACGGCACCAAAATGTTCTTGATGGACACAAACAGGCAGGAGGTGTTAGAGTATAATATCTCATCACCTTATGATCTGCGTTTTGCAACCTACTCGGGTGCATTCAGCGTAGCCTCAGAATCGGTAAGCCCTGAGGGACTCTTTGTAAAACCTGATTCGAGAATTTTTTATGTGACGGCTAATTTTGATGATCAGGTACATCAATATAAGATTTCAGAAATAGATCCATCAGAGTCGTCGGTGAACGTTTCAACTACAGAAGTGGAGGCCGATAGAAGTGATTTTAGTGAAGTGAGGGTTTTTATCCGTGACAGTGATGGGGACAGGTTTCCCGGTGTTAATGTTGAACTATTTTTTGATGGGGGAGCACCCAATATACAGGCAGTTGAAAATGTGACGAATGAAGATGGCCGCGCACGTTTCAGGTTACGAAATGATGTAGCAGAGGTTGTTCAGGCGACAGTTGTGGCTACCAGAAACGGCGAAGAGTATCTGCTTCCGGAACAACCAGAAATTCGGTTTGTTCCACCGGCACCCATTATTCTGTCACCTACAGAAGAAGGAACTACTTTTTTCACAGCAAACTGGGAACTGGTAGAAATAGCTACATCTTACACTATTGATGTGGCTGAAGATGATGAGTTTGAAAACATTGTTCGCAATTTTCTAGAGTTTAATGTGGGAAATGTTACAAATTTCAAAGTAGAAGATTTGTCACCGGGACAATCCTACTACTATAGGGTGAATGCTTTCTCAAATGATATGAAAGGAAAACGCTCCGAAACTCAAAACGTTGATCTATTTCCGGAAACCCCGGCAGCCAACCCTCCCCGGGTAGTAGCTGCAACCAATTTTGAAGCATCATGGGACGAGGCAGAAGGAGCTCAAAGCTATATTATTGATGTATCGGCCAATGAAGACTTTACCAGTTTTGTTGAAACCTTTGAAGCTAAAAATGTAGGAAACACTACCGAATTTACCGTTCAGAATCTGAGCCCGGGTACGACGTATTATTACAGGGTCAGATCCAGTTCTGGAAATAGGGAAAGTGAGTCCTCTAACGTGGTCTCTGTAACAACAAGGGAAATTGATTTTGAAAACAGTGAGGTGTCTGTTGATCAGCTTAGAGTTTTGGCGAATGGAGAGCAGGAAAACAGAATAAATGTTTGGCTGGTCAGTACAAATGGTGAACCTATTGAAGGTGAAAAAATCAGTGTTTCTCCAGAAAGCGGAAGCTCTGAAATTGTAACTATACAGGAAGTTACAGACGAAAATGGAAGAGCACAGTTTTCAGTTACTAACACAGTTGCAGAAACCGTAAGCTATACTGTTTCTGTTTCAGAAAATATTGTATTGGGTAATGTATCTATTGAATTTTTACAAGGCTCAAATGAGCTGGTATTGGGGGCAAATTTCCCCAATCCTTTTCGTGAAAGAACGTTTATTCCGTTAAATGTTCCGCGCAACACTGATGTTGAGCTTAAACTAATTAATAGCTTCGGTAGTGTTGTGCGAACAATTGTGGATGAACAGCTTAATGAAGGGTATTACGAATTTTCTGTAGATCTTTCCGGGCTTGCGTCCGGCACTTATTTTTACAGTCTGTTAACAGATCAGAAAAAAGACACACGTAAAATGATGTTTATTAAATAAAAATGAAATTTTTCTGAATACAGAAATTGCATTCTTAATGAATTACCTGATATCCAAAGTAAGAGAGAGCGTCTTTTGCTATAGCATTAAATTCTGAAATCTGAGTACTATTCAGGTTTCTTATCTGATTGCTGTTCACGTCGGGGTTAATAATGTCTTTTATAGTTGTTTTGTCGAACCAGTACTTGTTTCCCGGTTTCCCATATGTTTCACCGTGTGTTCCATCTTCTTTAATTACTTTTTTCGATTTAAGGCGAAGTTTATCAAGTTTGGAAGGCTCGCAACCCAGAAATTTATATAGATCATTGGCCATGGTGAATGGATCGTTAAGTATATCTTCGAATCGAACCATTTTGAAATGTTTCAGATTCTCACTGAGAGATCTCATTTTTTCTGACACCTGCTGATACTGTTTTGCAAAATCGGTGACCGACTCGCCCCGTCTGAAATGTCCTTCTGCCACGGCGTAACCATTTCTTGTGAGGCCAATAAAATAGAGCTGAGGGTACATCTCTGAAAGAAGCCCGGTATAAGTGATATCCAGATCGGTTGATTTAAAACAGAGCGCGGTATCTCTTACTTCGTCTTTTGTATAAGGTTCATTTTTAAACTTAAATCGATTTTCGTCGTGAGTATAGTTACTCAGTTTATATCTGTAAAACTGATAATCGAGAATTGATTTTCCTATTGATTTTTGCAGAAGGCCCAGTTTATTGAGTAGAGAGATAACCCGGCTAAATTTATGTCTACGTTTACGAAATATGGTTCCTGTTTCATATCTAACAGAGCAAATTTCGGGATGCGATTGCAAAATATTCCACAAAAGATTTGTGCCACCCCTGCTGAAACCACTGATAACAATTACTTTTTGATTTTTCAAAATGCTACGAATGTTAGTGTAAATGCAGTTAAAACTTTAATTTAGTTTTTTAAAACAGATCTTACCTTGTTTATAAACCCCATTAGATAAGACTTTTCTTTGTTTGAAGCCTTTTTGGGATCGTTCGTCACATTTTTGAAATATTTACCTATCACATGATCAGGATAATCTTGAATACCCAAAGCCAAGAGAAATGATGGGAGAACATTATTGTTTGTTATCGTCTCTTTATCATAATCAATAATAACCAGGTTTTCTTCATCGAACGCATCAGAATAAGATTTTTTTAAGGTACTGTAGTCAGTAAGCCAGGTATCATCTTTTACATAATATACGGAGCTTGGATTGTCAGAAAATGAGCGTGTTCTTTTTTTAATCTGTTTTTTATAAGAATCTAAAAAATCTGACTCGTTTCTAAGATAAAGTATGATGGTAATTTTATTCTCTTCAGACTTTAAAAGTTCCTTTAATTTAGTTAACTCATCAGTAAATCTGAGAAGAGACAGTCCCTCAGTACTAAAAATGATTTTATCGTATTTAGACTGGTTGATACACTGATGTACAAAATTCTTCGTTTTACAGAAATAATTTTCTGCATTTTCGATATCAAATTTCTCTTTTGCAAAAGAGTCCCTGCCTTCCCTCATTGTGGATAGGAAGAGTTCAATATGATTTTTTTTATTATGGAATCCCTGGTAAAAATCGAAACCTTTTTCATTTAACAATTTAGATTCTTTTTGGAGAAAAGTCTGAATAGATGTTGACCCGGTTTTATGGGTTCCTATGTGCAAATAAATATGTTTCACTTACAAAATACTTTAGTGTTAAATAATCTTCTGGAAATTAGTTTTTAATTCCCAAAGGGTTACAACTGTTTTGTGTTGAGCTCATGTTGTTGTTGAACCTGTTTTAGAATAACCTGGTAGTTAAATTTTATTCTATATTTGTAGTAAGTACTTAGTAGCAGTAAACAAATCGTCTCCTTAAGGGATAAATCATGATGCCACTTTTTGTTATTCTTAAATACTTTTACAGTATCTTTCGATGCATTTCCGACCTTCTCCTTAGTGCTAAATTTGGTAGGATAAAGCAATTTATTTTCATTGTTAATGTCTAAAAACTTGCACACATTTTTTACAGTTTGGTCTGTAGAAACCGTGAGAGATTCATAAGTAATTGCATAAACATAGCTGCTGTTAATGTGTCTTTGCATTCTGTGAATTAAAAAAATCGCCGTCTTTACTTCTTTATGTATTCTCTTGATGGGCATGTGCTCATTTTGTCTGCGCGCTTGGGTTAAAATACTACGCACAATCATCATTGGATCGCGGAAGATAAAAACGGCCTTCCCCGAGAAAAAGTTTTGCTTCCAGAAGCGTAAAACTTTATCAATGTTACCACCCGCCTCTTTTACCGCCCAATATTTTAAATCTTTTGGTTTATCTTCTATCGAATCATAGATCAACTGAATTTCATCAGTCATCAAATCTTTAAAAGAGCTGTTTTTTCTTGAATCTTCATGAATTGCCTTCATAAAAGGGGTGTGATCAAAGTTTTCAAATACTTTATCACCTTTTCTAATACCTATACGTCTTTTCTTTCGATAGTATCTCTCAGTGGCTTGTTTCTCATTGGCCCATAATTCGTCTGCAAAGTGTTTCAGTTTTAGCTCACCCTGTCTCATCAACAGTTGCTGGCCTCCATCAAATAAATTTTGAAGCAGTGTGGTACTCGATTTTCTTGGGCCATAAAACAGTACGGCATTTTCAATCCAGGAATAATCTTTGGTTTCGAAGTTATTCTTTTGAGCAAGATTTGTAGACATGAGAACGGCCTAATTTAAAAATTTTTCTACAGTAATAATCTAATTTCTATGGTAGATTTGATCTGGACCTACATGAACTATTCAAAGCTTGCGGTCCAAACTCGTTGCAAATGGTTTGTTTTAAGATGATGGTATCTGAATATTTTATAGTTCTCAATATAATACTTCCTGCAGGCTTTATTAAAAATAATTTATGTTGAGGTTTATTATTAATTCAGATGTGAGAATAATAGTGTTAAATTTTAAACCTGTTTCAGGCTGTTCAATAAATTATGTTATCAAATTATTCTATTTTAGGCGTCGGGAAAAAGCCGAGTTTAATTAAACAAAGTAGTATAGCAAGTGGATCCATCCGGATTGTTTATTCTTATTTTACTTATTGTGAGCATTTTCGCTCTCGCTGTAAAAAACTATCCCGCCGATTTTGTGTTTGCCGGGGTTCTGACCATCATTATTATAGCAGGAATTGTTACGCCCGCCCAGGCTCTTGTAGGCTTTTCCAATGAGGGTATGCTCACCGTAGGGGCGCTCTATATTGTAGCGGCTGGTTTAAAAGAGACAGGGGGAGTTCAGCTCATCATTCAGAAATTACTTAGCAAACCGAACGGTTTAAGAAATATTCAGACCAGAATTATTACCCCCATCATGGGAATGAGTGCTTTTCTGAATAATACACCAATCGTTGCCTCATTTATACCTGCACTGCAGGAGTGGGCAAGGAAACACCGCATACCGGTCTCTAAATTGCTGATCCCGCTCAGCTATGCTGCCATTTTGGGAGGCACTTGTACCCTGATTGGCACAAGCACGAATCTGATTATTAACGGTCTACTGATTTCAGAAAAAAATGTGTATCTGAACCTATTTGAACCCGCGTATATTGGAGTGCCCATCGCAATCGCCGGTTTCATTTATCTGATTACATTCGGCCGCAAGCTTTTGCCTGATATTTCATCCGCCTATTCATCGTTCGAAAATACACGTGAATATACCATTGAGATGATTCTGAAACGGGGAAGCCCCCTTGAAAATACCACGGTTGAGGAGGCCGGGCTGCGGCATTTGCCGGGGCTGTTTCTGGTTGAAATTATTCGCGACGGGGCGATTATGGCGGCCGCTGAACCCGATGAAGTGCTTTTGGGCGGCGACCGGCTGATTTTTACGGGCCTCGTTGATTCGATCGTTGACCTGCAGGAAATGCAGGGGCTGGAACCCGCAACAGACCAGGTTTTTAAGCTCGATACCCCACGAAGAGACCGGCACCTGATTGAAGCGGTTGTTTCTCAAACAAATCCTTTGAACGGAAAGTCTATTAAAGAGGGGGAATTCCGAAACCGTTTTGGTGCCGTTGTGGTAGCCGTATCCAGAAAAGGTGAGAGGATTGAAAAAAAGGTGGGTGATATTGAGCTGAAAACGGGCGACATCCTGTTGATGGAAGCTCCCCGTGATTTTACACAGAGGTATAAATACTCCAGTGATTTTTTACTGGTCAGCACGCTTTCAAACAGAGGCACCCTCAACTATCAGAAAAGCAGCTGGGCCTGGGCCATTTTAGGGGGGATGGTACTGCTCGCTACGTTTAATGTACTAACCATGTTCCAGGCTTCGTTCCTGGCCGCAGGCGTAATGGTGGGCACGGGTTGTGTAAAAATTAATGATGCACGCAGCAGTATCGACTGGCAGGTGCTTATCGTTATTGCTTCAGCCCTGGGAATCGGCAATGCGCTTCAGGTTACAGGAATTGCACACTCACTTGCCGCTACATTTATCGGGTTCGCGGGGAATCAGCCCTACCTGGCTCTTATTTCCGTATATATGGTAACGTGGATGCTGACAGAGCTGATCACAAATAATGCCGCTGCTGTTCTGATATTTCCGTTTGCGCTGTCTGTTGCTTCATCTCTGGACGTAAATTACCTGCCCTACGTTATGACCATTATGTTTGCGGCATCCGCCAGTTTTGCAACTCCCATTGGTTATCAGACCAACCTGATGGTTTATGGAGCCGGGGGATACCGTTTTTCTGACTTTCTGAAAATTGGCCTGCCATTGAATTTGATTGTAGCCATAATCACCATACTTTTAGTGCCAATTATTTGGCCTTTTTAACCCAATCTTAATATATGTATAACAAAGAAAATATAATCGCCATCGCTAAAAAAGCCGGGGATGAGATTTTAAAATTTTATGATGAGCCTATCGAGGTGGAGCATAAATCTGATGATTCGCCACTTACAAAAGCAGACCTTGCGGCTCATCACGTAATCGTTGATGGGTTAAAAAGGGAAACTCCCGGGGTACCGATTATTTCAGAAGAGGGGGGAATTGCTGAATATCCCGAAAGAAAAGAGTGGAACAGATACTGGCTGGTGGATCCGCTTGACGGAACCAAAGAGTTCATTAAAAAAAATGGCGAGTTTACGGTAAATATTGCCCTGATTGAAAACCGCATTCCGGTTTTTGGTGTGGTACATATTCCTGCGATAGGAGTTACCTATGTTGGAGATCAGTCAAAAGGATCGGTTAAGATTGATGAGAATGGAGTCAGAAAAAAAATCCTCTCTGAAGTACCGGATTTAAGTAAACCGGTGAGGGTTGTGTGCAGCCGGTCTCATGGGAGCAGCGACATGGAGAAGGTGCTTGCTGAAAAGGGAGTAGAGATCGGCGAAAAGGTTCCGGCAGGGAGTTCCCTTAAATTTTGTCTTTTGGCTGAGGGCAAAGCAGATGTTTATCCCCGGCTGGGCCCGACGATGGAGTGGGATACAGGGGCAGGAGATGCTGTGTTCAGATATTCATCAAAAGAAGGAAACAGATTCTCACCGATAACCTATAATAAGGAGAATATGCTGAATGATGGGTTTATTCTTGGCCATCGGTAAGAGATATTGACCAATGTTACTGTGAAAATATCATTAGGAAAGTTCGTTAAAAAAATAATAAGTGTTAGAAACCCGTAAATGCACAGATTAGAAATGGATAAGTAGTTTGAAAAGCTTTAATTTATTCAGCTACATTATATTCCATTACCCGTCATAAAAAAACAGATCAAAATTTACGCATGGCAGACGTACAGACCCAAAACCATCTCAAAGAGCTCGAAGATGAAGGGATATTTATAATGAGAGAGGTGGCTGCACAGTTTGAGCGGCCGGTACTTCTTTTTTCCGGTGGTAAAGATTCCATATGCATGTTTCATCTTGCTCTCAAAGCATTTTATCCCGGCAAAATACCTTTTCCTTTGATGCATGTGGATACCGGCCATAATTTTCCTGAGACGATCGAATTCAGAGATGCCCTGGTGGAAAAGCATGGTGTAGAGCTTATCGTTGGAAGCGTTCAGGAGTCGATAGACAAAGGGCGCGTAAAAGAAGAGACAGGCCCCGATGCCAGCCGAAACGCGCTTCAAACCGTTACGCTTCTGGATACGTTAAAAGAACATCAGGTAGATGCAGCTCTAGGCGGCGGACGGCGGGATGAGGAGAAAGCGAGGGCAAAAGAGAGGTTCTTTTCTCACAGGGATGTATTTGGACAGTGGAATCCCAAGCAGCAACGGCCCGAATTGTGGAACCTCTTCAACGGACGCAAAAACCCCGGTGAAAGTTTTCGTGTGTTTCCGCTAAGCAACTGGACAGAGATGGACGTGTGGCAGTATATCGCCCAGGAGAATATTGATATTCCCGAAATTTACTTTGCGCACGAAAGAAAGGTTTTTAACAGAAGAGGAGTCTGGCTGGCGGATACGGATTTTGTAAATCGCCAGGATGACGAAGAGATTGTAACAAGAACAGTCAGATTCAGAACAATAGGCGATGCAACCTGTACAGGAGCAGTAGAGTCAACGGCATCCAATTTAGAAGAGATTATTGAAGAAGTATCATCTGCCCGCGAAACGGAAAGGGGAAATCGCCATGACGATAAACGCAGCGAAACGGCAATGGAAGACAGGAAACGGCAGGGGTACTTTTAAAGATGGTTTCAGGTTTAAAGTTCAAGGTTTAAAGTTGACAAATCTTGAACCTTACACCCTGCTGCGTGCCTTTTGCAGTCCCGACCCTTCGGGAAACCTTGAGTCCCCATTTTCAGATTTTAAACAGAATTAAACAGCAAAAATGAGCAATACCAACGGTAAAGACTACAGTTCGGGCAACAAATATCTCGACATGGATCTTCTTCGGTTTACCACAGCGGGCAGCGTGGATGACGGGAAAAGCACATTGATTGGCCGGCTTTTATACGATTCGAAGTCGATCTTTGAAGATCAGATGGAGGCCATCGAAAAGTCGAGCCGAAGCAGCGGTGAAGAGGAGGTGAACCTTGCCTTGTTAACAGACGGCCTGAAAGCAGAGCGTGAGCAAAAAATTACGATTGATGTTGCCTATCGCTATTTTGCCACACCCCGGCGTAAGTTTATCATTGCCGACACCCCGGGGCACATTCAGTATACGCGAAACATGGTAACGGGTGCGTCAACGGCTGAGCTTGCCGTAATTCTGGTGGATGCGACGAAGGGCGTTTTAACCCAGTCAAAACGCCACGCTTTTATCTCTTCTCTTCTGCAAATACCGCATCTTGTGGTAGCCATCAACAAGATGGATCTGGTGAATTACAGCAGAGACCGGTTTAATGAAATTGTACACGACTTCAGGGAGTTTGCAAAAAAGCTGGATGTAGATAATATCAGCTATATTCCGATTTCTGCCCTGAAAGGGGACAATGTGGTAGACAAGGGTGATAACCTGGACTGGTATAAGGGCTCCACATTTTTGCACCATCTGGAAACCGTAAAAGTAGACTCGTCAAATAATATTATTGATTTCCGTTTTCCCGTTCAGTACGTAATCAGGCCAAATCAGAATTTCCGTGGATTTTCGGGCAGGGTTGCCTCCGGACGAATTAAACCGGGAGAAGAAATTATTGCTTTGCCATCCCGCACAAGCAGTAAAATTAAAGATATTGTTACGTTTGATGGAAATATTGATGAGGCGATGCCGGGTGATTCGGTAACTTTTACGCTTGAGGATGAAATTGACATCAGCCGTGGTGATATGATTGTTCGGAAACATAATATTCCAAACGTCAGTAATGATTTTGAGGCCTATGTCTGTTGGATGAATGAAGAACCGCTTGAACTGGATAAAGCGTACGTTATTAAACATACTACCCGAACAGCCCAGGTTTTTGTGAAGGATCTGATCTACAGGATGAATGTTGACAGCATCGGGCGGGAAGATGCCGATACACTGCAGCTCAATGAAATTGGCAGGCTGAGGCTGCAGACATCACAACCGCTCTTTTTTGATCCATATCAGATCAATCAAAAAACGGGAAGCTTCATCATCATTGATCCCGCTTCGAATGTTACCGTTGGGGCCGGAATGATCCGTGCAGGTTCAACCGACTCCATTGCTCCTCCTCTGGCTGAGGACTCTGAGTCTGAGAAGGATGAAAAATCGGAAGTTAGCCCCAATGTGGTTTGGGAGCCGTGGAATATTCCCCGGGAAGAGCGGGAGAAGCGAAATGGACATAAGGCCCATGTGCTCTGGTTTACCGGGATTTCAGGTGCCGGAAAAAGCACGATTGCCAGGGAGCTGGAGAAGAGACTCTGGGCTGAAGGAAAACAGACCATGCTTTTAGACGGTGACCAGGTACGGCACGGGTTAAACGGTGACCTTGGCTTTAGTCCCGAAGACCGTACGGAAAATATCCGGAGGGTTGGTGAGGCCGCCCGCTTGTTCTTTGAGCACGGAAATATTGTGATATGTACGTTTGTATCCCCTTACAGAAAAGACAGAGATCGTGTGCGCAGTTTATTTCCAGAGGGACGTTTCACTGAAATTCATGTAAAGTGTGATCCGAAAACGGCTCAGCAGCGAGACCCCAAAGGGCTCTATCAAAAAGCCAAAGATGGTGAAATTGAAAATTTAACGGGGTATAATGCTCCGTTTGAGGAGCCGGATAAAAATAATAAACATATGTTAATTATAGACACTGATGAACTTAGTATTGAGGATAGTATCACTATTCTAAAAAAAGAGTGTCAGTAATATAATGTGATAGTTTATTATTAAGCATCAATAATGAGAATTTTAAATATGGAACCACTTTCATACAATAGTATGGATACTAAAACTCAGGACAGTTTAATAATAAGCACTGCAAGAGATGTTTTGGCAATAGAAGCTGAACAGATTCTTTTACAAAAAGAAAAAATTGGTGAGACTTTCGCAAATGTTGTAAAAGCTATACTTGATTGTAAAGGGAAACTGATTATTTCGGGGATGGGAAAATCAGGAATAATTGGGAAAAAAATAGCTGCGACTTTATCTAGTTATAGCATTCAAAGTTTCTACTTGCATCCAGCTGAGGCCTATCATGGTGATCTTGGTATGGTTGGGGAAAAGGATTTAATTTTACTGATATCAAATTCAGGTGAAACGGATGAAATTTTAAAACTTATTCCATTTTTTCAGCACAATAAAAATACTGTAATTTCGATGACAGGAAATGTTCTTTCCAGTTTAGCTGTGAATTCTGATTATACTCTTGATATAGGTATTAATAAAGAAGCTTGTCCTTTACAGCTTGCGCCCACTGCTTCAACAACGGTTGCGTTGGCAATTGGGGACGCAATTGCAGTTTCAACAATGAAAATTAAGGGTGTAAAAGAAGAATTGTTTGCTCAATTTCACCCAGGAGGGAGCTTAGGAAGAAAGCTACTTCAAAAAGTAAAAGATCAAATGGTAAAAGGAGAAAATATTCCGTTTGTTTCTCCAAATACAAATGCAATAGATACAATCCATGCCATCAGCGATGGTCGCCAGGGAATGGTAGTGGTTACAGATAAAAGCAAAAAACTTTTTGGAATAGTTACTGATGGAGATATCCGAAGAAGTACTCTTGTTGAAGAAGAAAATTTTATAAACCTTACAGCATCACAGTTCATGACTAAAAATCCAGTTACCGTTCGGGCAGATGTGCGATTATTGGATGCTGAACAAAAAATGGATGATCTCAGTATTCATCAGCTTGTTGTTGTTGATGAAAGCAATAAAGTGTTGGGAATACTTCCATACCGTACATCTATCAAAAGTTTAAATAAATGAAAATTACTACTGTTCAAGGACCCGGAAGTGAGATATCATTCTCTAACAATTCAGAAATTAAGTTTATAGCCGGCCCTTGTGCACTTGAGGGGTATGACTTTGGTTTGCGAACAGCCGAAGCATTAAAAACGATTTTTGAAGATGCTGAAATTGAGTTTATCTATAAATCATCATTCGATAAAGCGAACCGCAGTTCTGCTTCAAGTTTCAGAGGTGTGGGCCTCGATGAAGGTTTGCGAATATTGGAAGCGATTAGGCGGGAGTTGGAAATCCCCGTTCTTACAGATATCCACACGATGGACCAGGCCGAGCCAGTAGCCGAAGTTGTTGATATGATTCAAACCCCGGCATTTCTCTGCAGACAAACAGACTTTATTCAAAAAGCTGCCTCTACCGGAGTTCCTCTAAATATTAAAAAAGGACAATTTTTAGCTCCATGGGACATGAAAAACGTAGTTGAGAAAGCTGAAGAAACCGGAAATTATCAAATTACACTTTGTGAAAGAGGAACTTCGTACGGTTATGGTAATCTCGTTTCTGATATGCGAAGCCTCACAATTATGGGTGAAACAGGATACCCGGTGATATTTGATGGTACGCATTCTGTGCAATTACCGGGTGCCATGGGGGGGAGCAGCGGTGGCCAAAGAGAATTTGTACCAGTACTAACAAGGGCTGCTGTTGCAACCGGCATTGCCGGTGTATTTATTGAAGCCCATCCGGACCCTGACAGTGCTCCCTGCGATGGGCCCAATATGGTATCGTTTAATTTTTTGCCCGGATTCTTAAAATCATTGAAAGCAATTGATCAAGTGGTTAAAAATCTGCCAATAAATGTATTAAAAATCGAATGAAATCAATTGTAGTTATTCCCGCAAGATATGATTCAACGAGGCTCCCCGGTAAACCGCTGAAGCTTATTGGTGATAAGCCTATGATTCAGCATGTTTATGAACGTGCATGCAGATCCATATATGCGGATAAGGTAATAGTAGCAACTGACGATCAACGTGTGTTCAATACGGTGGAGGGGTTTGGAGGTGATGTTGTTATGACATCAGAACAGCATAAATCGGGAACTGAGAGAGTTATTGAAGTTTCAGAAAGTTATAAATTTGATATTTATATCAATGTGCAGGGAGATGAGCCTTTTGTAGATCCGACAGATATCGATCAATTAATACATGCATTCACATCAAATAGAGCTGACCAATTTGCAACACTTTGCTATCAGTCTAATTATGTAGAAGCTCTACAAACGAACAAAGCAAAAGTGGTTTTAGATAATAAGCAGAATGGTCTCTATTTCAGCAGGTCTGTAATACCTTATTCAAGCTCGCCAGAATCTATTCAGTATAACATTCATATCGGGATGTATGGCTATAGATTTGAGGCACTTCAGAGGCTTAAGTCAATTGGTGAATCTTCTTTAGAGAAAGTTGAGAAACTGGAACAGCTTAAATTTCTGCAGGCAGGTTTTAAAGTATATGTAGGATATACGGAAAATACAGGCCCATCTGTCGATACTCCTGCCTGTTTAGAGAAGGCAAGAAATTACCATGAATATGATGGAAATCCATATTATGCCAAAAACTTATCCAATATTAAGGCTGTATTTATGGATGTTGACGGAGTTTTATCTCCTGCATCCCTATTATTTACAGAAAAGGGTGAGGAGATTAAAGTTTTTGATGTAAGAGACGGAATGGGGATAAAAAATCTCTTGAAATCAAACATAAAACTGGCTGTCGTATCAGGAAGAGGATCTGAGGCATTAAAGTTTAGACTTGAAAAACTGGGGATTGATGAATTTCATTTCAACATAGATAATAAAAGAAAAAAAGTTCTGGCCCTTGTCAAAAAGTTTAAACTGAAAAAGAGTAATGTTTTATATATAGGTGATGACTTAAATGACCTTGCAGCTTTTGAAGAGTGTGGAATTTCCTGTACAGTAAATGATGCTCCGGCATTGATTAAGAGCAGGGCCGATATCGTGTTAAACTCAAATGGAGGTTTTGGGGCAATTAGAGAATTATCTGATTTATTACTGGCTGCCATTGAATAAGAAAATTGTTGTCTTTTAAAGTCTGAGTTCAAGTAATAAGTGCAACACGACGAAATAATCCTGAGGGGCGCGCCCCTCTGGATTTTCGGCCAAGCGGCTTATATTCGTGTTACTATGCAAAAATACAAACAACTTGACCTACAAGATCGTCATAAGGTGAAAGCTCTGCTCGAGGCAGGCCACTCTAAAACCAAAATCGCTGAAATTATCGGAGTTCACAAGTCTACGATTTCCCGTGAGCTCTCCCGGAATGTTCCCACCCGGGGTCGTTATGCCAACGAGTACCGGCCGGAATCAGCGCAGCGTAAAACCAACCAGCGCCATCGCGATAAACGCAAACATCGTCGGTTTACACAGGATTTGAAAGAGGACGCAAAGCGGTGGCTGGAAGAGGAAAAACTCAGCCCGGAACTGATCAGCGGCCGCTGGAGCGTGCAGGGAATTGATGGGGTCAGCCATGAGGCGATCTACCAGTGGATCTGGCGGGGTAAGCACCAAAACGATCCGATAACCAAGCAGCTGTACACACACCTCAAGCATGGCCGGCGACGACGCAAAAGAGGCAATGATCATGACTCCAGGGGCATTCTCTGCGGGCGGGTGTCTATAGAGGAGCGCCCCGAGATTGTCGCCGAGCGCACACGCCTTGGAGACCTGGAAGCTGACTTCATGATCGGCAAAGCTCACAAATCAGCCTTGCTGGTCATTACCGATCGGGCAACGCTCCTCACCCGTTTGAAAAAAGTAGCCAGCCGAGAGGCTGATCTCACCGAGGATACGATGACCAAGATGTTGGAACAGATTCCAAAATCATTTATCAAAACCCTGACCCTTGATAATGATAAGGGGTTTGCCAATCACCAGGAGATTGGCAAGAAATTAGATGCTGATGTGTACTTTACCCGTCCGTATACCTCACAGGATAAAGGAACGGTCGAGAACAGAATTGGAGTGATCCGGCAGTTCTTTCCAAAGGGTACGGATTTGCGGGAAATATCTGAGCAAGAAATTAAAACGGCTGAACGACACCTGAACAATCGACCTATTCGAAAATTTGATTACCTTTCACCCATTCAACCCCAAAGGGATGGCTTTGCCACGAACCCTAAAATACCGCGCTGTTGCGTTAATGACTTGAACACAGCATGTAATAAGGTATAGAGTGCCGTGGTTTAGTTTTCTTTGAATCGAAATTAGATAATCAACCAATTGATACATTTGTAAACAAATACAATCAGCGAAGACACCAAGGCATAAATCGTAGAAAACCCGTTGACCTCTACCTCAATGCCGCCTAACATAAACTAACGAACCCACCCCAGTAGTCTAATAATTGGGGAGTATTTCAACTTGCCGTGTTGAAATATTTGAATATCTTTCAATATTTGATTAATAAGTCCGAAATAGTAGTCCTCAAAAGTGCCTGTGATTGATTAAATTGCTACTACTACTTCAATGTTATTAGATATATTTAGACAATAATCAAACAAAAATAGTTGAATAACGATCAAGCTCATGGATAATAACGTAATTTTTTATCACCATAGTAAACAACATTTTAATATTGGAGACTATTTATGTACCCCCAAACACTATTTTAACTTTAAAATTTCTACAAGGGATGTTAGTGATGAACCAAAGGTCTTGATTATTGGTGGTGGTACATATAATCGTAGTTTTGGTACAGATTATATTAATAAATACAACGTACCAATAAATATAGGTTGGGGGCTTGGTGTAACCATAAACAGGAACGATTCACAAGACCTTGCAAGAATAGATCAATCAATTACTGAGGCATTGGAGACGTTTGACGCTTGTTCTACAAGGGATATAGATATTTCAAAAAAATATAAAAAATTACATTTTGTCCCGTGTGTTAGTGTAATGAATAACATCGTAGAGATACAATCGGGTAAAAAAACTGGCATTTTTTTAAATGCCGATTTAAAACGTACCAGTGTAAAAACAATCAATAAATTCAGAAATTCTTATAAATCCGATTTAATTTTTAGTACTAATGCAATAAATGAAATAGAGTTTAGGCATTTATTCAGACAGACGGATAAAATCATCACTAATTCTTATCATGTAGCTTATTGGGGATTCTTGTCTGGCCGTAATGTAGCAGTTATCGGATATTCATCTAAGTTCAAAAGTCTTATAAAATTATTCGACCTGGATGAAAACAATCTTTTAATGTATAAGAAAAACAATTTAAATAGACTTGATGATCATATAGAAAAGATTTTAAATGACAATAGTTATTATCAAAATGTAAATGATCACATTGATTATATTTCTGAATTTAGAAAAACTAATATAAGCTATGCAGAAACATTAAGGAATCGTGCTTTTTTATCGAATCATAAAATTATTACTCAAAATGAAAATTCGCTCTATAAGCGAACACTTGAAATTAATGGTATTTACGGTTTGTTGAAAAAGGAATCAAAAGACCAAAGAAATACAAAGTCGAATTCAAATAGAAAAATTTCAAGAAGATTATTTCGTAAACTGAAGAATAAATTTTTCTGACTCGTAAGTCTTTTGAGAGTGTAAAATAAACTCTGTCTAAGTTACTTTTAACTGAATATTTCACTCAACCTGACCCACCTGTTTCACTTAAAGCTGACCCACCCCCTCACCGGTGGATGCGGCTATTAATATAGCAATGTTTTTATTGTTTGGTTCTTAAAGATTTTCCTTTCAATTCAATGCGGTTTGCCCGTGCTGTGAGTCGATCTAAAATGGCATCGGCCAACGTGGCATCTTTCAGGTATTCATACCACTGGCCTACCGGCAATTGCGAGGCGATCACGGTGGACTTTTTTCCGTAGCGGTCTTCAAGTATCTGAAGCAACGCCAGCCGGACATCACTTTGCAAAGGTTGAAGGCCAAAATCATCGAAAATCAATACCGGGATTTTCTCAAGTCGATTCAATAGCTTGATAAATGTTCCGTCCAGCTTGACCAGCGTAATTTGCTCGATAAAACGATTCATATTCAAATACAGCGTTTTATAACCCATCAGGCAGGCCTGGTGGCCGACCGCACAGGCCAAATAGCTTTTCCCGCAACCGGTGGCCCCGGTAATGAGCAGGTTTTCGGCCCGGTCAATCCAGCTGCATTCGGCGATCATACCCAGTTGTTCACGGGAGAAGTTGCGCTGCTCGCTGCAGGTTACTTCCTCCAGGCTGGCGGCATACCGTAATTTGCTCAACCGAAGGTAGGTCTCGGTGCGTTGATTGCGTTTATGCTCATATTCATGCTGGGTTAGCTGCCCCAGCAGTGCGTGCGGTTCGGGCTGTTTATGGATCGGCAAGGCAAGAATGGCCTCATAACTGCGAGCCATGCCATGAAGTTTAAGTTCACGGAGTTGATCCAGAGTGGCTTGTGTATTCATGATTTTAGATGGTTTAGACGTTAACGGTAGGTATCCGGGCCACGCAGGTTCGGGTGGTCAGGGGTGATAGAATCTTCATCGAGGGTACGGAACAGGTGTTGATCTCTGTTATTTTTAAGCATCGTGTTAATCAGGCGATACGTGATTTTTGGGCTGTCTGCTACCAGCTCACAGACCGCTTCCAGACGATCGCCGCTGTAGGTATCGGCCAGCCGCAAGACCCCCAGGCAGGCATTGTAGGTTTGTTCGGGAAAGGCGCGGGCGCTTAGCATCACGCTGATTGCACCACGGGTTGCGGGGCCAATCCTGGCGGCACGCTTCAGGAAATAATCCCCATCCCATCCTTTCTGCTTGTAGATAGCCAGGTGATTAGGCGGCATGTGTTCGGGGAATGTGGTGTACCCATACCGAGCCGTGTTTCGCTGGTGCAGGGCGATGCGTTTGTAGTCGAGGTAAATCTCTACCTCGGTTGGTGTGTAGTAGATCTTTGCCGACTTGCCCGCAAAGCGATAGGGCACACTGTACTGGTGCATGTCCTGGCCGAGAATCACATGGTAGTTTTTTTGAATCTTCACCTGGGCCCGTCGCCGGAGCTGCAGCTTCTGGGCGGGCAGCGGACTAAGAAGGGGTTTCTCATACGTCTCAAACAGATCCCGCCTGGAGTGTTCTTTGCCTTTGAACGGGCGATTGTTCAACTCGCCGAGCGCGATGGCAATGGCCCCGTTGAGCTCGGCAAGGCTGTAGAAGGTTCGATTGCGCAGTTTGGCATAAATACGCCTGTAGGCAACATTAACAGCCGTTTCCACACTTGCTTTGTCGCGGGGTTTTCGAATCCGGGTGGCCATAAACGTACACTGATAGTGGACCGATAGAATGTCCATCAATTCGGTAAAGGTAGGCTCGTAGCGGTCGGCCCGTTTCACCACGCTTCGGAAATTATCAAACAGAGCGCTTTGAGGAACTCCCTGGAAAAAACAAACGGCGCGTTGAAAGCACCCGGCTACGTCTTCCTGTTTTTGGCTCTCCACGGCCTCTACATACATGTAGCTGCTGAATGGCAGTACACTGACCCAGACTTGGGTTTCGATCACTTCACCGGTCTCCAGGTCGATGTAGCTGAGCCGGTCACCGGCAAAATCGACCATCATTTTCTCGCCAGGGCGATGCTCGAAGATCGCCGTGACGTCTTTATTGCCCAGGTAGTCATTTAGGTGTCGGCAAAACCAGGTATAGCCATATCCGTCCGGATATTGCTGGCGATACTCTTCCCAAAGAAGTTGGCGGGTTACGTGTTTTTTTCTGAGGTCATTGCCATGCGTGGTAATCCACCCCAGCAAATCCTGTTGACGGGGGGCACCTGCCGAAGCAGGTTCGGTGGCAGTGTAAAGCCTGGACAACTGCTCATCATCCAGACTCAAGGCCTGCTGGGGGCTATAGCCATGCTGATCCACCGCCCGCAGGTAGTGGCGAACTGTATTGCGCGAGAGCCCTGTATTCAGAGCAATCGTGCGAATGGAGATACCTTTACTTTTTTGTTGTAGTAGATTCCGAATCTGATCCATACGAATTGGTTTAGCTGCCATCTTCCTTTGTTAGTTATGTAGGGACAAAGGAAGCCAATGTACAACACCTTCACCGATGGATCAGCTTCGAGTGAAACAGGTGGGTCAGTTTGCACTGAAATGCCTGGGTCACTATCAACTGAAACAGGTGGGTCAGCTTACAGTGAAATGGGTGGGTCAATATGGACTGATATATTCAGCAGGTCTAATCGACTAGACGGCCGTGAGCAGTAAGCCCACGGTGCGCCCCTCACATCACCGTACCTAAGAATCGCTTATAAGGCGGTTAAGTATCTAACTTCAACAAATCCACCCCCTCCTTCTTCACCTCAATCAACGGCCAGGAAAAAGTTTCGCCGTCAAACAGCAGCCTGCAGTATAGCTTCTGATTGGTCTCAACGGTATAGTGAAACTGCGAAAAGCCTTTTAGCTTCTCCATCTTCCTACACACTTCCGCTACTGTGATTCCGGTTTGCGCCTGCTGCAGAGCAAAGACAATTTGAGACTCGGAATATTTTGATTTTTTCATGGCAATATTGATGCAAGTAAATGTATCAATATTGACCGAAGACATTTTTGAACGGCACCGTTTTTAGGGGGGAGGTCAAAGAAACACTTTGCAATATTATTAGAAATTTAATTGATACAGACATCAATTAATCTACTAATTAGCTTAATTGCTTCAGCATTTAATATTTCAATGCTAGATATCTTCCACGAATAAGTTCTGCCTTATCAAAATCTTTACCTACAAATGAATTGACATCTTTTGCAGATTTTAAAACATAAAATTCATCGTCAAGCAAAACTAAATATATTACTCTTGAGTCAAAAGTATCAACAAGTATTGAGTCTGGATTTGTTTCAACTGAAATAACTGAAGTGTTTAAAGAACTTCGCTCCCCAGGACCAGTCCAAACCATTTTATATGTTACAGATTGACTATTGAAATGTAGATCATAGTATTCTTTATTATTTGCGTAATCCTTATAATAGTAATAGCCTGTAACTGAATACCTATCATTGTTCCATGACATACCTGTGATTATTTCAGATATCGCTTCTTGATACTCATAATCCGATAAATGACCAAAGTAATCTTTTTGATCAATCCTCTCGTCAATTACTCTCATTGCTAACCCAAATTTATCTTCCATAGAACGAACTTCTGAAGAAGATATAAAACCACTTTTCATGTAAGACCCATATTTACCGTCAATTTCTTTGGGGCTAAATGTGGCACAACTAGACAATAATACTGTTAATAATATTAATAATTGTTTCTTCATATTGATAACATTGTTTTTAATGTGACTTTTTTCTCTTAATGGAAAAAAAATTAAATTCTTTAGAAAATACACATACATGGAAGTTTTTAAAACAATTTCTCAGCGAGGTAACCCTATTATTTCCCTTACGAAAAATGTCAACCTATATTGTATCACAAATAACTGAAGATTCAATGTATGTGATGAACTAAAGCATTGTTTCTATATAAATTCAAGTTATAATTAACATACTTATCTCTGTGATGTTATTGACATTGCTATAGGAAATATTGATAATTATCTATATTTATATGCCGCTGCCCTAAAGTACCAGTTTCTTTATTAACTCTTAAGGACTGAAAATTCTTCCAAGAGTATCATTAAGTTCTTGCTGCACGACGTCTCAGGCTCTCTAAGAGTGCATCAAAACCTCTCTTTCTGATAATACTCTGAAACTGCCGATTGTACGAATCAGCGGTTGAGACATCATCTATCGACATATCAGTAATACGCCATTCATTATCAATCACTTCCATTTTATAATCGACAGATGTTCTTACATCTTCCAGCTGTGCAGTCGTGTTTACGGTAGCTACATCACCGTTAACAGTAATGTCATTATATTTTACATCAGCTCTGTAAATATCCAGTCTGTTCAAAGAGTTGTCCCGAATCATTGTAGCAAACAGGTCTACAAATTCCTCTCGTGTTTCATCCTCAATTTCGTTGTAGGTTTCCCCCAGAGCCACTTCCGCCATTGCCGGATAGTAGATTACTCCATTAATAATATCTTTGAGCCGGTCTCTCTGTTCCTGGCTAAAATCATTGCCGGAAGGTCCCAAAAGCTCTTTTATTTCATTATCCCTGCTTTCAAGCATCTGCTTTATTTCTTGAGGGCCATCTTGTGCTAAAATAGTTCCCGATAGCGTACCGAGCATTATAATTAGGGTCAATAAAGTTTTCATAAGATATTATTCGTTTATAGTCATTTGGGAAACTGAAACGCCACTTGCTTTATAGAGTGCTGCAATCCTTTTATTCAAATCGAAGGTATTTTGTTTCAGGCTTAACCGCAGTTCCAATTCTTTTTGGACGGCATCCAGAAGATCTTCCACATCTCCAAAACCAAGATCGTAATTTAACTGTTCATTTCTAACCCAGTTCCTGGCAATCTTGAGTGCTTCATCTGTTTGTTTTCTTTTTGATTCTGCAATCACAGCTTCACGATAAGTTTCATTCACTTCCAAGACAATTCCGTCTGTTACTGCTTTATGCAGATCATTAACCCTTTGGTACTCTATTTCCGTTTTTTCTACACGCTTGCGTAAAGACTGAAAATTGAGGTTCTGCCTTATGCCAAACCCAACACCAAAAGTCGTGTAATTAGTGCTATTAATAATAAAAGGGTTGGTCTGTCTTGGTCTGTTTGGCGTGTGTGCAAAACTGCCGCTAATTCCAAGAAAAAGAATCGGATATTGCTGTGCCCTTGTAGCCTCTACACTATTTCTCAACGCCTTAATTCCAGCTTCAACTCCTTTGAGTTCAGACCTGGACTGCATCGCATTACTTTCATAAAAAGTGTAATCTTCAATTTCATATGGTAGAGGATCTAAAAATCGCTCCTCTGGAATGTACGTTACATCTTCCGGAGTCTGTAAAGCATAGTTCCACATCCGTTTTACAAAGTCAAGGCTTTGCTGAACCTCTACACGCTGAGTTTGGAATTCAGCTTTAAAAATATCAAGCTTAAAAATATCAGCCTCTTCCAAGTCGGGATTTCCTTCCTCCTGCATCTCCTGCAACGTTTCATCTACCCGTTCAAGCTGACTATTAGCATCATCCAGAATACGTTGGATTTCAATTGCAAGCAAATAACTATAGTATAGTTCAAATAGCTGGAACTCTGCCTCCGCAGTAACTGCATCAAACCGGAATTCGGCCGCTTTTGCCCCCTCTTCTGCAGCTTTAACCGCACTATTAATTGCCCCCCAGGTATAGATCGGCTGCACCGCATTCAGCTCTGCACGGGTAAATACAGCCCA
>Ga0081527_100419_pt1 | contig 22101 bp, 22 predicted proteins | sample HotLakmasection5_FD_70992 | JGI IMG/M metagenome (GOLD analysis project Ga0081527, IMG submission 70992) | Hypersaline microbial mat communities from Hot Lake, Washington, USA - Section #5 (SPADES assembly) (version 2) | ecosystem: Environmental > Aquatic > Non-marine Saline and Alkaline >... | reverse complement strand
TGATCCACAGATCGTTGCCACTTTGCAGTCAGAGATGAAAAAACAATCAGAGGCTCTCGAGTTTGCAGAGAAGGCTGGTCGGGACAACCTTGCTGATGAAGCTCGCCGGCGAATGGCGATAATCGGAAAATTTCTGCCCAAGCAGCTCTCAGAGAATGAGCTTAGATCTGAGCTTACAAAGTTCAAAGAGCAGCAACCAGAAGCCTCTATGGGTGAAGCTATGCAGTTTCTGAAAGCAAATTTTAGCGGCCAATACGATGGCAAAATGGCCAGCCAGATAGCCAAGGAGTGTATGTAGTAGCCTTTGATGAGGCTCTGCCTGTGCGAGTTTTTCTTAGTTGGCTTCCAACAAAAATGATTCTAATTGTTAGTCTGCCAATGAATTCCCAGTAATAGGAACGATTTCACCTCTTCCTGATAAACTACTCCTAACAATAAATAGAAATATCCAGAAGCACAGACACCTACTCTCTAGATAAGAGAAGCATCACATTGCCCATCTTTTAAGGAGACTGAATCTATGAAAATCTTAAACTCGACTGTTAAAACATTAGCCACAACGCTTGCTCTAATCTGTATTATAGGCCTTTCAGCAACATCGATTAGTGCACAAACGGCCGAACCAGCTCCAGACGATTTTGATATAGAAAACTTCCTTGATGACCTCTATTCTGGTTCGGATCAGACAGCTCCAGCAGGGCAGAGTTGCTCAGATATCCTCGATGACTGCTTTGGAGCGGGAAATCAGTGCGGCAATAACATAGAATGCCAGGCACAGTGTCTAAGGGATAACGGATGTAGCGCACACGTTGATAATGGTCCACCAAGAACCTTAGTCATTCCGCGAGTACAACCCAATTCAAACTGTCCTACTAGAAAATGGAAAAAGTGTTGGTTTGGTCTTGCTTGGTGCGAACAGTCAGATAGCGGGAATCCACAGGGGCCTCGCTATCCGGTTTGTCATGACGAGGGCACACCTACAACCTCTGATGGCCTTGCTGAGCAATATTTCTACGGCCCGTCCGATGGAACATTTCCAGGGGCTAAAGTTGTTCAAGATGAAATCGGGGATGCAGTTCTAAACCTTAGATAGATCCCCACTCGGAGCCCCTGTTTCTCTCTGCATTCAACAACGCGGAGAGAAACAGGGGTCTTGCTTAAGTCCTGCTCGAATAAATTGCGCACTATTTGCTCTTGTTGGCAAAGTCTCTTTTTCATGCGGGCAAGATGCCCGCGGTCCCAATTTTTTTCAGAGTAATCCCCGATAAATCTCTACTTATAATGGCTCTGTCTTGACTCGCTAAAAAAAGTAGCGTAACTCTAAAATCGATATTGCTCTTATCAAGAGAGGTGGAGGGACAGGCCCTGTGAAACCTCGGCAACTATGTGTTACCACCCCGCAAGTTGGCTCTGCCAACATTGCTGCCCCTGAGAGGGGCGGGTGGTTTGGAAAAGGCGATTGTTCCAACGACAATCTTTTTCCCGTGTGTGCCAATTCCTGCTAAGCCGCTCGATAGAGGTAGTAATTCTATCGGGCACTTGGAAAGATAAGGGTAAGGATTGACGATAAACTCTCTCCTTACTTTACTTAGCTTAATCTTTTCAGTTGTGTATCTGATTTAAGATCAGAGCCACAGTTATCGGCTGTCATATACAGGAGTATATCTACAGTTGTATTCTGGAAGATTATTAGCACTTGCCCTTTTAAGTGACTAAACATCACGAGGAGGCCAAGTCTTTAATGGGTTAAGATCTCACTCTCTTTTTATAGCAATTTCAAGAAGATAATCGACTTAGTTTAGCTAAGCCAAGCTTACTGCTTTAAAAAAGAGAGGGTGGTCACTATGAACAAGGAGAGAGCTAATAGCAGTTATCAGCTAGTGGTTCCATTTAAAAGCCAAAATGATGAGATGGCGGATCTTAAAGAACGGATAGACCGGATTATTTCTAGCCCGGATATTCCGACTGAAATTAAGGAGCAGTTAAAATCTAACAACTTGATTCAAACGATTGAAAAGTATTTTAACTTGGATTTAGTAGAGAGGGGGACTAACTAATGGTTCAACAGGCAACGCAAAATTCTAATCAGCAAGGGCAATCTGATCTTAACGGTGGAGCAGTAGCAATAGACGCCACTGAACTTAGCCCACAGGAGATTGGCGAACTACTTAGTGACGCAAGAGAGATGGTTAGTAGATTAGAAAGTCTACTTGGCCTCAAAGATGACGGTGAGGTCGTTACCTATGATGAACGTGGGGTTCCGTATTTGAAACCGGGAACTGAAGTAACTATGATTTCAATTACAGATTGTCACGATACTGAAACATACGCCCGTATGATGGCCCGTTTTGCTGGAAACATGCCCGCTAATATGATATTTAGTGGGCATACCCTGCCAGTTGATAACTTTGCTACACTCCATCTAGGCAGCACCGTTGCAAGCTTTGTAGGAGAGAGGCTTTCGCTTGATTCAGAAAAACAAACACCAGTAATATTACTTGGAAATGCAGCCCCACGTCCGGGAAACGATCCTAACTCTGTGGGAACACGTTTCGTGCTCGCGCAACTGCCCGGCAATATCTTCTACTTGGGCACACTAGATGGTGCTTTGAGTTTGGTAAAAGACACAATTATAGATCAAAAGCTGTTCGAGCTGAACATTGAACACGTTAATGCTGCCACTGTTTTCCGCTCGCGCTTTTTACCGGAGACAGCTGTTGCCTGGATTAGTGGTGCAAGAGACGCGGTAAAGCACGAAATTGATATCGATCTAATTAGACCGCTAGAGGATCAAAATGTGATTCTAAGCGTTGATAATTTTGGAAATATTAAAACGGCCTTAACAAAGAGCGATTTAGAAGAAAAAGGAATTAAGATTGGAGATATGCTGCATGTTTCAATTGGAAGTAGAACTTTAATGGTAAAATATGGTCTTGGCCTCGGAGATGTTGAAGAGAAAGAGCTAGTATTGGCACAGGGCTCTTCTAATCACGGAATATCGGGCACACCTAAAAACCTACTTGATATCTACTGCAATAATTTAAATGCGGCCAGGCAATTTGGTCTTGAAAGTATTCCCAACTCACCTGTTGGAACAAAAGTAGAGATAAGAAAAGCGTAAGAGCCTGTCCCGTAGATGCATTGACTCAGCAAAAAACACCCTCTGCGTTACTCTGCGTGCCTCTGCGTTTAAATTGACTTAAGATGAACGCAGAGTAACGCAGAGGTGATCATTTGTGAGACAGCCTCCTAGCTGCCTTAATAAGCGATTACTTTTGACTGGCCAGGCCGGTGGCGATTAAGACAACTCCTTTTTCTCCCTCTTTTTTTAGTAGAAGAGTAACACCACCTCTTTGCCAACTTTGTGTCGATTCTGTGGACTGGGCATTGGCTTTGTCCCCCTTAAAGCAGTGCTGATAGTGCTTAAAAAAGTTATCTCGTGTGGAGCTATTATCCCAACTGGTCTTCCAGATGATTGTCTGGTCACTCTCACTAAAAAGCCCTAACCTGTCTCCAAGCCACCCTGTGGCTATTTTTGCAGATCGTGAGGACTCAACACCACACTGCTTTAAAGTTGCAGATACAAAGAATTCTCCGAGGGTATCTTCATACACCAACGAGTCCCCAGCAGGTTTATCCCCAGCATCAAAAAAAGTAAGTAGCTCCTCTGATTGGACTGATTGATTAGTGAAGCTGCCGTCTAAAAAATACTCGGGATGCAAAATCTCCCTGGTCGACTGTGGCGGTTTTTTAAAAATTTTATCTAAGCCAGCATAGCCCTGCTTTTTTATTATATGGTGAGCAAACCGCAAACCACTATTATATGGGAAAAGTAAAATTGCCTGTAGCGATTGTGGAGCTTTGGCAAACTCCTGATTCATTGAAGCACCGAGTACATTTTGAAATAAGATCATATCTACATTCTCTTCATCGCGAAGCGAGCCCTGTCCTATTTGCCCCCTGGTGTAGTCAATCATTACAGCGGTAGCATCGCCCTCTACTAACGCAGAGCGCGCCAAAAGTTGATCGGTGGTGTGATTGTCGTGATCTAAAAAGGTATCTAAATTAAAGTGTTGATCTTGCAAGGCGTGTGTTAGCTCATGGACAGCAATTGGGACTTGAAGCATTGCCGGCATCCAACCAGCCATCACAAAATGTTTTTGTTCTGGGTCGTAGTATCCTCCTAGTTGACTGACATAGAGATCTATTAGTCCATCTTTATAGGAAAACTCAGCCGGTAAAAATCCTAAGGTTTTATAAATTAACTCTTCTCGAACCAGTTTTTCTGGTGGAACCTTCGAGTCAATAGCATCTATTAGGTACTGCTTAACTTGCTCCTGGTTATTAACGAGACAAACAACCCGGTTCTTTTTTTTCAGCCCCCGAATCTCAATCGCACTCTCTAGAGCTTGCTCTGAGAGATCACAGGCATTCTGCTCGCCCAGAGCCACTGGAATCTGGACTGATAGCAGCAAACAAGTAGATAGTAGTATAAGGACTAGAAATTTGATTTTATTCACTTGTTGGCCTCTGCCTCTTTTTTAGATAACTTCTTGGGTAGCATAGACCTCAGCCTAGCCGGACTTTTTAACATTGCCCTATGAACAACAACGAATCTATCCAGGAAGACCAAGAGGAGTCGCTTAGTAGCAGCCAAGAACTTCCAATAGATAACTTCTCAAGAGTTCCTGACTTTATCTTACGTTTTTCTACAGAGTGGCGCAAAGAGCTATATGCAGTTGGAATACTATCGCTGCTTTTAATTGCTACAAGGTGGCAGGCTATCTTCTTCCTCAACTCCAAGGTGGTAGGGGGATTCCTGGGAGACGGTGGACTTTATCTTTGGCTCTCCAAAATCAACCCTGGCGATCTCTTCTCTAATGGGTGGTTTAATACTGATGCATTTTATCCCTATACAAGAACCCTTGCCTGGAGCGACAACTTTCTACTCCCATCACTATTTACTTCACTACTTAGTTTAATCGGAATACCCGAACTTGCGAGCTATAACCTGGTTCTCCTACTGGCAATGCTCCTAAATGGCTTTTTAACTTATCGATTGGGTCTAAGCTTAAGTGGAAAATGGCTACCTGCCTTAATCTCTGGCGCTGCCTTTATGGTTGCTGCGCCAATAACGGCTCAGATAGGTCATCCCCAATTGGTATTCTTCTTTTTTATTCCCCTTGGTCTCTATATCCTGTTTGCCTTTGCGGCTAAGCCCGGATTTGGCTGGGGTTTGCTGTTTGGATTAACAGTTTTTTTAAGCTTCTTAACAACAGTATACTATTCGATCTTTTTAGTGATTATAGCCGGGTGGTTCTGGTTTTCGCTCTGGCTACTAAGACCATATCAGTTCTATTTAAAAACCTATTTACTGTTTTTATTAAGCTCGCTAGTTGGATTTCTGCCAGTTCTCCCCTTTTTAATTCCGTATCTTGAAGTTAGCTCCGTCTTTGGCGAGCGAGGGATCTATGAGGCGTATGCCTTTGCTTCCAGTGGATGGTCATATCTTAATGCACCGCCCCACACCTTGCTCTATCCCTTCTTACAAGGAATTAGTCACGGTGAAGCAGTGCTTTTCCCGGGCTTTGCTGTTTTATCACTGGTTGGACTCTGTTTTTTTAGAGCATGGGGCACAAAGACCTTTAGGGGTTTAAAGACCCCCTTCATACTGTGCTTCTTTCTGGCACTTGTTTTTGCTGATCGAGATCTTTTAAAACCCTATCTTGAAGATCAAAGATTTGCCAGCACTTTGGCTAACTCTCTCTGTACTATTTTTTCCTGGTTAAGTTTGGTCTTACTTGGCTTTTTATTACGCTCGCTTCAAAAAACAGAGGCTAAACTCGGTTTTCATATTCTCACCAACAGATCACTAATCGCACTAATTTTAAGTATTACCATACTCTTTGTTATCATCTCGTTTGGACCACTTGGCAATCCAGAGCGTGGTCAATATGCACTTGGACCATTTAGAGTGCTATATGAACTAATGCCAGGTGCTGATGCGCTGCGAGCAATTAGTAGAGCTGGATTGGTTTCAGTCTTTCTGGGGTGTTTATTGCTAAGTTTCGGGCTGCCACTTTTTCAGAGACGCTTTAAAAGAGAAACCCTCGCTATCGCGGTTGTAGCAGTTCTAATATTTGTGGAAAACTATGTTACGCATTTTTCAATTCAAGATCTCCCGGACCGGCCCCATGTCTATAATGTTTTAGAAGCGCATCTAAGAGAAGATCCTGGAGTTACAGTAATCCTACCCTTTACTAGCGAATTAAATGCTGATGGCAGCATAAAAAGCTGGTCTGACTTTGCCAGCAATAATGTTAGCTATAAGAATTGGAGTAGTGGAACCATTGTTAATGGTTATAGCGGGCAGAGAACTCAGATTATGAGAGAGCTACCCCGCGAAACTAGCAATTTTCCAGATCTAAAATCAGCTACAGCCTTAGGAGAAATTGCTAATGTCCGATATGTTATTGTTCATACCAGATCATACAAGAATTTTGATGAACAGGAATATCTAGCAAGGCAAGACCTCTTTTTGCATCGGTTTGAAAAATTGTTCCAAGATGAGTCCGGGGATATTCTTTATCGGTACCATCCCCCTCAAACCAGAGTGACAAAAGAATTTAACCTACGGATCCCTTCTTTTCCTGCTGGAGGATTTTTGCAGATGGAGCTAATGGCTCTATATCAACCTGAGAGCCCAGCTTATTGGTTAGACATTAAGGAGGTTGACCAGTTAGACTCTAAAGTTCTTGCCAGAATAGAGCTTGAAGCCAACGGCGAGTGGCAGAATATAGCGATTCCACTTCCCTCTGCACCTCAGAAGGCCCGACCTTTTAGAATTGAGCTCGATCCAGAACCAGGTGCTGATATATTCCTAAGAGAAAGACGGCATTTTGTTGAGCCTCAGTAGCTAATAGCCTAATTTCTCTAAATAGTTACTTCCGGATATGAGCGGTGTCATAGCAGAAACGTGCCTGTATCGTAAACTGAAGCTCAACCATACAGAAGGGAGGGATTTATGTTAAGTTGGACAGTTACATTTTTTGTACTTGCAATCATCGCTGGAGTACTGGGATTTACAACTATTGCCGGAGCTGCAATGGAGATCGCTAAAATTTTATTCTTTGTATTTCTAGTGCTTTTTGTAATTTCACTTGTTTTGCCAAGGGGAAGCAAGATCCCACTTGAGTAGTTTATAAGCTCGCCGGTCGTGAGGACTAAGCTTAAAATTTTATTAGGAAAGTTATGTTAAAGCCCCTGTTGTTATCGATCGGCATATTTTCGCTGTTATTTCTATCGGCATGTTCCACCTGGGGTAAGCTTGATAGAACTGAGAAGGGTGCGGTAATCGGCGGCGGCTCTGGAGCAGCCGTTGGAAGTGCGGTGGGTGGCACGCCCGGCATGGTCATAGGTGGAGCTGCGGGTGCAGGTGCCGGCGGATTAATAGGTCACCATACTGACGACGATGATGACTAGTCCTACCAGCTTTCCAGCTGCCCGGTACTTTTAGATAGGTAATCTGACCCTTGGCAAAAACTTGGGTGGCGGTAACACCTATGCTACAGTCATCCACGTGGCCTCCCCACTCTTCTTTTGGGATGGGCACCTTTTACCCTCTAAGATTAACAGTTAGGCAGAGATGGAATACACCAACCTGGGGCGACTTGATATTCAAGTTTCAAGAATATGTTTTGGTTGCTGGCAGGCTCACGGCTGGGATAAGTCAGACGATCAGAATTTCACCCGATTAGTAAGAGAAGCGCTTGATGGTGGGATTACTTTCTTTGACACCGCTGAAGCCTATGGCAACGGTCATTCCGAGAAACTGCTCGGCGTAGCGCTCTCTGGCGTCCGACAAGATGCGGTGATTGCCTCTAAGTTTCCTTTTCATAAAGCTAAACCAGCTCAGATTAGAAGTTCGCTTGAATCAACTCTAAGAAATCTTAAAACTGATTACCTTGATCTCTATCAACAACACTGGCCGCCAAAATCGCCCCCACTTGAAGATTCAATTGCCGAGCTTGAAAAGCTAAGAGACGAAGGTAAGATCAGAGCAGTTGGAGTTTCAAATTGGATGGAGCCTGAGTGGGAGGAGTTTGGTGCGCCGGGTAGAATTGAGACGTTACAACCTTGTTACAGTTTATTATGGCGCTCAATAGAGCGAACCGTTTTACCGCTGTGTAAAAAACATAATATAGCAGTAATTCCATACTCACCGTTGTGCCAGGGAATTCTCGCCGGTCGTTTTACAGATCTAGAAGACATTCCAAACGATCCACGTAAACAGAATAGACTTTTAAAAGAAGATGTCTTTCCAGAGGTACAAAAAGTATTAGCTGTTATCGATGAAATAAGTAAAAGGGTCTCAAGACCGTGGTCTGCGGTGGCTTTAAGGTGGTTACTTGATCGCGAGGGAGTAACTTCGGTAATTGCCGGTGTCACCGCTTCTGAGCAATTAAACTCAAATTTTAAGGCTCTGGGCTGGAAGTTGACGGAAGAGGATTTTAGAGCTTTAGATGAAATTAGCTGGCCTCTAAGTAAAGACTTAAAACCTCACGATTCTCTCTGGAATTGGCATCCGAAGAACTAGGCCGCGCTACACGCGCCTACCGTGCGACTATTGTTGCAATCGCTTACTCAAATTCTCAGCTATTTTATCCAGAAAATCCTCGGTAGAAAGGTACGTATCCCTCCCTGCATCGGATCCGTGAATACAGATCGCCAAATCTTTTGTCATGTCACCATTTTCGACGGTCTCAACACACACCTTCTCTAACGTCTGACAAAAATTAATGAGATCATGATTGTCATCAAATTTGCCCCGGTAACCTAACCCTCTGGTCCAGGCAAAGATAGAAGCTATCGAATTTGTACTAGTTTCTTCACCCTGTTGATGTCTACGGTAGTGTCTGGTGACTGTACCGTGTGCAGCTTCTGCTTCTACTGTCTTTCCATCTTCAGTCATTAAGACCGAGGTCATAAGCCCAAGCGAACCGAAGCCTTGCGCCACGATATCGGACTGAACATCTCCATCATAATTCTTACATGCCCAAACATAGCCTCCCTGACTTTTTATTGAGAAAGCTACCATATCATCGATTAAACGGTGCTCGTAACCAAGGCTCTTCTGGCTAAACAAGGTCTTAAACTCGGACTCAAAAATCTCCTCAAAGATATCTTTAAAGCGCCCATCATAGGTCTTTAAAATTGTGTTCTTGGTAGAAAAGTAGAGCGACATATTTCGCTGCAGGGCATAATTAAAACAACTTCTGGCAAAACTTTTTATTGAGTCATCAAGATTATACATCCCCATAGCAATCCCTGCTCCAGGAAAGGAAAAGAGTTCGTACTCTTTTGAGTCTCCTCCATTGTCGGGAGTATATTTTAAGGTAACTTTTCCAGGACCAGGCACTACAAAATCAGTGGCTCGGTACTGATCCCCAAAAGCGTGTCGACCAATTACAATTGGCTGTTCCCAACCTGAGATCAAACGGGGAACATTTCTGCATATTATTGATTCTCTAAAAACAGTACCACCAATTATATTACGGATGGTCCCGTTTGGAGATCTCCACATCTTCTTTAAGCCGAACTCTTCAACTCTGGCCTCATCCGGAGTGATCGTTGCGCATTTAATTCCTACCCCGTACTTCCTTATAGCTTCAGCAGCGTCAACAGTAATCTGATCATCTGTCTTATCTCTACTTTGAATAGATAAATCGTAATACTTTAGCTCTAGATCTACGTAGGGGAGTATTAACTTCTTTTTAATCAGATCCCAGATGATCCGAGTCATCTCATCGCCATCTAGCTCTACTACGGGGGTGGTTACTTTGATTTTTGACATATTATTCTAAGCTAAAAAATTGTCGGATTATACTAAACTCGAGTTCACCATACCGAGATATTTATGAAAGACCAATATTAGTAGTTAAATATGGTCTAACAGTCCCTTACCAGGGACGATTAAAGCTTGATTTTGATGTTACAAGGCCTATGGCGCAAGAGAGCTTTTCCCTGAAGTCAGCAATCTGCTTTCTGCGGGCCGCTGTCGTTCACTGTTCTCAGCGCACCTCTACCTCTTAACTGATGAATTTCGTAAACTAGAATAAAACCACCGAGTTGCTCGCTGCACCGAATTCGAAAGAAAAGATCTAGCCTCTTTTCCTGCTCAGTGGGCTCGGTGGTTTATTGTCGACTCGCTGACGATTACGCAGAAGTTAGACGGTAAAACGAAAACCGTCTACGGCTACCGGTTTACGTAATTGCCGTAATCGTGGTCCGTCATCGTCATCGATACAAACCCGGAGAATCTGCAGCGAGCATTTAATTGCTTAAAAAGCCTGTCTCTTAACACAGCCGCTCGGTGGTTATAATTCCTAATATAATCGAAGCGCTATGCAGAATGCCCTGCATCATCAAGTTTCGCCTTCAGAGAATTCCTATATTTTTCCAGATCACGGTGGAGAAAGCAGGCAATTTTAACCCGCTTTTCATCCTTAAATTTTTCGATTGACATGTACTCATGGACCTTCTCTAGTCCATTTTTTAGATGGTACTGATTGGTTTTTTCTGCTTCGGCGTAGGTTGTGAGAAAAAGTGCTTTATACCCTAGATCTAACATAATCTCAGCCCGAACTAGACTCAAGCGCCGTCCTAGCCCGTGAGATCTTAGTTCAGGCAAGATATAAAGCTCTTGAAATTTTGCGGTCTTCTCTATTCTTCCTTGCGAGTCCTTTAAGAGAGAATCAACTACCGGCCATTTGCCCTCGACATACGAGCTGGCAGCTCCAACTCCAACTATCTCCTTAGCGAGCACTGCGACAAAGGCTCGGCGCTCTGCCCCAATCACTAAGCGAGATCCCTCTGCTGAGCCTGCACCAAGAAAAGGTTGCCATCCAGCTCTTAGCGAATCTCTCGTGACGGAATCCTTAATAAGGTCATAAATCGAATATTGCTGGTAGTACTCATGCCAGGAGTAAAACTGCAACTCCACTACCCGCTCTAAATCATCCTTCCTAAGGGATCGGATTTCCAAATCGGGATGTTTTCTTGAAACCATACCAACAAAATACTATTATCAGTACTTTAATACCAGCCTGCGAGAACATGTAATGTCAAAATTATGGTCCAAATCAAACACCGAAGAACTTCATCCTGCCGTAAATAAGTATATTATAAGTAAGGATTTAGCAGCCGACACTGCACTAGTACCCTTTGATATAGCGGCCAGCAAGGCTCACGCCCTTATGCTTTCCAAAGTAGGGCTACTAAGCTCTGACGAAAGCTCTAAACTTGTCTCCGCGTTAGAAGATCTACTTGCGCTCCATAACAAGCAAGAGTTTGTACTCCGGCAAGAAAGTGAAGATGTGCACACCGAAATTGAAAATTACCTAATTGAGAAGTTAGGCCCATTGGGAAAAAAATTACACGTAGGTAGATCTAGAAATGATCAGGTATTAGTAGCGCTACGGCTCTACACAAAGCAGGCGCTGGCTGATTCCATCGATTTAACAATATCTCTAGCTGAGACCATTCTAGATTTTGCACAACAACATGAATTTGTCCCAATGCCAGGCTTTACCCATATGCAACATGCAATGCCTTCAAGTATCGGTCAGTGGGCGGGAGCATTTGTTGAATCCCTAATTAATGACGTTAGGATTCTTAAGGCAACTTATGAGATCCTAAATCAGAATCCACTAGGTTCTGCTGCGGGATTTGGCACCGGGGTGCCCCTTGATCGAGAGGAAACTACCAGGCTTCTTAATTTTTCAAAGGTCCAAATTAACCCGCTATTCTGTCAAAACAGCCGCTCTAAATTTGATGCATTGGCGATCTCAAGCTTGTTGCAGGTAATGTTAACACTGGGAAAAGTCGCAAATGATACAGTAATTTTTAGTAGTCAGGAGTTTGGATTTTTAAAGATCGACAAATGCGTTACTACTGGCTCCAGCATAATGCCGCAGAAACAAAATCTTGATATTATGGAGGTACTAAGAGCCAATGTTAGCGTAGTGCAATCTCTTCTTGTGCAGGTTCAAACTGCCGGTCTTAATCTTATCTCTGGCTACAACAAAGATGTTAAAATCGGCAAAAAAGCTGTAATTGATTCATTTGTAATCGCTCAAGAGAGTCTTAAAATTGTGGAACTTCTTTTTAAGCATCTCCATCCTGACAAGACCAATCTTCTTAAAGCATTTGACGATGTAGAGATCTTTGCTGCTGATGAAGCTAACAAGCTGGTAGCCGAGGGAATGGCATTTAGAGATGCCTATCGTACTGTAGGGGAGAATCTTAAAGGGCTTAAAAAACAGGATGTAGAAGAGAATATCCGCTCAAAGAAACATATCGGAGCAACCGGGAATCTCTGTCTTGAGAAATACAGTCAAATCTTATCTGAACTAAAGAGTGTTAAATCCTGAGCAACTCCAGAGCCAATGCTGGCTGTTGGTTTGCCTGTGCTAGCACAGCAACCCCTGCCTGTTGCGCTATCTGTAGACGGGTATAGTTTGCAACCTCACTTGCAATATCAGCATCGCGGATTCTAGACTCAGCTGCAAGAGCGCCCTCTCTTGATATACTTGAGACATTAAAGCTGACTTCCAGCCTACTTAAAGATGCGCCAACCTCTGATAACTTAGTTGATGTCTCTTGTCTTCTGGCATCAATTGTCTCAATTGCAAATTGACTCCGTTGTGAGGTTTCTACTCCCGAGGTCTCTAGCATACTTGCTTGCGCAGACGGAGTAGCGATTGTGTTAAAAAATCGGGCTCCAGCAAAGTCAATTTCAACCTCTGCTGATAACGAATCAATAAAGTAATCAAAAGTGAATGTGGTGTTACCATCACCCGGGCTACCAAGAGAGCCTGTCACCTCTCCAGTTTCAGGATCTAACGATACACCGCCGACAACACCCTCTGCGACATACAATCCTGCGTTATCATCATCCTCACTATACATAGCTATAAGGGCAACATCTGAGGTTTCTGGAACAATAATCCCAAACAGCAAGTTCTTTGTTTCAACCTCTCCAGAATTAGGGGCTACCGCAATTGCTCTATACTTTATCGCCTGACCACCAAACCCGGCAGCGATCTCTCCGATATCACCATCGTCCGGAGTAACGCCGGAACCATCAGAGGTAACAGTGCCACTATAAAAATCTGCATCTACTTTTGATACTGAAAGCTGCGACTGACTGGAACCAGTAATACCTACTTGAAAATTAATTTTATCCGAATCGCTCTTTGAAGCAGAAAGTAAATCTACATCATTAAACTGTGTAGTAGCTCCGATTCTACCGTATTCCTGAATCAGGCTTTGATATTCTGTATCGAGAGCCACCCTTTGAGAATCTGAGATCGATTGATTGGCAGATTGTTGAGCAAGCTCACTTAGTCGGTCAAGTATTCCAACCTGACTTTGAAGGGATGAGTCCATTAAATTCAGAACTGAAATTCCATCCTGAATGTTTCTCATAGCAACAGAGTAGAGAGAACCCTGGCTGCGTAGCCCATCAGCGATGCTTAATCCGGCGGCATCATCTGAACTTCGGTTGATTCTTAAACCTGAACTGAGCCTCTCCTGAGTACGAGCAAGATCGAGACCTGACTGATTTAGTCTCCGAATGGCCATTGAGCTGGCCAGATTTGAAATAAGTGATACAGTCATCTTGTCCCTGAAATATCCGTCATCCTGGTAGATAAAAGATCGGTATCTTGTTAACTATTCAGGGTAATCTGGGTCTAAATATCTGGAAAAACAGATAAATCAGGAGATCCCTGAGTACTAAATGTATGCCGGTCGCCTATGGAAGCATACAAGTTTGACCTAGAAATAGCGAAACTGGATAAGACTGGCTGGTTGGTGGTGATTTTTCTCGAGATTGGATAGATTTATTCCAGTGCTTTTTAAGGGGAGTTTAACAATGCCAAAGATAACAATTTTCTACGGTTTCTTGCTAGTTATGCTGGGAGCTGCTGGCTATATACTTTCCAATGCTGAGAGTGTGACCGCACTAATCCCCGCTGTCTTTGGATTATTCTTTGTATTGTTCGGTATAGTCGCACTAAGCGAAAAATGGAGAAAGCATGCAATGCACGGGGCAGTTCTTTTTGCGCTATTTGCAGTGCTCGGAACTGTAAGCGCACTTGGTAGCCTTCCTGCTCTACTTTTAGGCGATAATCTCGAAAGGCCTCTGGCAGTAGCTTCACAATCTATAACTGCTTTATTATCACTACTTTTTATTATCCTTTGCATACAGTCTTTTATTAAAGCTCGTAAGAATAGTTGACTAAAACCACCTGGCAAGAGTATTCTTAACGGATGAGAACCGGTGCCACAAAATTTTCATCCCCTAGAGACCATTCCTTTGGTATCTTAAACTGGTGGTGGGCTTAGCCCATATACATTCCTCCTTTCCAATACTATTGTACCTCCATTTAAATTTCCGCTCTATTGCGGGATTAGGCGTCCGGACTAAAATTTTTTTCGTTCTGAAGTGATCCATGAATAAGTTTAAGCTAAACACCCAGGTAACTGAACTTAAGGGCGATACCCTAACTCCTGTTACCCTCTACCTAAAGATCCGAGACCTCTACCCGCACTCGTTGCTACTCGAAAGCACCGATTACCAACCTGATACCAATTGCTACACCTATATCTGCTTTGGCCCACTAGCCACATTCAAGGTTATAGACAGTCAGGCCATAGTCACTCTGTGTGATGGCTCGAGCACTACCTTACCGCTGACCTCTGATTACTCAGCAGTTGAAGCCTTTGAAGACTTTTCTAGTAAATTCCAGGTTAATTCCAATGCCGACAAGTATTCATGTTTAAATGGATTTTTTGGATACATCGCTTACGATGCAGTCCAATACTTTGAGGATATTAAATTTGAATCTAAGACAAGCCCAGAATATTTTATTCCTGATATCCAATATACTGTATTCCAATTTGTGCTTGCCATTAATCACCACAAAAATGAAATGTATCTTTTAGAAAATATTCCAGAGAATATTGTCTCAGACTTTCCAATCAAAGATACCTCAGAATTAATTGAAACAGTAATTCGTTCGCGGGGTGCTCAGTATTCTTTTAAAAGAGATCAGGTAGAAATTTCTCAAATCTCTGATGAAACTCACCGAGATCGAATAGCGACCTGTAAAGATCATGTAAATAGAGGGGATGTCTTCCAGATTGTTATTTCTCGTCGCTTTGAACAAAAATTTCACGGCGATGAGTTTAACGTATATCGTGCCCTTAGAAGGGTTAACCCTTCTCCTTATCTGTTCTACTTTGACTATGGCGATTTTAGGTTATTTGGCTCGTCTCCGGAAGCACAATTAATTATAGAACAGGGCAAAGCTTCTCTCTTTCCAATTGCAGGAACCTGTCAGAGGACTAACAACGAGGAAGAAGATCTTGCTCTGATAGAGTCGCTTAAGGATGACGAAAAAGAGAATTCCGAACATGTAATGTTAGTAGATCTAGCTCGAAACGACCTAAGCAAGCACTGCCAAGACGTTGAGGTTTTAAAGTTTAAGCAGGTGCAGATCTATTCGCATGTAATTCATCTCTGTTCACATGTGTCTGGCACGATTAATAGTTCGGTATCACCTTTTCAGCTTTTAGCAGACACCTTTCCGGCTGGTACTTTAAGTGGCGCTCCAAAACACAGAGCGATGCAGATAATAGATAACCTCGAGAAAACTAAGAGAGGATTCTATGGTGGAGCAATCGGAGCAATTTCTTTTAGTGGAGATTGTAACCACGCTATCATGATCCGTTCTTTTTTAAGCAAAAACGGAACTCTCTTTAGGCAAGCCGGAGGCGGAATAGTAATTGATTCTGATCCACAAGCAGAGGTCCAAGAGGTAAACAATAAACTTGCGGCACTAAAAGCCTCATTACAGTTAGCTGAGGAGTTCTAAGGTGAATAAGGTATTAGTAATAGATAACTATGACTCATTTACCTATAACCTCGTTCAGCTTTTAGGACAGATCGGGTGCGAGAGAATTGAGGTCGTACGTAATGATAGGTTTGAGATGAACCTTGTCGACGAATTTAATAAAGTATTACTTTCGCCTGGACCAGGGATTCCATCAGAAGCTGGCCTCATGCCTGAATTAGTTAGAAAGTATGCAGCTACAAAGAGTATTTTGGGAATCTGTCTTGGGCACCAGTGTATTGGTGAAATATTTGGAGCTACATTATTTAATTTACCCAAGGTGCTTCACGGCAAGGGTGTTGAAACTATTGTTACCGATCCAGAAGAAACTTTATTTGCCGGACTTCCTCCCCGCTTTAATTGCGGTCGTTATCACTCCTGGGTTCTACAGAAAGACTCTCTGCCTGAATGTTTGAAGGTAACTGCCACTGACCCTGACGGCGAGGTTATGGCCCTTTCGCACAACTCCTTTGACGTAAAAGGTTTGCAATTTCATCCCGAATCAATTCTGACTCAGACTGGGCCCGTAATTATTAAGAACTGGCTCTCAGGAGATTTGACGTGAAAGAAAAATTAGACCATCTTTATGATCACCACCTACTTTCACGCAGTGAGGCAAAAGATCTACTGCTTGACATTACCAGTGGCAACGTAAATTCATCGCACCTCTCAGCACTGCTCTCGGTGTACCGTATGCGTAGCATAACGGTCCCTGAGCTGCAGGGGTTTAGAGAGGCTTTACTTGAGCTAGCAATAAGGGTGGATTTATCACAGTTTTCCCCAATTGACATGTGTGGCACGGGCGGAGATGGCAAAGATACCTTTAACATCTCTACTCTTTCAGCTTTTGTAGTAGCTGGTGCAGGGCAAAAAGTTGCCAAGCACGGCAACTACGGGGTGTCTTCGATTTGCGGTTCGTCAAACTTACTTGAATACCTTGGAGTCTCACTCTCCTCAGATCAAACTAGACTAAGGCAGGAGATTGAGCAGGTAGGGATCTGTTTTTTACATGCGCCCCTTTTTCACCCTGCAATGAAAGAGGTAGCTCCAGTAAGAAAAGATCTGGGATTAAGAACGTTTTTCAATATCCTTGGGCCACTGGTTAATCCTGCAACTCCACTTACCCAATGTAGCGGTGTCTCATCTTTAGAGCTGCTTAGACTTTATTCCTATTTACTTCAGCAAGACGACGTCAAATTTATGATTGTTCACTCCCTGTGTGGATATGACGAGATCTCACTTACGGGGCGATTTAAGGTATTTTCTAATAAGGAAGAGCTGGTTCTATGTCCAGAGGACCTAGGGTTTAGCCGGGTTGATCCTGCTGCTCTTCGTGGTGGTAGAGACATTAAAGAGAGCGCAGATATTTTTCTTAAGGTGCTTAAGGGTGAAGGCTCAGAGCAACAGAGTAATGTCGTTATCGCCAACGCTGGTATGGCTATTAGGACCGGAAATCCTGAGATTAAACTAAGTGAAGCCTTAGAAATGGCTAAAGAATCACTCTTTTCTAAAGGCGCCTTTTGCGTCTTTAAATCTCTTTTAGAACTTAACGAGAGCTACAAATGAATATTCTTGAAAAAATAGTTGCTAACAAAAAAGATGAAATTAGAGCCAGGAAAGAGCTCTATCCGGAGAAACTATTAGAAAAAAGTCTCTTTTTTCCATCAGAGACAGTTTCTCTTAAACACTATCTAAACCGTAAGGATAAATCAGGCATTATTGCGGAGGTTAAAAGGAAATCTCCCTCTGCTCAAAATTTACACCCATATCTCTCTGTTGAAGAACTTTCAATTGGATATATGCAAGCTGGTGCCTCTGCCCTTTCTATCTTAACAGACCAAAAGTATTTTGGTGGTAGCAATAAAGACCTTGAGATCGCCAGAAAATTTAATTTTTGTCCCATTCTGCGCAAAGACTTTATAATTGACGAGTATCAGATAGTAGAATCTAAATCTATCGGGGCCGATGTCATACTACTGATAGCTCGAATTTTAGATCATAACCAGATTGTTACCTTCTCTAAACTAGCTCACTCTCTTGGACTAGAGGTCTTGCTTGAAGTTCACACAAAAGCAGAGTTGGACAACTCACTGGCTGAGTCGATTGATCTAGTTGGTGTGAACAATAGGGATCTAGATACACTTAACACCGATATTCAGAGATCAATCGAGCTCTCTGAGCTAATTCCTGCTGAGTTTACTAAGGTCAGCGAGTCGGGGCTAAAAAGTGAGAACGAAATTCTACTACTAAAACAAAAAGGATTTGCTGGATTTTTAATCGGTCAGAGCTTTCTTGCCCACGCAGATCCGGAAAGAGAGTGTGCAAGGCTAATTTCTAAGATTAGGACGGGTAGTAATGAGCTCTAGACTTCTGATCAAAGTTTGTGGATTAAAGGATTTAGAGAATCTTGCTCAGATTTCCTTGCTAGAGCCAGATTATGTTGGCTTTGTTTTTTATCAGCACTCTAAACGTAACGCCTTAGAAACGCTTGATCCCTCTGAGCTCACTAACCTAAATCCAGAGATTCAAAAAGTTGGAGTTTTTGTAGATCATTCAATAGCCCAAATTGTTGATATTTGTAACCGCTTCTCGCTGGATATCGCACAGCTCCACGGTTCAGAGAGCCCCCAGTTTTGCCGTGATCTATTACACGCTCTTCCCACCGTTAAAATCTGGAAGGCCTTTGGTCTTGATAACAATTTTGATTTTAGTTGTGTCACTCCATACGAATCAAATTGTTCACAGCTCTTATTTGATACCAAGAGTGATTTACTGGGTGGAAGCGGTAGTAGCTTTGACTGGTCGATACTTAAAGGTTATCGAGGTACTACCCCTTTTATAATTAGCGGTGGGATAGGAAATCACAATATCACCTCTTTGTTAGAAGTTGCTAAAGAGCTCCCTTTAGCAACGGGAATTGATATTAATTCGAGAGTAGAGATAGCTCCAGGATTAAAGTGTCCAGAGCAGGTAGGACAACTATTTAAACAGGTAAGACAATGAATCAGAGAGAAAAGCCAGGCTATTTCGGTGAATTTGGGGGCGCATTTATCCCAGAGATGTTGCAACCTAACCTGGCTGAACTCAACTCTTGTTACCAGGAGATCATGGAAGATCAAACCTTTCTAAGAGAGTTTGAGCTTCTACTAAAAGACTATGTCGGAAGACCTACTCCTCTATATCATGCGCTGCGACTCTCTGAATATTTTAAGACCAATATTTTTCTAAAGCGTGAAGATCTTAACCACACTGGAGCTCACAAGATAAACAATACAGTTGGTCAGATTCTTCTTGCAGAACGGCTTGGCAAATCTCGCATCATTGCGGAAACCGGAGCAGGGCAACACGGAGTAGCAACTGCTACTGTTTGCGCTCTTAAGGGGCTCGAATGCATTATATATATGGGCGAGCTCGATATTAAGAGACAAGAGCCAAATGTAAAGCGGATGGAGATGCTTGGGGCTAAAGTTGTACCTGTTAGCTCAGGGAGTCGTTCGTTAAAGGATGCGACAAATGAGGCTATCCGAGACTGGATTCAACATCCTAATCAAACACACTATATTATTGGGTCTGTTGTTGGTCCCCATCCATATCCGAGCATGGTTGCAAATTTTCAATCGATTATCAGTAAAGAGATACGGAGCCAACTACTAGAGATTACCGGCTCTGCTCTGCCCGATACGGTACTGGCGTGTGTAGGTGGGGGCAGTAACGCCATTGGTGCATTTTTCCACTATTTAAGCGATCCGAGTGTTAAGTTAATCGGGGTAGAGGCTGCTGGTTTCGGACTTGAAAGTGGTAAGTCTGCTGCAACCCTCGCTTTGGGTAGATCTGGAATTCTGCACGGTAGCAAAACAGTGCTGATGCAAACAAAAGATGGTCAAATTCAAGAGGCTCACTCCATTTCAGCCGGACTCGATTATCCCGGGATTGGTCCTCAACACGCCTATCTACACTCAAGCTCCAGGGTAGAGTATGTCTCTGTTACTGATAACCAGGCACTAGAGGCTGCCATGCTACTCGCGAAACTTGAGGGCATTATCCCAGCTCTTGAGACAGCGCACGCCCTGGCTTACCTTAATGAACTAAAGACAACTCCAGATTCGACAATCGTAATCAATCTCTCAGGTCGAGGAGACAAAGATATGGAGACTTATATAAAATATCAAACGGAGAGAGCTTGTGACCAATAATAGACTAAGAGAACTTTTCGAAAAAAAATCTTCAGGTGTGCTCTCAGTATACTTTACCGCTGGATTTCCCGATCTAAATGATACCTTAGAAATTGCCATTCTACTTGAACAGGCCGGAGCTGATCTGATTGAAATCGGAATTCCCTTTTCCGACTCCTTAGTTGACGGCCCAACTATTCAGCACGCCAATCAGATTGCGCTAAATAATGGAATGAGTCTTGAGCTGCTATTTAGTCAACTTAAAGATCTCCGTGAAAAGGTCTCCATTCCTGTAGTTCTAATGGGTTGCATCAATCCAATTGTTCAGTTTGGAATCGAAGCCTTTTGTCAGCAGTGTCATAGAGCAGGAGTTGATTCGGTTATTATTCCCGATCTTCCTCCAGAGGAATATCAAGAAAACTATCGGCATCTATTTGACCAATATTCGATTAGCAATAATTTTCTTATCACCTCTCGTACCCCTTTAGATCGAATCAAATATATTGATTCAATCTCGGCTGGCTTTATTTACGTTGTTTCCTCTGATTCTACTACCGGTAATCACCTACAGATTGACAATGACCGGCTAGAATACTTTAAAAGTATTAAAATGCTAGGGCTAACAAATCCACTAATGGTAGGATTTGGCATCACAGATCGCTTGAGTTTTGAGGCTGCCACCCAACACGCAAGTGGAGGAATAATTGGTAGTGCCTTTATTAAGGCGTTAGAGGGTGATACCGGCACACTCGATCAACGGATAAAAAATTTTGTTAGCCCGATAGCAGAATGTAGAGAGGCTTAAAGATGATAATTACGCTCGAACACGGAGTACCTCAACAAGATATCGATAAAATTGTTTCGGTTCTTCAGAAATACAGCTATGCCCCAACGGAAGTTAAGACTCAGCAATCTCACTACCTTGTAGGAATCGGCACGGACGAGATAGATATTCGCTCAATCGGTCACCTATCAGGTGTTAAAGATATTCATCGGGTTTCTGATCCTTATAAATTAGTTTCCAGAAAGTGGAAAGTAACTCCCACGGTAATTGATCTCGGAGATGGTGTAGCAATCGAAGAGGGAGGACTCTCTTTAATTGCCGGGCCGTGTTCAATTGAGAACGAAGAGCAGGTCGAAGCCATAGTGGAGCATCTTAATCACCATAATGTAAAGATAATGCGAGGTGGGGCTTTTAAACCGAGAACCTCTCCCTATTCATTTCAAGGCTCAGGCTTTAATGGATTAAAGATGTTCTATCAAATAGCAAAATCGCACGGCATTAAGATAATTTCTGAGGTAGTTGCAGCTTCCCAGATTGAGGGGATGTATGACTATGTCGATATCTTTCAGGTCGGAACCAGGAACTCTCAAAACTTTGACCTTCTCCACCAACTAGGAAGTATAGACAAGCCAGTTTTAATTAAGCGCGGTATGTCAGGTACCATTGAAGAGCTACTACAATCAGCAGAGTATGTATTTGCAAGTGGAAACGAAAAACTCATTCTTTGTGAACGGGGGATTCGTACCTTTGAGAAGGCATACAGGAATGTTCTCGATCTTAATGCCGTTCCGGTCCTAAAAGAGAAGTCGCATCTACCAATTATCGTAGACCCGTCTCACGGAATAGGAGTTCGCCGGTGGGTTGAGCCAATGGCTCTGGCTGCGATAGTCGCAGGAGCTGACGGAATAATATACGAAGTCCACAAAAACCCAGAGTCTGCCTATTCTGATGGCCAACAGACTCTTAACTTTGAGGAATCCTCTCGTCTAATAGAAAAAGCAAGAGCCGTATTTGAACTTAGACGATCACTTTAACGAGGATAATTTCATTGCAAGATAGTCAGATTATCACTGTTGCTACCAATAAGGATTCAATCTTCCATAGGTATGATATTCACTTTGGTGAAGATCTGATATCTAAGCTTCATGAACTAATAGATCTTAGTGTCTATACAAAGATAGCGGTT
>Ga0081527_100417_pt1 | contig 22315 bp, 22 predicted proteins | sample HotLakmasection5_FD_70992 | JGI IMG/M metagenome (GOLD analysis project Ga0081527, IMG submission 70992) | Hypersaline microbial mat communities from Hot Lake, Washington, USA - Section #5 (SPADES assembly) (version 2) | ecosystem: Environmental > Aquatic > Non-marine Saline and Alkaline >... | reverse complement strand
GGTAATCTTTCATTATGCTTATAATAGTGTTCCAGATTAAATAGTCCTTAAAACCTGCATCCCCACCATCTTCTTTAAATGGTTTTTGTCTGTTTAATGCCCTGTTTAATATGTCTTTTATAGTAAGGCTTTCAGGAAGTTCATATAATTCTATACCATTATCCTGATAATAAACATCAAGGTCGCTTTGAAATTCCTCAATAATTTGATTTATTTGAACATCATTATAAAAATTGTACTTGTAGTCAGGATTTATACCTATATCTTCTAATTTTTCGTTCTGATTTAATACAGTTTCATTATAGGAATTAACCTTTTTCCTTACGTTACTGGCAATTTCTTCAAAAATAACATTAGGAATAATGATTTTATTATCAATAATGTATCTTAGGAGCTTGAGTTTAGGCTTTTTAAAAAAATAATCGTTCTGTTCGTAAAAAATACAAGTATCTATAACTATTATATTCATTTTAAGTTACCCAAATTTTAGTATAATAGTGTTTATCCAAGTTTATCTCCTGTTGAAAAACAATTTAATTATGAATATAATTATACATGTAAACTCCGGTTTTCTTCCTGCCTTTGGCATAGATGCCGGAGTATCGTTTTATTTTAACATAATTTTATAACATGCTACACGGTACACTTTCGGGTGTGCCGTAATTTTTAAGTGTTATTTTTAGGGATTAGAAATAATTAGGTCTCTTACCAATTTCTCATTATAATTATTCACGTATGTATAAGCCCAAAAAAGTTCTAAAAATGCAATTATAGCAGGTATAAATGTCCAGCAAATAAGGGTGTATGTAATTCCTGCTCCAACATTCCCCATGTAATAATGATGTGCTCCAAATCCCCCTAAAAAAATTATAAAAAGATAAATATATGGTTTCTTTTTACGTAAATTTAAATATTGATTTGAAATTAACAGTTGTTTTTGTTCAGACAAGTTCCTATAATTTTGATTTAAAAGTAATGTATTCATCTTAAATCCTTAAATATTTTGATTTTTAATTATATTTGAAAAATTCAATTAAATATACTTTTTTTGATTTTGTGCCATTTTGTGCCAAAAAATTATGAAAACCTATCAAAATATATCAAAAATTATAAAAACTAAAAATATTGAAAACGCTGAATATATCTATAACAGAGTATAATTATCATAAAGTATCAAAAACTATCAAAACCCCTTGTAACCAACTGAAAATCCGTGTGTCCGCAGTTCAATTCTGCGTCCCGGCATATTTATACTTTTAACTCAGAACTTATCCTGTTTTTGATCAAAAAATCGGTTATTTGCCTAACAGCACCTTTTCCTCCTTCTTTTGAGGAGATAAAATGGCATACCTGTGTAACTTCTTCGACTGCGTCGTATGGACAAAATGCCAGTCCAATTTCTTTTAATACGCACAAATCAGGCAGGTCGTCGCCGACATAAGCAATTTCCGACAGTCCAAGTCCGTATTTTTCCATTAACTGCTTTATTGCCTCAAATTTTTTCTTTTCGCCCTGGAATACCTCGGTTATTTTTAATTCTTCGGCTCTTCTTGTAACAATAGAAGATTCTCTGGCAGTAATTACAGCGGTGATAAAACCGTTTTTGTTCATAAGGTCAATACCCTGGCCGTCTTTGGCATTAAAAATCTTGATTTCATCTCCGCCTGAAGTATAAATAATTTCCCCGTTAGTCAAAACCCCGTCAACATCAAAAGCAAAGAGCTTTATACGGGAAATTTTTTCCTGAAGGTTTTCTATATGCTGATTTTGTATCATTGATGTCTACCAGCCTTATGCTATGCCTGCTCTTAAAAGATCGTGAATATGTATAATCCCTTCCGGTGTCCTGTCCTCTGCAAGAATAGCAAGCGATGTGATTGAATACTGTTCCATTATCTGGAGCGCCTTGGCAGCAAGGTCATCTTTTTTGATAGTTTTGGGATTTTTCACCATAACTTCCCTGATTGTCAGATTAGAGATGTTGTCGAATTTTTGCACGGTACGTCTGATGTCACCATCTGTGAAAATTCCTTCCAGCCTGCCTGCATTATCTATAATAAGTGCTAACCCCAATCCCTTTTCGGAAATGATTTGGATTGCATGCTTAAAAGTAGTTTCAGGCTTTATTACCGGAAGATTTTCTCCCTTTATCATCAGGTCTTCAACTTTATAAAGAAGTTTTTTGCCTAAAGAGCCTGAGGGGTGAAACATAAAAAAATCGTCAGGGGAAAAATTCCTTTCCTTTAACAAACATACAGCAAGGGCATCTCCAAGAGCGAGAGTCACTGTTGTACTTGCTGTAGGAGCAAGGTTCAGTGGGCATGCCTCTTTTTCTACTGAAATATCCAGCGCCACATTGCTTTTTTGCGCAAGAGTTGATGATAACTTGCCGGTAAGCGCAATCAGGTTGATCCCAAGCCGTTTTATTATCGGCAGGAATTGAAGAAGTTCAGAGGTTTCTCCACTGTTGGATATGGCAAGCACCACATCATCTTTTGTGAGTACGCCGGAATCCCCGTGGGTGCTTTCTGCCGGATGCAGGAAAAAAGACGGTGTGCCTGTGCTGGATAAGGTTGCGGAAATTTTCTTGCCGATAAGGCCGGATTTGCCCATACCTGTAACAATTACCCTGCCTTTGCAATTGTATAAGATTTCTATTGCTTTTTCAAAAGAACTATCAAGTTTTTCAATAAGACTATTGATAGAAGAAGCTTCTATAGCAAGCACTTCCTCAGCGGTTTTTAGGATTCCTTCCCTGGATAAACTGTTAAGTGTTGTTTTCATGCTCAACTCCTGCTTTTGTTTTTATATATTTATTATTGGACAATAAAAATTTCTTTTCAATATTAAGACTAATGCATAACAAGAAAAAACTCATTTTCTATTATAGTGGTTTTAATAAGTTTCCGTTAAATACTTTTGCGAAATTTTAAAAAACCTTGCCCGCCTACCCATCCCTGGAGGTGGCGGTGGCAAAGCCACCGCTTTTTTATACAGGTTTTTGAAAATTTATCAGTTTTATAGTTTCAGAATAAAATTTCTTATTTATCGTTTATTTTTTTAGAATACTAATACCGATTTCAATAAGCAATCTTAAAATGAAAGAAATTAACATAAATCGGTATGCGTGAGCAGGGAGCGACGTTTTCTTAAAGTCAGGCTTTACTCGGCTTAGCCGGGAGCATAGTCTCATTCATGCCAGGCTTGACCGGGAGCATAGTCTCATTCATGCCCGATTTTAAGAAAACCAACTCATTCTGGTATAGATAAAATAGAATTGTGTAATACTAATAATACTAATTAAAATAAGATATAATTTAAAAAACAGCTTTTTGGGACAGATTGGGAGAAAAGGTTGAGTTCAGACAGAAATATTGTCAGGGAAATATTTTACTTCGCTTCTCTAATACTTGTTTTCGAGATTTTGATGTATGCTTTCTGGGGCCATCAGGGAAATATACTCATAGACTGCGGAAGAGAAGCATATATTCCCGAACAGGTTCTGGAAGGAAAAATTTTATACAAGGATATTTTTATTCTGTATGGCCCCCTGTCGTATCAGATAAATGCTTTTTTATATGAAATTTTCAGGATACACCTGAATACTCTTTACTGGGCAGGGGTTGTAAATTCCCTGTTTATTCTGTCGGTTTACTACTGGATAGCACGTAAATTAACTTCCATAAAAGTAAGCTGGATAGCGTGTTTTTTATTAATTACTTTTTGTATTTTTTCCTTTGGCCTTACCGGCTATATTTTCCCTTATTCCTATGCCGTTATATATGCTCTCAGTGCTTTTCTGGTCTCTGTTCTGCTGTGCATATTTTATATTGAAAATGCCAGGCCGGTATTTTTGATTTTAGCAGGCATGTTTATGGGTATATCAGCAGTTTGTAAAATCGATTTTATCCTGTTTAGCACTGTTTTATTCCTTATTGCAATCTATTTTAAGCCTTTATACAGGAAAAACTTTATTTTGTTTATTCTGTCGTTTTTTATAATTCCGGCTGTTTCCTGGGGAATTCTTTTTTTAAAGGAGCTGGAGATAAACGAAGTTTTATCTCATCTGGGTTTAATGAATGATTTTATGAATTCCCATCTTTTTAAGTATTTTTATCAGGAAAATACGGGACTTTATCCTACCCCAAAAGTTCTTTGGGCTCTGGGGGAAATCACTCGAGACTTTTTTTACAATTTTATAGTATCTGTTCTTGCTTTTTATGCTTTTTTTACAGTTTTCGCAAAATTACCGGGATTTATAGGAAAAAGGTTTCTTCAGGTTATTAGTTTTATAGCTTTATACTGGGTTTTCCCCAAGGAATTCATCTGGGAAATGGGCACAACCATAAGCATAGGCTGGATAGCTGTAGGCACAACCGTAATTTTAGCTGTTTTTCTCATTGTTTTATATATTAAAAACAACAGGAATAATAAAAAATTCACGGATATTGAGCTGAAAGACAAATTTTTTATTCTCGTAGCACTGGCAGGAATATTTTCTGCTTTTAAATCTTTTTTCTTTATAAACCTGTCGGTTTTTGGCACTTATTTTGTACCGCTGCTTATCCTTGTAAATGTTGTGTTTTTATTTGACAAGTTACCGGACTATCTGAGATTGCCGCACAAAAAAGCCTGGAGAAATGCCTGTTTTACTGTTTTGTTTCTGGTCGGACTATCTTATATGTTAACCGGGCTTAATTCTTCACACAGGGAAGTTAATTACCCAATTAAAACAGATCGGGGGAAAATATTTACGGTAGAAAAATGGGGAAAAGCTTTGGACAGGCTTATAAGCTATGTTGAAAAAGAAGTGTCAGATGAAAGTTCTTTTGTAATGATGCCTGAAGGATTAATAGTTAATTTCCTGACTGACAAAGACGGAAATAACAGGTTCTATTCCCTGACACCAAACTTTGTTGAAGCTTTTGAGGAAAGAATTATCAGGGATTTAAAAATAAAAGAACATGAATTTATATTTATAACAAACCAGAAAACCCTTGATTATGGTTTCTCTGATTTTGGCAAGGATTATGGGACAGGTATTTATAACTTTGTCAGAAACAACTATGAATTTTTACGCACAATAAAGCCTGAGCATTTTAAAGATGGAGACTTAAAAATAGATGTATATAAAATAAAACCTTCCTCAAGCAGCTGAGTACTTAATTTCAAACTCTGTTTGAACTTTCCGGAATAATTTTCGGAAAAAGCTTTCTTATTATTCCTCAGATTCCTTCTCTTTTTCAGAATCTTTTTCTTTAGTTTTCTTAGCTTTAGAAGCAGTTTTTTTAGCTTTAGGCTCTTCAGCAACCGGTTGGTTTTTGAACTCTTCCGGAGCATCTTCACGTTCAGTATTCCATCTTGGCAGGTTCATCTGCTTTCTGAGAATTCCAATACCGACGTGAACCCTCCATTCATCCATTTTAAGCTGTTTTGCTATTATTTTATGGCATCCTATAGGAGGAAGCGGAAGTAATGGGGAATAGAGGTTTTTTATAGCCATAAGCTGGTCTGAAGAAACCGCAAGTCTTCTTTTTGGATAAGGAAGTTTAGGCAGCTTCATTTTTTGTCTGACCAGATTTATTCCAAAGAAAACTTTATTTGGCTCAAGCTCGATCTTTTCTCCGATAACTTCATGACAATCCGGGTTTGGAAGCGGCAGCATGTTTCTATAGAGATTTTCAATCTCTGCGACCTGTTCCCTGCTTATAAGAAGTTTTTTATTGGAAGCGGCCGGTCTTCTTCTGTTTTGAGGAGGCCCGCCCTGGCGATTAAAACCACCCTGCCTCGGAGGTCCGCCCTGACGGTTGAAGCCGTCCTGTCTGTTAAAACCGCCTTGTCTTGGAGGCCCGCCCTGACGATTAAAACCACCCTGCCTCGGAGGTCCGTCCTGGCGGTTGAAGCCATTCTGCCTCGGAGATTCTCCAGCTACGTAGTAACCGGGTGATTTCTGCTTAAACCCTCTATCTCCCTGATCGGATCTTTGTTGGTCAGGTTCAGCCGGTTTTTCTTTCAATGTATTACTATATGACTGTAGTGAAATATCTTTTCTGTCTGGATACAGGCAACCCGGGCATATTACTCTTTTTGGATTTTTAGTTTCAAATTCTGCGCCGCATTTTGTACATTTATTTTTATACATCCCTCAATTAAGCCCCTTTTACTTATTTCAGCAAATTTGAAATTTTTTTATTTTTCATAAAATATTTCTCTTGCTCATCAATTACTTAAATAACATCTGTTTTTAAAAACTGTTTTTAAAAATTTTTTATTTAAAAGTTTATAATCTAATAATTTTGAATACCTTATAACTATTTTCCTTTTGATGTCCTCTTTAAATAAAAATCTTCTCCCTTTTTATCCTTTTACAATTTATATTATTTTTAATTTTAATATATCATGAATAAATAATTAAGACCATTAATACATACTTATTTTTTATATTTTTGCTTCAAAAACTTATTTATCATACAGTCATTACAGGGCTCTAGGGAATTTGGCCCTTACGGATCCTTGTGAATAAGTTTACTAAGCTGTTTATTAAGCATTAAGATCTCTTAAACTTTTTAATCATTCCAGTTTATTTAATAATTCATCATCTATTTCAAAATTTGAATAAACATTTTGGACATCATCGTGGTTTTCAATATTATCGAGAAGTTTCAGCAGGTTTTTTGCGGTTTCTTCGTCTTCAACATTAATTGTATTGGAAGGAATTTTTGTTATTTCTGCGTTTTCAATTTTAAATCCTGCGTTTTCAATTTTTTCTGCAACAGATTGAAGATTTTCAGGAGAAGTTACTATTCTGTACTCTTCATCTTCGTCAGTAATGAAATCTTCCGCCCCTGCGTTAATTGCGCTTTCAAAGAGTTCATCCTGGTCAACACCTTCTTTCGCTATGGTTATTGACCCCTCTTCATTGAACATCCAGCCTACGCACCCGGTTTCTCCAAGATTGCCGCTATATTTATTAAAATAACTTCTGATATCACCCGCTGTTCTGTTTCTGTTATCGGTTAACGCTTCAATAAGAACAGCAGCGCCTCCTGCACCATATCCTTCGTAAGTGATTGATTCCAGACTTGCTCCATCTCCTCCGCCGGTGGCTTTTTCTATGGCACGGGATATATTATCGTTAGGAAGTCCTGCTGTTTTTCCCTTGTTGATAGCTGTTCTTAGCCTGAAATTGGTTTCCGGGTCAGGGCCGCCTTCCCTTGCTGCTACCATAATTTCCCGTGAAAATTTGGCAAAGGCAGCACCCTTTTGAGCATCAACTTTTGCTTTCCTGTGTTTTATATTAGCCCATTTTGAATGTCCGGCCATAAAATCTCCCATTCAATTATCTATAAAGTATAAAAAAATTTTAATATAAAATAATAAATTAAATCAAACAATAAGTTTTGTTTTTTTAATAATAAGAATCATGTAATTTTAAAACACCTGAAGATTCAGTATATGTTTAATGCGGTATCTCATAAATCCACATTTTAGCTTGCCTCAAGAATAGCCGTCAGTACGCTGAATTTAAACTGTTTAACCACTTATGAAGCAATCTGAAAAAGATAAGATAACTTTGGTATTTGTTTTTTTTTTAATTATAATAAAGCTATTTGCCCCGTGATGACTGCTGTGATTGCTGATTGCCTTCATCTTGAGCCAGCGTTTTAATGCTGAATCGAGAGATCGCAAGACCTGATATATTATACGATTTCTCTACTCAGGTATTATAGATGCCTCGGTCGAAATAACATACCGAAAAACTTTTTCAATTTTCCTTAATAAAGTCCTTAATGATTATCACGTTTTCGAGAGAAAAGAGATATCAGAATCAGGATAACCCCTATATTAATAAATAAATCAGCCAGGTTAAATACAGGAAAGTCAATAAAATTAAGCTTAATAAAGTCTATAACATAACCAAATGTAGCTCTGTCAAAAAAGTTTCCTGCAGTTCCGCCCATAATCATTCCTAATCCTGATGCCTGTAATATGTTTAATTCTTTGTGCTTTTTATAGACATATAGTGATAAAACGATTAAAATTAATAGTGAAAATATTATTAGAAAGCTAGTCCAGCCTTTTAAAATGCCAAAGGCAGCACCGGTATTATAAATTCGTGTAACGCTGATAATTCCAAGGTCCAAATTAAAATTATCCATATTTGGACTTATATTTAATATAAATAACTTGGATAGGCTATCAATTAGAAAAGTTGCTATAAATATAGAAAAAACAATAATTTTTCTGGACATTTTTATTTTTCTGAGGCAAGAACATTCACTACATTTACTCTTTTAATAAGTATGGCAGTACCTGCAAGATCTATCTCTGGTCTTTTATAATCATCTTTTTTTACGTCACAATAGCTGACAGATGCGACCGCAAGCTCATTAAGCGAATTATTATTAGCCTGCACGACTCTTTCCAGTAGTTGTACATCCATAGGAACCTGTCTGAAAACTTCTTCGGATTTTTTTCTAGGATAAATAAGGGGTTCACTTATGATTGAACCTACGGCAAACATATTTTCCGGAATATCCGTCTTTAGTGATATAGTATAGCTGTCAGCAGGAAAAACCTGGCCTGGTGCGTAAATGCTAATGTCAAGATCCTTGGCTTCTCCGTATTTTATGGATGTTTCTTCATAAAGCGTCTTGTCTGTGATTATTTGCCAGCCTTTTCCGTATTTGTTCAGGTATAAAACACTTTTGGAAGAGCTTTCTATGAGACCTTTATCACCTGTAATCTCAGATTTTTCTTTTGTTATCCCTGTCAGGTTTTCGTTAATTTCAATCATAGCAAATGCACTATCAAATTTGATGTCCTGTATATCACCTGAATAATCAAGGTCAGGAGATAAATCCCAGCTGTCTTTTATTATACTGATCATTTTTTCTCTTTCAAAACCATCTCCGCTTACATATTCGTCTGCATAAAGTTTTTCCAAAATTTCTGAATTATGACTTTCAAGTGCATCAAAGTACTTTGCGAGAAATATATTAAGCTGTTTTGCCTCATCAGTTAATTCTTTTTTCACAAAACAGGTATAGTAAAAGTTTTGATCCTGCTCAATTTCTTCAGAATAAGCTTTATCTGTGCTTACAAAAGTAATAGCTAAACCAATAACCAGATAAATTATTAAAATTATTTTTTTTCTCATAACCCTTTCTTTCCGGTTTTATATATAGTGATTTTTTAAATTAAAAGCCAAACTTGTAATGATTACTATATTATATAATTTTAATTATATCATTTTATAAATTTTTTTCCTGAATGAGTTTTTTGGTAAAAAGATAATAAGTTAATAATGAAAATCAATATACATACAATAAATTATATTCGGCAAAATTTTGAATTTATTTAAGGATAAAAATAAATGTAGTATATTTTAGTAGGAGGAGTTAATAACCCTGGTAAATAAAATAATGAAATTAACTGAAAATAAGTTTGTAAAGAGGCTTACCAAAGATAAAATTGTCCTTACGGCAATGCTTATTCTTTTTTCAATGTATGTTTTTATAACATTAGCAGGATTTTTTGCCCCTTATTCCAAGTATTTCAGCGACAGAAACCTATCTTATTCACCTCCCTCAAAAATTTATATTATCAACCAGGAAGGAAAAATATCCTGGCCATACACATATAACTACGAAAGACGATTTAACCCGGAAACATTCAGTATGAACTATGTTCCGGATAAATCACAAAAATATTTCCTGAAATTTTTTTCAAAAGGAGATGAATATAAATTACTCGGATTTATTCCATCCGATATACATCTTGTAAAAGTGGATGAACCCGGAAGGCTTTTTCTTCTGGGGACTGACATAAACGGAAGGGATGTATTTTCACGGCTGTTTTACGGGGGACAGATTTCTTTAACCATAGGATTTCTTGCATTACTTATTTCTTTTCCCATAGGACTTTTATACGGAGGGGTTTCAGGATATTTCGGCGGAAAAATCGACACTGTTATGATGCGTTTTGCTGAAGCTATAATGAGTATTCCCAGCTTTTTCCTGCTGATTACACTTGCAGCGGTTTTACCGGCTAATATGACCAGTGTACAGAGGTTTTCGTTTATTACAATAATCCTTGCACTTATTGGATGGGCTGGTTTTAGTCGTGTTGTCAGGGGGATGGTATTATCTATAAAGAATAAGGAATTTATTGAAGCCTCCCATTCAATTGGAGCAAGTCCGTTGAGAATAATTATTCATCATATCCTGCCGCAGACAGCAAGTTATGTAATTGTAGCCATGACATTGAGCGTACCGGGATATATTCTTGCCGAATCCGGACTTAGTTTTCTTGGATTAGGTATACAGCAACCCGATGCCAGCTGGGGGAATATGCTTAAAGAAGCTCAGGAATATATTAATGTGCTTTACAGGCCCTGGTTATTGACTCCGGGTTTCCTTATTTTCATTGCGGTCCTTTCCTTTAACCTGGTAGGTGATGCGGTAAGAGATATTCTTGATCCAAAAAGCAGGGTAAGAAGTTAATTTTATGAATATCACAGAAATTTTAAACCCTTGTATCATTGATTTGACCTTTAAATCCCCCGGGGAAACTGTTTTAAATACAGAATATTTCACTATTCACTGGTATGGAGTTATAATAGCCCTGGCTTTTCTATCCGGGCTTAAAGCGGCTTTGTATATCGCAAAACAGGAAGATATAGATCCTGACCGAATAATAAATCTTTCAGCACTTCTTTTAATATGCGGGGTCATTTTTTCCCGGTTATATTATGTGATTTTTAGCTGGGATTATTTTTCAAAAAATTTAGCGGAAATATTTATGATCTGGCACGGCGGGCTTTCAATTCATGGAATAATTATCGGATGTTTCTTTTTTTTACTGGCTTATACAAAAATTAAAAACCTTAATTTTTTTAGGTATACTGACCTTTTTGCCTGCGTCTTACCCCTGGGACAGGCGATTGGAAGGTGGGGAAATTTTTTCAACTCAGAAGCCTTCGGAATGCCTACAACTTTACCTTTAAGAGTTTATATCCCTCCGGAATACAGGCCTGAACAGTTTATTAACTATGAATACTTCCATCCGACGTTTTTTTACGAATCAGTATGGAATTTTACTGTATTTTTCATTTTGTTTTTTCTAATTCGCCCGAAATACAAACAAACCAGCGGGGTCATCACTTTAAGTTATCTTATTTTATATTCTACAGGAAGATTTTTTATAGAAGCATTCAGGACAGATAATATTTATACTGTGTTTAGTCTGCATATCGCCCAGTTTGTTAGTTTAATACTAATTATAATTTCTGTGGCCGGACTTTTTGCGATATTTTGGAAAGGAAAATCCTTTTTAAAAGATATGTATAGAAATAAATAAATTTATTGGGCGCTAATAAATATTTTGATTTATAGTGAAATGAATTAGGTATAGTCTTAATTTCTTTTTAAGGGCAGAATAATTAATGATTTGTTTTTGACGCATTGCAGAATTTGTAATAATTTAAAAGATATAAAATATAATAATGCCGGGCAGGAGTGAAAAACAAATATGCTGAATAAAGTGGATATAAAAGATTTTTCTGTAGGAAACAACGAACTTGTCTTGATGGCAGGACCTTGTGTTATTGAAAATGATGGGACTACAGCTTTTCGGACAGCAGAAAAATTAAAGGAAATTACATCAGAACTGAAAATCCCATATATATTTAAGGCATCATATGACAAGGCAAACAGGACTTCTTTAGAATCTTACAGAGGTCCCGGCATTGATAAAGGGCTGGAGATTCTCGCAAAGATAAAAAAGGATTTTAATTTACCGATTGTAACGGATATCCACACACCGGAAGAAGCTGATCAGGCGAGAGAAGTGGTAGATATTATGCAAATACCGGCTTTTTTATGCAGACAGACAGATCTTTTGGTAGCAGCCGCAAAGACAGGCAAAGTTGTGAACATTAAAAAAGGCCAGTTTCTTGCCCCAAACCAGGTTGAACAGGCAGCATGCAAGGTTAAGGCCAGTGGAAACGACAAAATTTTAATAACCGAAAGAGGTACCTGTTTTGGTTATGGAAATCTGGTTTCCGACATGAGGGCAATTCCAATAATACAGGGACTGGGTTATCCTGTAATATTCGATGCTACCCACAGTGTGCAGCTTCCCGGTGGTGCAGGGACTACATCTTCCGGTCAGAGAGAATTTGTTTCCACCCTTACAAAAGCTGCTCTGGCAGCAGGAGCTGACGGATTGTTTATGGAAGTTCATCCTGACCCGGAAAACGCACTTAGTGACGGCGCAAATATGATTCCTCTAAATGACGTCAGTGATTTACTAAAGATATGTAAGGATATTTTCTCTGTGATTCGTTAATGAAAACTCTTTATAAATCAAAATGGATTTTGCCCAAAAGTTTGGTAATTATTGAAGACGGCGGTTTTCTTGTAGAAGATGGTGTAATCCTTGATGTTTTAGATCCCAAAAATCTGCGAAAATTCAACTCGAATAATTGTGAAATAGTAGATTTCGGAAATTCAGTCCTGACTCCTGGGTTCATAAATCTTCATGTGCATCTTCAGTATACAGAAATCGGGGATAAAAAGTCTAAAAGTATTGTTAACAGAATAATAAGGCTTTTTTTATATTTAAAAAAATTTTTTATTCTCAAATTTAATAAAAAGAGTTTTGTCTCCTGGATTATTAACTTAATCATTGAATACATTTGCTGGACCAGGGAAGAAAAACAAGAATCATTTAAAGAGGGGTTAAAACAGGTTTTATTATCCGGCACAACTTGTGTAGCACAGCTTTCAGCTGAGGAAGCATATCTTGAAATTTTGAAATCCAGCCCTGTCAGGTCAGCTGTTTTCTTTGAAATTTACGCTGATTCCGAACAAAGTGCAGATATAAATTTTGAAAAATTCAGGCAGGTTTATGAAAAACACAGCCAATCACTTCCAAAAGGAATGATTACGGGGATTTCTCCACATGCTTTTTATAACGTGCATGAGAAATTATGGCAAAAAATTGTTGAATATTCTGAAAAGCATAATGTATTGATACATACACACTTTGCGGAGTCTCCTGAAGAAATGGAATGGCTGAAAACCGGACATTCTGATATTAATAAGTTACATAAGCTGGTAGGAGTTAAAAAATTACAACCATACCAAAAAGGGCTGGACCCGGTTCTGTATCTGAAAAATCTGAATCTTCCTTTTGAAAATGTTATTCTTGCGCATATAAACCAGCTTGAAGAAAAGGATTATAAAGAACTGGCGGATTTGGGAGTTAGTGTTGCACATTGTCCCCGGAGCAATATTATTTTGCATAATAAAACACTGGATATCTTAAAATTGCTGCAATACCTTCCTTCAAGAACAGGGATCGGTACCGATAGTCTATACAGTAACTATGACCTTAACATATTGAATGAGGCAAGGGTTATTTTTGATTCCGGTGCAGGACTTTTTACGGTTCTGGATATGTTGACTATTAACGCCGCAAGGATTTTAAGAATGGATAATATAATCGGCTCTCTGGAAAAGGGCAAACAGGCAGATTTTCTTGTTTTCAGACTTAAAGAAAATGAAAACTATAGAAATTTTATAAATAAAAATTCTCCTGACTCAGTTTATATTTCCGGCAAAACCATAGTCAACGGACAAGTTTTGCAGTCTGAGTCCAAAATGAAATAGAAACACTTTGTTACAATCGTTGAAAAAACGATAAGACCATTAATAAAGTTGATATAAACGTCATCAAAAGGTCTTGTGCTGTTTATTATACCGATTTCAATAAGTAATCTTAAGGGAGCAACAAAAAATTCTTACTTATACTAGAACGAGTTTATTTTTAGGAAAATCCGGCTTTACCGGTTTTAACGGAAGCTAACACATTCTGGTATAGCTTTAATTTTTGACATTTGCCATTTTGGAAATGCTGTCGGTTAATGAAAATTACTTTATTAATACAGGATTAGTTCTCGGTTCAGAGGTCATATACGGTTTTGTTTCAATAATCCTGCTTAATCTGGAAAGGCTGAAGCAAATTACAAAATAAACAAAGGCGATAAAAAGAAGAATTTCCAGTTCGTGATAAGTTCTTTCATAAATAATTTCTCCGGCACGGGTAAGTTCAATAAGCCCTATTGTCGAGGCCAGTGAAGTATCTTTTATCAGGGCGATAAACTGACTAACAAGAGCCGGCATCATCCTTTGAACCGCAAGGGGTAAAATTATATAACTTAACCGCTGAAAAGGGGTTAAGCCCAAACTTACAGCAGCATCAACATGTTCTTTTTCTATGGAACCCAGCCCTCCTCTTATAATTTCCGCCACATAAGCTGAAGTGAAAATTATAAGCGCAAGACAGGATGAGGTAAAAAATGAAGACTGAGTCCCTAGAATATAGGGTAAAAATCCGAAATGAATAAAGAAAATAAAGAGTATAAGAGGAATACTCCTTACTGATTCAATGTAAGCTGTCGCAATAAAACTAAAAGGCTGAATTTTTATATAACGAATAATCCCAAGAAGCATACCCAGAACCAGACTTCCGAGAATAGAGCTTAAAGCCAGTTGTAAGGTCATTCCCAGGCCTTTCATTAAAAAACCTAAATTGTTAAATACATCTTCCCAGTGCATTATATCCTGGCTTCCCTCCCCTGTATTTTTGACATTCTCTCAAATATATTTGAAATCAACGCAATAAATCCTGTTAAAACCATATAAATCAGTGCGCCTACTATAAAGAACTCGAAAAAACGGAAATCATCAACCGCACCCTTATATATGACATAAAATAAATCGGTTACCGCAATAAAACTCACCAGCGAGGAATTCTTTACCAGGTTTATAAACTGGCTTCCCAGGGGCGGAATGGTTATTCTCAAAGCCTGGGGAAATATAATAAGCCGGAAAGTTTCCATCTGGCTTAAGCCCAGACCTCTTGCTGCCTGATACTGCTCTGAAGTTACGGAATTTACCCCGGAGCGAAGGACTTCTGCTATGTATGCTCCTGTATAAATACTCAGGGCAATTATTCCGCAGGCAACAGGGCTTAATTTAAGTCCCAATTCGGGAAAAACTTTATATACAAAATACAGCTGAACAAGAAGAGGGGTGTTTCTTATAATTTCCACATAAGCTGTACCAACAGCAGCCAGTACACTTGAACCCATTGTTCTTGCAAATACAACTACAAGACCTATTAAGAATGCAATCAAAGAGCTTACTGCAGAGATAAAAACAGTGGTTTTTATCCCTGCAGTAAGCTCTGGAAGTGCTTCTATGATAACTGTAAAATCAATTTCATACATGTTTTTAGCTTCATTTGAGTTTATTTTAACTGGGGAGAAAAATTAAAATTCCCCGATCCATTTTTTTTCTATTTTCGCTATAGTGCCGTCTTCAATCATTTGACGCAGAATAAAATTCACTGTTTCTTCAAGGGTCTGGGCTTCATCCCCTTTTTTAAACCCAAGCCCGTAGGGCTCTCTTGTAAGTCGTTCTTTTAGCATAATAAAATCCGGATTTTCGGAAATAAGGCCATAGATAATAGTGTCGTCAGTTGTTAAAACATCACCCCTGCCGTTTTTAAGAGCGGAAAATGCGTCCGTATAGGTTCTAAAACCCAGGACCATCGCAGTTGGCACTACTTCCCTTATATTTTTTTCACTGGTTGAACCCAGTACAACAATTACTTTTTTACCGGCAAGATCGCTTATTGATTTAATAGGACTGTCTTTGGAAACCATTATTGCCTGCCCTGCAACATAGTAGGGGATGCTGAAATCTATTATTCTTCGCCTTTTTGGGGTTATGCTCATAGTTGCTGCGGCAAAATCCACTGTTCCTGAAGTTATAGCAAAAATCCTGTTTGATGACGTTACCTGCTGGAATTCTATGGCATTTTCGTCTCCAAGGATTCTTTTGGCAAGTTCTTTACACAGGTCAATATCAAAACCCTTAACTTCTTCCTTTTCGTTTATAAACCCAAAAGGTTTCGTGTCATAGCGTACTCCCACAATCATCTTTCCTCTTGATTTTACTGTTTCCAAAAGATTTTTTCCGGGTTTTTCTTCACAACCCGTTGTTACACATATTAAAAGTATCAAACCGGTAAAAATTACTATGAACTTTCTTAAAATAATCAACTATCTGCCCTCTTTTTGCACAGGCAAAGCCTGTTTTTTATGCTTGAGAATACTTTTTATAAACTCTTCGGTTAACTTTTTCTCCGGGTTATCAAAAATTTTGGATGGGGGGCCCTCTTCTATAATTCTGCCTTTAGACAGAAAAATTACCCTGTCTGCAACTTCTCTGGCAAACCCCATTTCATGAGTAACAACGACCATGGTCATTCCTTCTTTCGCAAGGTCTTTTATGGTGTCCAGAACTTCCAGGGTCATCTGCGGATCAAGTGCGCTTGTGGGTTCATCAAAAAGCATCACTTTCGGCTGCATCGCAAGGCTTCTGGCTATAGCAACCCTCTGTGCCTGGCCTCCGGAAAGTTGTTCCGGGTACTTATCTATTTTATCCAGTAACCCCACTTTTTCCAGAAGGTACATAGTCTGTATTTCTGCTTCGTTATCAGACATTTTCTTTACCTTAACAGGGGCTAGATTTATATTTTCCCGGACAGTTAGGTGCGGAAACAGGTTAAACTGCTGAAATACTATGCCAACTTCTGACCTTACCCTGTTTAAATCTACATCTTTTGAGGTTATTTCCACATCATCTATAAAAATTCTTCCTCCGGAAACATACACAAGACCGTTTATGCATTTTAAAAAAGTACTTTTTCCGCATCCTGAAGGGCCTATCAATGCAACTATGTTGCCTTTTTCAATGGTTACATTGATATCCTTAAGGACACATAAACTTTTATAATATTTACTTACGTTTTCCAGCTTTATCATTTTTAACAAAATTGGTTGTTAACACGTAGTTATTGTCTTTAACCGGCAATTACTGCCAATTTTCAGAAAATAAGGGAAGATTTGATACTTTCAATTTTACATTTGTTCCTGAGTTTAGTAAATAAACCCTTTGATATATTTTTTTATATCTTTATCCAAAATTCCCCTGAAAATTCTCTTAATTAGTAATTTAAAAATCAGTTTTATGTAATAAACTTAGTTTGGGATATTTATGATCACCTTGAAAAACCTATCTTTTAAGATATAAAGGTACAATTTTAAAATACACTGAGCTGAATTTTTAATTATTTTTATGGTTTGGTATATCTTATGATTAATATTATAAATTATATAAGAGGTAAAATTATGAATAATAAAACAATAAAAGTGAAAAGGCCTGTTAAAGTAAAGACAGTAGTAACAGACAGCTTTAAACAACAGGCAAAAGAAGAACTGAATAAAGAGATCCGGCTGATAGATAACCAGATAATGCAGCTTGAATTGCAAAGCAAGCAGATACAGGACCAGGTATCCGGTGCCGCCTCAGCTTTTTATGGTGAACATGACCTGGAGCAAATCCAGCAGGCAATGGAGGAAATTACAAGAAAACTTCAGCAAATGGGAGAACTAAAACAGGAATTACAGTTTCAGGGTGATAATATAGATCATTTGACCCTGGATAATGTAATAGTTACAGGAAGCCTGGAAAATTATGTTGAGCTTAAGCCCGGTGAAAACCTCTATGAAAAATTTAAAGATGCTGAAATAATAATAAAAGATGGAGTTATTCAGGAGATTGTGCAGTGATCCGGTTGTCTGAAGCCGTATAAAATTATTTATCAGTAATATATAGCCGATCAATTTAAATGATATCTTTACGATTTAAATACAAAAAAGCGGACTGAGCCGCTTTTCATATTTATTTCGATACGTTTAATTTTTATTGCTGTAAGCTGACATATATTCAGGATTCAGTACAAGCCAGGAAAGAGTATTTTTCTCTTCTTTTTCCTCGACTTCCGGATACTTGATAAGGAATGTTCCGCCGTACCTGCCTCTTGAAAAATCAACAATTCCATCTTTAGCCAGGTTCTGAAGAGCTTTTCTTATTGTGTTGCTGCTTACTTTAAGCTCTTCTGCAAGTTTACCCATTGATGGCAGTTTATCTCCGGGTTTAAAGTTGTCTTTAATGAAGTTTTTAAGATAAGCTTCAACTCTTTCATAGTTGTATAAACTCGCCTGGATTGCAGGTGCAAAAATTTCGCTTTCTTTTCCTGTCATGGTCTGCTTATCAGATGGCAAACGCATAATGAATGTACCGTATCTGCCGCGTCTGGACTGAAGTATCCCCTGTTCAATAAGGCGCTTCATCGCATCATGAACAGTTTTAATACTTACTTTTAAAATATCCGCTATTTCATAATGGGACATTAATTTGTCGCCTACATTATATTTTTCTCTAATAAGTTCTTTTAATTCTCTTTCTACCTGGTTAACCAGGGTATCAGAATCTATTATGCATTGTTTTTCAAGGTCTTCGGTGGAAACCTCCGGAACTTCCTTTAATATCCAGCTTGCCTTTTGTCCTTTTATGATTTTTGATTCGATAATACCTGTATTGGCAAGATATTCAACAGCCAGCCTTGTTGTATTAGGAGCGCTGCCTATAATTTTAGCCAGCTCTCTGGAAGATGGCAGTACCTGTCCTACCTGATAACCATGTTTTACAATAAATGCCTTTACGCTTTCAATTGCCTGTTCACGCTTTGAGGTCTGTTTTCTGAGAGTATTGTTAATTGTCTCTCTGTCGCATATAAACGTACCTATACGCTGTTTGGAAGCTACATAACCTTCGTCTTCAATTAATCTTATCGCAGTCTGCACAGTTCCTATGCTGACATTAGTCTTTTCTGCTATTTCTTTTTTTGATGGTAAAAGGTCATTAACCTGAAGTTTTCCATGTGATACGCCGGTATTAATCCATTCTTTCAGCCATTGCGCAAGAATGTTATCCTTAGTCCCAGAATTGTTTCTGAAACCCGGTAACTTGTCCGGCAACTCAGAAACGTCAATTTTTCTTAATACTGATTTTTTGATGTTCTGCAAGTCTTTTTCTTCTTCCCGAATTAAAACACTTTCCTCTCTACTGGTCATATTTTAATCTCCTAACTAAACTCCCCTTATTTTTACAAATAAATTATTATCATGATCAATATTTCTTCCCTTATTATTATTAAAACAATAATAATAAAAAAAATGCGTAATAGATTGTTTTTTATTTGTTAAAAATTATTAAATTTTTGTTAAAAGACCGAAAAGCATTGCTATAAAAAAGTTTCGCAGCTTCACATTTGTTAAGCTTTATTAGCTTTATTAAATTTTTAGAAATATTTTTTTAAGGGAGCAACAAAAAATTCTTACTTAAAATTTTCAAAATAATCCCCACCCACAACCACCCTATAGGTGGCGCAGGCTACGCCTGCGCACTTGTTAGATATAGATTTTTTGAAAATTTTTAGGCGTAAGAACTTTTTATTTGTTCCTTACTTTTATACTGATCGGTATACAAGTGGTTTCTATTTATTTTTCTTAATAAAAAGACCGGTTATTTAACATTATGGAAATGTTTCAGGTAAAATTTAGCTATTATTAGGGTTTAATAAGAGGAGTTTGCAGTGTTTATAAACAAGAAATGCATTTTTGCTTTAATCCTGGCATGCTTTTTGATATTTACAGGGCAAAATGCTATTGCGCAGGATGTTGGTGTAGATATTTATATTGACGATCCTGGCAGGGGTTATGACTATAAATTGTGGCAAAGAAAAGCAAAAGAAGAACAAAAAATCTATGAAACCGGTTTCAAACTTTTAAATGCAAACAAATTTCCACGCAGAGTGCATTTTGTCCTGAATCAGGGATGGAGATCAAAACAAAAAATAAATGCATCAGCAAGGTATAGTCTGGGCACAGTAACTATTTATAAAGGATTACTCAGGTATATAGATAATGACGATGAACTGGCTGCTGTACTGGCGCATGAAATAGCGCATATACATCAGTTAAGCACAGGATTTTGGCCGTGGAAAAGGCTTAAAATGCATTTTGCGTCCAAATATTATGAGTATGACGCTGATTTAAAGGGCATAGACTATATGGTAAAAGCAGGATATAACCCGTTAGCTATGATTTCCCTGTCAAACAAGATTTATCCCGAAAAAAGCGCATTCGTCCAGGCGTTATTATATCTTCTTGAGTTAAGATACCTGTTTATCCCGTCTATTGATACACACCCCAATGGCTCAGACCGACTTTTTAACATGTATGAGCACATAAGAACCAATTATCCGAGGTTTTTAACTGAAGAAAACAAAAACCGTTATTACATAAACTTTCTTATAAACTCTGAAAAAAATGAAGACGTGAAAAATATCAAAGACAGATACGATTTAACTGTACCTGAAGGGTACGAGGACCTGTAAAACTACCAGAGTTTATGCAGGTTCATCTCAATTCTGGTAAGAAGGTCCTTGGCAGGAGTGTAATTGGGATTGTTTTCCAGGCATTTTTCGATAACCTTCTTGCTTTCCCCGTATGCGCCTATAAGATAATTATACCGCCCGAGAAAATACAGGGTTTCTGACTCATCAGGAAGGATTTGCAGGCTTTTTAAGAGATATTTCCTTGCCATATTATAAAAACCATGGTTAAGAAGAGTTCTTCCGATTAGTTTGTAGGCCTCAAGATTGACTGATATAAACACATCATCGTTTTTAATCAGGTTTTCTGCGTATTTAAGCTTATCTGCCTGTATAAAATAGCCTATATCAGTTTCCAGATGATTTCTTATCTGCAAAAAAGTCGGCCTTTTAGCTCTTTTAAGGTGTATAAAATCCAGCAGGGACTTGCCCCACTCGCATGGCTCGGAATCCGGGGCGCTGTACCATAACTTTCTTGCGTCTTCCTCGTTGCCCATCAGGAGTTCGCAGTAACCTGCCTGATATTTTTCGTCTATTTCTTTATAAATTTCCGCTGCTTTTTGGTATTCCTTTTTTTCGAGATAAATAAGCCCAATAGTGTTTTTTATGAGCAAATTTTCTTTTTCATCAACAGCTTCAGATTCCAGCAGGGATACAATATAACTCCCGGCTTTTTTGCAGTCCTTATTTACTAAAAGCTCTTTTCTGGCCTGATGTATTAGGTCTTTAACAGGCTGGCTACTGGTACTCATTATTTTTCTTTAGGTTTATCGGTTTTTAATTTATTGGTAAATAACTGGATTTTACTGAAATAATCAGAGGAAGCGTCTTTTTTGCCTTCGCCAAGCCCGAGAAACTTATCCAGGTCAGATACGACAACTTCCTGAATAGCCTGCTCATTGGCTTTTTTAATTTCTTCGTATATTTCTTCCCTGAAAATAGATATTTCTTTCGGGGCGTTCACGCCAATTTTTACGGATTCACCCCTGGTTTCCAGAATAGTGATTTCGATATTATCGTTTATTATTAATTTTTGACCTTTTTTTCTGGTTAAAACAAGCATCTATAGTCTTCCTTGAACTAATAAACTTAATTACCTTTTTTGGTTTCCTCTTTTTCTTCAGATAATTCTTTAGATTTTTTCTGCTTTTGTTGTTTTAAAACTTTTTCATCAAACAGTTTATGCTTAACAGTATACTTTGTATTGGTAAGCACCAGCTGCATTCCGTTTTTGTTTTCCGCATTAACAACTATAGGTCCCGCAAGGTTAATAGTGCTCTCTTCGGGTTTTCCCTGCGGAATACACACTATATTAAATGTGATAAGGTTATCAGCTCCTGTTAATTCCAGTTTTTTTGACTTATCTTCGGGTATTACAAATTGATAGTCAATTCCAAAATAAGTAGGAAAAGTCACCGGAAAAGCAACATCACCGTTTTCCATGGATTGCAGCCATTTAAACGGGGAGTCCGGCTGATTGTCAACCAGCACATATTTTTGCAGGCTATCATAACCTAATATAGGCTCAATAAAATTGAATATCAGGTCTTCGTTAATTTCTATTTCTCCAAATCTACTGGTGTTTATTTTCATTTATATCAATTCCGTTTTTCTCACACCTGTTTACAAAGAATTTTCTTACAAATCTAAATAAGATAGATAATTATCATAAATTTATAGTATTGATCCTAAAATACTATAATAACTTTTCAGTTAATAATTCTTATGTTAAGTATACACAATATCATAAATAAATAGAAGAATCCTCCTCGAAATACAGTAGAGGGCAGTCTTTAAAACACCGGATACTAATAGTGTTCTAAAAAAATAAACGATAAATAAGAAATTTTATTCAGAAATGAACAAAACGGATAAATTTTAAAAAACCTGTATAAAAAAGCGGTGGCTTTGCCCCCGCCACCTCCAGGGAAGGGGTGGG
>Ga0081527_100416_pt1 | contig 22416 bp, 14 predicted proteins | sample HotLakmasection5_FD_70992 | JGI IMG/M metagenome (GOLD analysis project Ga0081527, IMG submission 70992) | Hypersaline microbial mat communities from Hot Lake, Washington, USA - Section #5 (SPADES assembly) (version 2) | ecosystem: Environmental > Aquatic > Non-marine Saline and Alkaline >... | reverse complement strand
AAGAAAAATGGCCGGATTGTAACATACGATACAAACTTACTGAGCCAAAAAGCTGTTAAAGGCATCAAAGGTCTTAAAGGGAACAAATAAGCTATGAACACTCAAAAATTTACGTCGCTTCTACTACTATTTCCGCTGATGTTGGTTCTTTACAGCTGTGGATCTTCAGATACCGTTACAGTTGTTGACCGAACACCTGAAAGTTCTGTTGACAGTTCAGAAGATGAAAATGCTTCTCAGTCTCAGGATGATTTTATGCAGCTGAATGTCGGGCTGTTGGAACCGGTGACCAACTTTGACCCGTTATTTGCTGATAATCTGAGCACGCTTCGTGTAATCTCTCTGATATACGACGGACTGTTTGAATTAAATGATGAAGGTGATCCTGAACCGAAACTCGTCAGTGATACCGAAGTTTCGGATGATGGCAGGGAATATCAGTTTACCATCAATCGTGATATCTATTTTCATGACAGTAATGCGTTCAGCGCAGGTGTAGGACGGCGTATTCATGCTCAGGACATCAAATGGGCTTTTGAGCGTGCTGCTCAGGTCGATGTCCCAAAAACAGCTGCAGACCTTTTAATGAATATCCGAGGTTTTGAAAACTACTTCATTGAACAGCATCATGTCTATGATCCTGATCATCGGGTTATTAGTGAAATATCAGGTATAGAGGTTGTGGATGCAGAAACGATTCGATTCACCTTGAGAACAGAAGATGAAAACTTTCTGCACAAACTGGCTTCTCCATATTTATCCATTTACCCAAGAGAAGCCGTTGATAACCCTGAAACCGGTCTGAAAAACCAACCAGTTGGAACCGGAGCTTACATCGTTAATGATAAAAGTGAAAATTCCGTCATACTTGCCCGAAATCCATCACCACAGTTTACTGATCAGGCCGAACAATTCCCGATCAACCGAATAGATTTCACTGTTTTTGAAAGTGAAACCGATATTTTTCAACAATTTGCCCGTCAAAATATTGATTGGATACCGGAGCTCGGACCAATGATCCAGCGCCAAGTCATAAATGATGAACGCGAAATTGTCGGATCATACTCCGGACAGTTCAATCTGATTGAGCATGCGGCTTCCCGCTTCACATCAATTTTTCTCAATGCCGAAAGTGAACAGGACCTGGATCCGGTTAAAATTCGTCTCAACAATATCGAGCAAGACCAGCTTGATATGACTGGAAACATTCAAATTCGGGAATTAGAGGATGTAGATGAGGATGATATCGAGTCATCACCGCAAGATTACTACATCGTCTACACCGACAACCCTTTTGCACGTGATCTTTTTACCAATATAAACCGCTCCATTTTTAATGATGAGTCAGATCTGTCATTTTTAGATATACGCACTGCAACCCCCGAAACAGCGCTCTTCAGCAAAACTGTTGATTACATTCACAACCGTTTGGCTCCCAATGATGTGGAACTCTTATGGATTTCAGTTGAAACTCCTATTTTCGGGATTCACCATAGTTATGTAGAGGGATTGAACGCAACTGCTGTGCCCTGGAAACTTCCTGTCGAAAATGTGAATGTTAATGAGTCTGAAAACGACAATTCATGAAATTTTCCATTTTAGCAAACCCTGAAAAGTACTCGGTTCAGGAACCGATCGAGCATATATTAAAGTGGTGTGAAGCAAACTCTCATAACCTGTTCGTGCCACATGCGCTGAAGCCCCAGATTCCGGATCCTGAGAAATCCGGGAATATCATTTTTGTAAATTCTGAGACTGAGGCCGTGCGACAGAGTGAAATTGTAGTAGCTGTTGGCGGTGACGGCACCCTCCTCCATACAGCTCATTTAATTAAAGAAGTGGATCGCCCGGTATTGGGTATCAACTCCGGAAAGCTAGGCTTTATGGCCAATATCCAGCCGGATATGATTCATCACACTCTGGAACAGATTGTTGCCAAAAATTATAAAATTGATGAGAGACGCATGCTCAAAGCTACCTCATCCGGCGGCAATACCTATTATGCACTCAATGAATTTTTATTCACCAAAAAAGAGACTTCCTCGATGATCACCCTCCGGGCGGATTACGACGGAGAATTTATAAACAACTATTGGGCGGACGGCCTTCTGGTGTCAACCCCTACCGGTTCAACGGCATACAACTTATCAGCTGACGGCCCCATCGTGATGCCCTCCACGCCTGTGATGCTGCTAACTCCTATCAATCCACATACCCTCACAACGCGACCGTTGGTTCTGCCCGATCACAATACTCTCACAATCCGCAGCTCGGAGAGCGGAAAAAACACACTCTTTGCATATGACGGCATTATTCAGCCCAGCGAGACTGAATTTGAGGTAAATATTATTAAAAGCGATTTTTCAGTCCGATTGATACAGCTTCCGGAGCAAAACTATTTCGAAACCCTGCGTAATAAACTTATGTGGGGAATGGATCGCCGAAAGGGATAAAGATCTCCAAAATTACTTCAATTCCACTTAGATTTCCGTTATTTTACTAAAAGCATTCTTCATTAAAACTTATAGGATGCTTCTAGGTCTGTCGAAAAAATTATTCTTAATTAAAAAAACAGAAAATCATGAAGATAACAGTTGTAGGAGCCGGTGGTAATGTTGGCTCAACCGTAGCGTTTAGCATTGCAGAGCGTGATTTCGCCAAAGAAGTGGTAATGCTCGACATCGAAAAAAAAGACGGAGACAAAACGTTTTATCCATCAAAAGGACGTGCACTTGACCAATGGGAAACAGCACCTATATCCGGATTTGATACCCGCCTGATTGGCAGCGTCGATTATAAAGACACCAAAGATTCGGATGTATGTGTGATTACAGCCGGTGTACCACGCCGGCCGGGAATGAGCCGGGATGATCTGCTTGAAATCAACAGCAAAATTGTGAGGGATGTAACCGAACAGCTGGTTAAATACTCACCTGACACCATTATTATCGTTGTATCAAACCCGCTGGATGTAATGACCTATGTTGCACATTCCGCGAGTGGTTTGGACAAATCCAAAGTAATGGGAATGGCCGGTATTTTGGATACTGCCCGATTTAGATCATTTTTAGCACAAGAACTGGACGTCTCTCCAAAAGACATTCAATCTCTGTTAATGGGCGGACACGGCGACACAATGGTTCCGCTGCCGCGCTATACCACCGTTTCCGGTATTCCGGTCACTCAATTGATTGACAAAGACAAACTGGACGCCATTGTAGATCGGACCAAGAAAGGCGGTGGCGAAATCGTTGGCCTGATGGGTACCTCAGCTTGGTATGCACCCGGTGCAGCAGCCGCACAGATGGTTGAGGCAATAATGCTCGATCAAAATCGTATTTTCCCATGTGCCGTACTGCTCGAAGGAGAGTACGACATCAAGGATATTTTCCTGGGCGTGCCTGTTAAACTGGGCCACGGTGGAATTAAGGAGATTATCGAGGTTGATTTAGACGAATCAGAAAACGAACTTTTAAGAGCATCAGAAAAAGCAGTCCGCTCCACTTTGGAAGACTTCAAAAAGCTGATGGACAAATAAGCCGCAAATAAAAGAAGACTTGGCTCTTCACTACTTGCATTTAAACCCCAATATGGCCCCGCCGTATTGGGGTTTTTTAATCGCGATCCATTCTAATTAAGAAAACTGTAACAAAAACCTGCGCTTATTCTCTTTATACTATAAATGGAACGTCAGCTCTAAGAAGCTAAATACAGCACTTTTAATTTAACCGCTAACGCTATGATGGGATATACTGAAGTTATACAGGTCATGGGAGCCATGATCATTTTTGCTTTAGTGCTCACTACGGCAAATCGCTTCATGCTCAACAACGATACCGTAAGAGTCAGCTCAGAAGTTGAAGTACGTGCTGTTTCCATCGCACAGGATCTGATTGAGTTTTCCAAAACGGTTCCATTCGACGCCGCCACTGTTGGCAATAATGTACCTGACGATGTTCCCGACGATTTTGTAAATGGAAATCCGGTTCCCTCAACAACAGCAGCCAATCGCCAAAATATTGATTCTTTTGAGGAATTAAATGACTACAGTGAAACACTGAATACGGATTTAGGTGAATTTGAGGTTACTTCGGTAATTGAATATATGGATCCATCCGATTTGACTTCAACAACCACATCCAGATCGATTTATAAAAGAATTTCCGTTACTGTTTCCAACGAATCCATGATGAATGATGTAAATTTGAGCTACGTTCGGGTTTACAACAATTCCAACTGAGAGAAATTATGAACTTAGGATTAGTTACAAGTTTTATTATCGCCGCGCTTCTGATGCTCTCAATCGTATCCATGAATTTAAGAATGAGCCAGAGCACCCAGGATATCTCTATGCATAGCATGAGCCAAAACCATGTGAGTGCAATCAGCGATATGATTCAGTATGATTTTCCAAAGGTTGGCTATAATGTATCAGGGCCGATTACTGATCCTATAACAGTTGCTGAAGAAGATGAAATTCAATTTCAAGCCAATTTGGATAACGACACAGGAGAATCTGTAGAAACCGTTACCTGGAGACTGGAAGACGACGTTTTAGCCGGCTCTATCAACTCAGATCACAGGTCATTGGTGCGTGATGTGGGTGGAGACTCACAAGAAATTAATGTAGGAGTCACCCGGTTCGAAATTCGGTATTACAGCTTTGGAGATCCGAATCCAATGACAACACCAGTGACAAATACTGAAGATATAAACCGAATTGAAGTCATCCTGGAAGTGCAGCCGAGAGAGGGTACCGGCCGCAATAATCAATACACAACATCATCCTGGCACAGAGTCTTTACTCCGCCAAATTTAAATTTATGAGGTAATTCCTATGGGACGAGCCATGCTTATTATTGTAGCCGGTGTACTGATTTCGCTCGGCATCACACAAACATCCGTTTTTGGAGGCCTGAATAATTTGGCCGGCCATTCGGCTAATTACGCTGAAACCGCACAGGCCAAAAACATTGCCTATATGGGAACTGAGCTTGCCATTCAGGAAATGATAAAAGATCCCAGTTGGAGAGATGGAGAATCTGCCACTTTCGATATTGACAGTGGGAGTTCTTCCGTAACGATAGAAGAGATTAATACAAATGAATATCGATTGATTTCAACGGGTACGTTTAATGATGAAGTTCAGACCATTACAATGGTTTTACGTGAGAACAGCAGTAGTGGTGTACCAAAATTTCAGTCAGCACTGGGTATTATTATGGAGGACCCTAATGATTTTACTTTCGACGCAAGTGGAAACGCAGGAATTGATGGTAATGATGCAAGTGGTACTTGTCCGGCTGTTCCAGGTGTAATGGTTTCACACGATGATGATAAAAACTATGTGGAAAACAACGCTTCCGGTTCATCAAACATAGAAGGAGATCCTCCGGTTGGGGTTAACAGCGATTTTAAATTTGATGAGGTTGTAAAATTAATAGAAGCATTGGATGGACCAGGTGCAAACTATTTGCCCGGCGGAAATTACAAAGGTTCTTTAGGAACTGCTGACAATCCGGGAATCTTTGTTGTTAACAACGAAACGAAGATTACTGGTAATAAAGAAGGATTTGGTATTTTAATTATTAAGAATAGCGGTAAATTGCAAGTAGACGCAGAACTGATACTTCGAGGTACGATGAAATTCAATGGATTAGTAATTTTTGAAAACGCATTCGCCATCGATGGAAAAGGTACCCCAGAAATTAGAGGCTCAGTGCTTGCTGGTAAATCTAACAAATGGTCACCTAAATTTGATGTGGATTTAGGTGGAACAGCCGATATTAGATATGATTGTGAAGCACAAAAATATGCTGATATGGCCGCCGCTGGATATGTGAATAGTAATATGGCTTTCCAACAACTTAGTGTCTACGAAAATTAAATACTCACTCTGACCCCTAATTCACGAATCTCTATCTCAGAACTCCGCAAGCCAATTGCGGAGTTCTGTAGTTTCAGGCCGCTGTCATCTCCGTCCGGGCCGTAGATCGGATCATCAAAAATGGGGAACCCTGCATGTTTCAGATGGAGACGAATCTGGTGGGTTCGTCCGGTTACCGGCTCACATCTTACGATCGTCTTACCGTCAACCACTTTCTCCGGGCTGAACTTTGTGATTGCGGGTTTAGCTCCATGCAGTCCCTCTCCGCATTCAAACACAAATCCTCTCTTTCTTCGAATAGGCGCATCCACCGTAAATTCATTCGTTACCTCGCCGGCTACAACCGCATGGTACACTTTTCGAACGTTTCCTTCTTCAAATGCAGCTCTCAGTTTTTTGGCTGATTCTTTGTGTTTGGCAAGCAGAACCACCCCTGAAGTCACGGCATCCAGCCGGTGCACCATTTTCAGATTCTCATAGCCTCTCTCTTTCAGCATATAGAGAAGCGTGTTTTTGTAATACCTTCCGCCTTGGTGCATGGGCAGGGGCGCCGGTTTGTAAACCGCCAGCCAATCAACCGTCTCATCCAATACACGAATATTTGAAGCTACGGCCGGCTCTTTCACTTTAGGCGAGTAGTGGTGCAGCTCCCGGTTTTCCTGTAGAATATCGGCATAGGATACCGGCCTGCCGTTGTCCAGAATCCAGCCACGATCAATGCGGTCCAGCCAAATATTCCGCCCTGCGTAGGGAAACCGTTCATCAAAAAAATCGAGAACCGTTTTACCTGCATCTGCCGGCCTGATCCTGATCTTGCGAGTCAGTTCATACGGAGCAACCACCCGAACCGGGCACGCTGATCTCTCTTTCTTTAAATTCGTCATCAAAGTAGTTATACCATTTTCTAAATGGGCGGAACGCATTTTCCGGATCAAATGGCCGCTTGAATTCACTCTGCTTACACGCCTCGCTGCAGCAGCCTTCCATCAATCGGGCTCCCTTTTCGGAACAGACAAACAGCTTGTTGCACTCCATATTTGCGCAGTTGACATAGTTGTCGGCCGGTTTTCCGGTAATTTCACAGTGGGCAACCGGTTCCAGATTGTTTTTGTTCACAGGCACAACAAGACGGTCATCAAACACAAAACATTTTCCCTTGAAATGCTCGCCGCCCTCTTCCTTGGCGTAATTCAGAATACCGCCGTGAAGCTGGTTCACATCTTCCCAGCCCTTCTTTTTCATTAAAACTGAAAACTTCTCGCAGCGGATTCCACCGGTACAGTACATTAGCACTTTCTTGTCTTTGGGAATTTCATTCTCTTTCTCCTCAAGCCATTTCGGAAAATCGAAAAAATTTTCGACCTGAGGTTTCACTGCCCCCTCGAAGTGGCCCACTTTCGATTCATAATCATTCCGTACGTCGATCATCACATAATCCTCGCCGGACTCCATCGTTTTTCGCCACTCACTTGGCGGCATGTGATATCCGCCTTCTTCAGGATTCACACCGTCCACATGCAGCGCTACAATCTCTTCCCGGACTTTGCACTTCAGCTTGGCAAAAGGTACGGATTCGTGTTCATCACACTTGAACTCCGTGTCCTCAAAACCCGGGAGTGACCAAACATACTCTTTATAAGCCTGCATCTGCTCGGGCGTGCCACCCAGTGTTCCGTTCAAACCTTCATCACTGATGTACACCCGGCCTTTTACTCCAAGGTCCTTCAAAAAAGCCTTGTGCTCGTTGCAAAACTGTTCTGGATTTTCAATATGTTTGAAGTTGTAGTACAGAATTACTTCGTAATTCATGGAAATAGACGTTTTATTCAAAAGTGGCGTTATTCTTCTGTTTATGTGTTAGTTTCACTGAGCCGGGATTTACTTTGAGTTTGGTTAAAGAATTCCCCCTTAAAAAAGGGGGGAGACAGGGGGGTGTTCATCGGAATATTTCTAAACCTAATGAACACCCCACTAAATCTCCCCTTGTTAGGGGAGACCTTTTCATTCTTTTCAGACTTAAACTCAAGGTATTTCCTGTTTTTACACAGCCTTAAAATTACGAATAATTCAACACTTTATTACCTCCGATTCAACATAAAAATGACGTTCAACCGTAATTTTCTCCTCCCGATTTTTCTGGCTTTTGCACTTATCCTACCTTTGGAAGGATATTCTCAAACTGCAGAAAATCCGGTTTTCAGAGATCTTGATCAGCGTGTAGAAAGAGGAGAAATTTCACGTGAACAGGCTCTGACCGAAAAATTCCGTTATGCATACAGTAGGGAACATCATGAAATGATCTTACAAAAAGATGCTCAACACTCTCCGATCAAATGTACGGTCCCTCTCCACTCCGAGTTTATGGTATACCGTGACCAACTGTCCGGAAGTTCCATTCAGGAAATTGAGCGCTATATCGAGCGTCCCGAATCCTCGCATCTTCAGGAGTACCTATCACCCTCCGGGAATTTTATCCTTTATTATGAAACGGAAGGAGACAATGCTGTACCCCCGGAAAGCACCATAGAGCCGGGTATTCCCGATTACATTCACAAAGCAGCTGCTTCAGCCGATTCATCCTATCGCCATGAAGTCGAAACTTTGGGATTTGTCGATTTCCTGAGCGATGGTCCTTATGAAATCTATTTTGAAGATATTGATTTTTATGGAACCACCACTTCATCCGGCTCCTCCTCTTACATCACCATCAACAACAACTTTGAGAACTTTCCGGAAAATTCTCATCCCGACGGGGATGTAATCGGAGCCCTTTACGCCACCATAGCTCATGAAATAAAACATGCCATTCAGTATGCCACAAACCGGTGGGACGGGAGTGCGGGAAGCTTCGACTGGATTGAGATGGATGCCACAATGATGGAGGAGATTGTCTATCCCGATGTGGACGATTACTACAACTACATCAAGGAAGATTTTGATTCAGATACTGCCAGCAGTCAATCGATCTTTGGCTCACCTGCAACACCCACTCCGGGTGCATATTCTCACATTACATGGATGCTCTATTTTGCAGAAGTATACGGAATGGAATTCTGGGTAGATGTCTGGGAACAGTTGATTGAAGACAGAACCAAACCATTTTTTGATGCAATTGATCAATCACTGTCTGAACGTGACCGGACGATTGAAAGGGATCACTTGACGAATCTGCTTTGGCACATTGCTTCCGGGCCGATCTACTCGTCATCAGACTTCGGTTTTGAAGACAGGGAAAATTATCCTACACCAAATTTCACTAGTGATCTGGGCATTGCTCCGGGACAAACCAACGGATTTACTCTCCGCCCTATGGCCGCTCATTTTATCGAGGCATCACCCTCCAATGTTGCGCTAGGGCAACCGCTGTTCACACTTGAGTCTGACCAAGAGGGAATTGGATTGGGAGTGATCGGCTATTTCCGTGACGGCTCTACAGATATTCAGCTTGCTCTCAGCAGTTCATCTGAGCTGCAAACGCTTCAAACATCCTGGGACTGGAGTGAACTGACCGATTTAGCCATTGCCGTAGTAAACACAAACCGCTCCGGCACAGCTAATTACGTGCTGCAAATTTCTTCAGAGCTACCTGAAGAGGATCTAATTGCCCAAAATTATCCCAATCCTTTTAATCCAAATACAAAGATTGAATATGCCATCACGGAGTCTCAGCCGGTTAAAATTGAAGTGTTTGATGCCATCGGCCGCAAAGTTCAAACGCTTGTGGATCGGGATCACTCCGCAGGTTTTTACTCCGTTGATTTTGACGGAAGCGGACTTGCATCCGGAATGTATGTGTATAGAATTACAACGGACCGGACTGTTCTCGATAAAAAGATGCTGCTTATCAAATAGAGACGCGGATTGAGCGGTTTTTATTCCTCGTCACGGAGCTCCGCTCCGAGACGACAACCAAGCAGCTCTGCTGCATATAAATATTTGGTGCAAACACCGCCTCTATTCTACTCAAAACTAAATACCACGCCCTCTTTTCGGCGGATATTTAGTTATCCCTTCATTGGGCTATAAACAGGACACTCCGCTGGAGTGACACTCTGCCATAAATCGATTGTTCATTTTGAAGCTAACAAGCTTTCACAAATCCGTCTATTTACTGAATTTGCATGCTGACGGGTTGATATCGGTCATTCGCCGTTCGGTAATTCATAGTCTCTCTCTTCTTGTCCTACAGATCGCCTGATCCATAAAATGATTATTCCCTCGTCATGGAGCTCTGCTCCAAGACGACAAGCACGCAGCTCTGCTGCATATAAATATTCGGTGCAAACACCGCCTCTATGCTACTTAGAACTCAATACCACGCCCTCTATTCGGCGGGTATTTTTTTATCCGTTCATTTTTCTATAAACAGGTCACTCCTCCGGAGTGATTCATTGATCATAAATCGATTGTTCGTTGCTAGCTATTCGTAGTTTTTACGCCCCCGTCTGCATGCTGCATTTGCAGGCTGACGGGTTCATATCGGACATTTATTGTTAGATGATTTGTTGTTTGTTACCAATTGTCCAACGGATCTCCAGACGTCTAGAAACTTCGTGGCACGACTCAAAGTCGTACCACGAGTAATTGATTTCATAAACAACAACCCGACTGACCGTCTGGAACGGTCTGTCGGGAGACCTGGCTCAAAACCTCAATCACCCATCAGTAATTCTCTTTGATGAACTCGAGAACTTTCTGCATTTCCAGTCTCATCTGGTTACTGCTGATCACGTAGTTGTTATTCAGAAAGCTAAAATTTAGTCGGCGGCCGGAATCGGTGTAAATATATCCGCTGAGAGCCGTAGTGTTACTCAGGGTGCCGGTTTTGGCATAGACGTACGGATCTTCACCTTGCGGTGCCTTGTAAAGTCCGCTGATGGTTCCGCGAACCCCGCCAATTGGAAAGTAGTCAAGAGTTCGCTCTTCACCGAATTCATCCATCAGTTTTTCGAGAAGAATAACCAAGGAGTGTGGAGTAACCAGATTGTATTTCGTCAGTCCGGACCCATCCCGCCAGTTGGGGCGCTGAGGGAGATCATCAAAATGTTCATCGAGTACATGCCTGATTGCCCGTGATGTATTCATATCCCCAAACTCCTGTTCGGAAATCATCAGCATTAGCTGCTCGGCGATAAAATTGTCGCTAACCACCATAAAGCGCTTATAAAGCGAATCGGCAGATGTGCTGAAATGGGTTTCATTAAACTCTAAATCGACAGATTCCGCATACTGAACTTCCCTGCCCAGCGTGTCGGATAGCATCTCCACAAAAAGTTCGTTTTCATATACAAACGGCACGTTTCGTTCCTGTCTTGCCGTATCTGCCTTGGGAGTGTAGAGGATGTCGTTCGATCGATGTGACCGTCTTACCAACTGAATTTCATCACCGTTCCACTCATCCCGCTCAATATAGCGTTCGAAAAATTCAGGTTTTACAGGTGTTTCCTCATTTAGCTGAACCAAGGCCACCTGCTCGGTCTGCAGCCGCATCATATTTCCATAAATAGGGAAAGGGGATTTTTCAGGAGCATAAGCGGCAGGATACCAGTCCCAAGCCCAGCCTGCTCCAAAATGTTCATCCGAATAATTTTGATCCGTAAAAACCAGCACTTCTTCCCTTTCAGACAGAAAATCATACACCTCCATAAAATCGAAGTTGGGATTCAGAAAACCCGGATCACCTGTTCCCTGGAAATAGAGAGTGTCATTTTCCACTGTATAGCGCAATGAAGGAAGTTCGTCAGGGAGTGACTTGAGCGCCGCATAGAGCGTTAAAATTTTCGTGTTGGATGCCGGTACAAAAAATTGATCCGAATCACGCTCGTAGAGCATAGAATCAGATTCAGAATCAAAAAGAGCAAAACCGGTCATGCTTTGGGAGAAAGCTTCAGAATCTTCAAAAAGGGCATGGATCTCCAGATAGTCGGTCTCTGTCACTTCATCAGAAGTAGTGGGCTCAGTGGTTTGGCAAGAAAGAAAAAATAAGCCGATTGTTAAGAAGTAGAAAAGTCGGGAAAGTAGCTTTCGAATCATCAATTCGGTTAATTAATTGGTTTATAGAGAGTTTCTAAATACGCTCAAAAATAACAGAGTGCCGTGTAGAATTTTGTAAAACTATTCACCATTTCAAATTCTCATTTTCTACCGGCTTTATTTTGGAAACTCGCTATATAGCAATATTTCAACACCTTACGCTAATTGACGACATATTTTTACTTACGTGAAAAGCCTTATTCAGTGCAACTCAAAGGATATCCGAAAAGCGCTTTTTTCATTGAATCTTAATCAGATTATGATGAATATTGAGAGTGTTCGGTTCAGTAAAGCTTCAAGATTACTGAACTTGCTCAAATAAATAAGATGGGAACCAATCGGACAGCTCAACCTTATCGGCATCCGACATTCTCTTCTCATCCAAATTCAAAAAATAAGAAGGAGAAATATGCAAAAAGTGCTACGATTCAAATTACTCTCTTTGCTTGGTTTTATGCTTCTATTATCCGCCTCTCAGGCCTTTGCTCAAGGTTCTGTTACAGGTACGGTAACAGATGCTGAAACAGGTGAAGAACTGATAGGTGTGAATGTGGTCTTACCCGCACTCAACATCGGCGATGCAACCGGATCTGACGGAACGTATCTGCTATCAGATATTCCGGAAGGAGAATACCGTATTGAAGCTCGCTATGTAGGGTACGAAACTGTTCGCCGTACCATTACGGTTGAGGATGGTGAAGAGGCTGTTGTGAATTTTGAAATGACCGAATCTGTCGATGAACTCGGTGAAGTGGTTGTGACAGCTTTTGGTGTGGAAAGAGAAAGCCGCTCTATCGGTTACTCTATTCAGGATGTATCGGCTGAAGACATTGGGCGTTCCGGTTCTGATAATGTCCTGGGATCACTCCAAGGTCAGGTCTCCGGTGTACAGATTAACCAAGGTGGCGGTGGTGCTGGCCAGGGCTCACAGATATTCATTCGTGGGTTTACATCTCTTGACCCAAGTGCCGATAATCAGCCGCTATTTGTTGTGGACGGTGTGCCAATAGATAATTCTACTAATGAGTCTTCTGGTCGTCCTCGTGGAATGTCAAACAGAGCTGTTGACATTAACCCAAATGATATTGAGTCGGTTTCCATCCTTAAAAGCGCCCCTGCTACAGCTCTCTACGGAGTTCGAGCCGCAAACGGCGCTGTGATTATCACAACCAAAAAAGGTGAGCCCGGAGATATACAAATTGACTTCTCACACAGTATCAATCGAGAAGATGTGATTAACCGACCTGACTATCAGGATGTTTATGGGCCGGGCTTTGGCTTTTCTTCAGATCCTGATGGATTTTGGCCATCGTGGGGTGCGCCATATAGTGAAACTCCGGATTTAACTTATTACAACAACTGGGAAAACTCGATGAGAACGGGTGTTGGAATCAATAACTCCGTAAGTGCATCCGGGGGTACTGAAACCGTAACCTTTTTCGCTTCAGTCTCTAATTCTCATAACAAGGGAATTATTCCAAATAATGACTGGGACAGAACATCCATCAGGCTTTCCGGCGAATTGTTTCAGGGACCATTGACCGTTTCCGCAAGTGCCAACTATGTAAATTCAGGCGGTAACCGTGTACCCTTCATCAGTTTCATGGAACGACTATCCTATTGGAATACCAGTGCAGATGTTACTGATTGGAGGCATGAGGACGGTACCATGAAATCAGACAGCAGGGATGGCCGTGGTTCTGGTCGAAATCCACTGTATGACGCTTATACAAATACCTATGAGGATAATGTAAATCGACTTATTGGTAACCTTAGAGCATCTTATCAACTAAGTGACTGGATGTCAGTTGACGCTCTTATAGGTCTCGATACTTATAATGACGAAAGGACTGAAATTGAACCCGGTCCACTTGGACTTGAAAATGAGTTCGTCTGGAGTTTGGTGGATGGATTCAGAGAAGAAACCCGAATTTCAAGCAGGGATTTGACTACAAACATCTCACTGAATATTGATCGGGATATTACAGAAGATCTTGGTATGACGCTAAGAGTAGGTAATGATATTTTTGATCGTTCCTCCAACTCTGTGAGAGCATATGGTGCAGGTTTCGTCGTGCCAGAATTTAATCACTTCAGTAATGCGACTAATGTGAGCATCAATCAAAGTTTATCTCAACGCCGATTAGTTGGTGTTTACGGCGATTTAAACCTCGATTGGAATGATATTGCTTATCTGAATATAACCGGGCGAAATGACTGGTCATCAACTCTACCTGAAGAGAGCCGATCATTCTTTTATCCTTCCGTGAACTTAGGATATGTATTCAGCGACATGGTTGAATTACCAGAATGGATGACTTATGGAAAGGTTCGGGCTTCTTATGCTGAGGTAGGTAAAGACGCACCTCCTTACAGGACTCAAAGTGTGTTTGTGGCACCTTCCATTTTCCCACTGGGTGGTCAGACAGGATTCACCCAAGGTGCAACCATTGCCTCTCCGGATCTTAAACCGGAACGAACGCTCTCATCCGAACTCGGAATTGACCTTCGATTTTTGGATAATCGTTTAGGATTTGATTTTACCTGGTACAAGGCCAACAGTAAAGACATGATTATCCCGGTTCCTGTATCAAACGCTACCGGATCTTCTCAATTTGTAACCAATGCCGGTGAAATTGAAAATAAAGGGATTGAGTTAACATTACGGGCAACCCCGGTTGAGAACCGTGATTTCCAATGGAATATCACATCCAACTTTACCCGTAACCGAAACGAGGTTGTAAGTATTCGTGAGGGTGTAGATGCAATTTTCCTTGGTCAAATCTCTGCATATATCAATAATCCGTTTATGCAGCTGATTCCGGGTGAATCCTATGGTGCGATCTGGGGAACAAACTATGCACGATACGGAGCCGATCCGGATGACAATAAGATCGATACCAGCCTTCCAATCATCATCGGCGACGATGGATTCCCGGTAGTTGAAAGCGATCCGAAAATTGTTGGAGACGCTACCCCTGACTGGACCGCAAATATTTTCAACCAGTTCAACTACAAATCGTGGGATTTCTCATTTAACATCGATGTTGTGTACGGTATAGATAAGTACAACAAGCTCGATAACTGGGACGCCGCTTTTGGGCATACAACCAATACGCTGAACAGAGAAGATTACGTTGTATTTGACGGTGTGCTTGAAGACGGTTCAACAAACACACAGGAGGTCTGGCTAGGACAAGGTGTTGACCCTGAAACAGGACGCGACTATGGCGCCGGATATCACAGAAATACTTACCGTGTTGCTGTTGAAGAATCAACAGAAGACGCCTCTTATGTTAAACTGAGAAGCGTTGCTTTGGGTTACTCACTTCCGCAGTCTGTTCTTGAAAATGTTCCATTCACTCAAGTACGTGCCGGTGTAAATGCAAACAACATTCTGTTGTGGACACCATTTTCACAGTACGATCCGGAAGCGTTTGTCAGCTCGGGCAGTAACCTGGTCGGTTTGGTAGACCTGGCTTACCCCGGTACACGCAGCCTGACGTTCTCTCTAAACTTCTCCTTTTAATCCATGAGGTATCACACAATGAAACAATCAATAAAACTACTTCTTGTATTTGTATTGACTACACTCATGGCATTAGGGTGTAGTGACTACTTAGATATTAATGATGACCCGAACAATCCGACAACAGCTCCAATCGAAGGACTGATGTATCAGACATCGTTCGAAACAACCCGCAATACCCAAAGGGTAGGATCCACAACTTCATTTTTCGTCCAGCACTTCGCTTCACCCAATAATGCAGCAAGTACGGACATTCATGAATCTGTTTCCTACGGTGGTACATGGTCCAACCTGTACTTCAACATTAACGACCTGATGAATCTGGTTGAGGAAGCTGAAGAGGTTGGAGCTCCGCATTACAGTGGTGTAGCCAAAGTTCTCAGAGCCTACAACTTAAGTTTGTTGGTCAACATGTTTGGAGATGTACCTTATTCAGAAGCATTTTCTGATGAAATACTTCAGCCCACGTATGACAGCTCTGAAACCATCTATGATGCTATCCTTCAGGATATAGAAGATGCCATCTCAGAGCTAAGTGCTGCGGAGTCAGTTGCTTCACCGGGTGATGATGACATGATCTATGGCGGTGATCTTACTGCCTGGACCCGCACTGCATATTCGTTGCAGGCCCGTTTTCTGAATCACTACAGTAAACTTGGTTCTTATGATCCGGTTGCTGTACTGGAAGCTGTAGATAACGGCTTTGCAAGTAACGATGAAGACTTCGAAATGGAGTTCTTTGACGAAAGCACAGCCAGTCAGAATCCATGGTATCGCGTAGCCGAAAACAATGCCGGACTGCTTTTGGGCGGTTGGTTATCAGATCAAACCGTTGACCACTTAAACGGTGAAACATACGGAGTTTTTGATCCTCGTATCGAATTCATCACAGAACCGGTATCAGATGAAGATGATCCACAGTTTGGCGAGTATGTTGGCACCCGAAACGGTGCAGGCCGTGGCAGTGCTCCCGAGCAAGGTGTTCGCGCCGTACTTGCCGTCGATTCCTACTATGCATCCGGACCAACAGCTCCGCTGGAAAACATGACCTATGCCGAGCTGAAGTTTATTGAAGCGGAAGCCGCACTGGCAGTTGGCGGAGAAGAAACTCGTGCATACGCTGCATACGAAGAGGGAATCCGTTCACACATGGAAAAACTCGGTGTTGACGAAGCCGATATTGATGATTACTGGAATGAATCAAACGTATCTGTTGGAGCCACAAATCTCACCATTGATGAAGTCATGAAGGAGAAGTACATCGCAACATTCCTTAATCCTGAAACATGGAATGATGCGCGCCGTTATGACTATCAGTATGAAGGTTTTGAGGCACCTGAAAACTCAGCTCTTGGCGGAGAAATGATCCGTCTGGTACGATATCCGGACTCTGAGCTTCAAAGAAATGAGGCTAACGTGCCTGACCGGTCTATGACCGACAGAGTATTCTGGGATGCCAACTAATCTCAAACTCTCTTAACTCAAAGCCCGTCTCCTTCAACGGAGTCGGGCTTTTTCTTTTTGTGACAGCTCTTTCGCAATCATTGCTGCCTTGCGGTCGCTGCCCCAGCGAAAGTTGCCCACTATACCGGTTGAAGCCACCACTCTGTGGCAGGGAATGAGATATGCGATATGGTTTTGTCCAATGACTGAACCAACCGCACGCGAAGCATTTGGTTCCCCCATCCCATTCGCCAATTCCCCATATGTTATCAAGCGGCCGGGCCATATTTCGAGCAAAGCTCTCCAAACACTGATTTGAAAAGGTGTTCCCATAAGGTGAAGTTTCAACCTACTTCCTTCAGGTAGATTTCCCTGAAAAAATTTAACAGTTTCCACATGAATATCGCGTTGCTGTTGTACCGGGATTCCATTTTGAATTTCAGTGCTGATAAAATCCTCAGTTGAAAGCTTCCCATCCATAAACGAAATCAAACAAATTCCCTGTCCGGTTGACCCAATGAGTTTCTCATCATTAGATGTAACACTCAAAAAACATTTTAAATGTGTTTTCTTATTGAGCTGAACCAGTGACACCTGTTCTGCCTGAAGACACAACATATCTCCATATATATCGGAAAAGTGCATTTTACGGTACAAAAAATTGATCAGAATCGTGTCATAGAGCATAGAGTTAGATTCCGGATCAAAAAGAGCAAAACCAGTCATGCCTTGTGAGAATGCTTCAGAATCTTCAAACAGGATATTGATCTCCGGATAATCAATCACTTTCTCATTATCAGAAGCAGTGATCTGACAATAAAAACTTACCCGATTGTTTATAAGTAGAAACGTCGGAAAAGTATCTTACAGATTATCAGTCCGAGTAATTAATTGGTCTGCAAATATTTATAAACTGCGCACAAAAAAACATTAATTCCAAAATTGAATTATGTAAAATTAATTACAACTCTATTTTAGCAATTCATCGGCCACCTATCCAAGAATTATCTATACAACAATTTTACAATACCTTACGTCTTGACTTTAGTTAATTTGACTATGTAAAAAATTATGATTTACGGCAACTTAAACATGTCAAAAAAAGCGCTTTTTCAATTGAATCTTTATACGATATTGATGACTATTCAATAGTAAAATTCAGTAAAGCATCAATTTTACTGAACTTGCTCAAATAAATAAGATGGGAACCAATCGGACAGCGCAACCTTATCGGCATCCGACTTTCTCTTATCATACAAATCCAAATAATAAGAAGGAGAATTATGCAAAAAGTGCTACGATTCAAATTACTCTCTTTGCTTGGTTTTATGCTTCTGTTATCTGCCTCTCAGGCCTTTGCTCAAGGTTCTGTTACAGGTACGGTAACAGATGCTGAAACAGGTGAAGAACTGATAGGTGTGAATGTGGTCTTACCCGCACTCAACGTAGGTGATGCAACCGGTTCTGACGGAACCTATTTACTGTCAGACATTCCGGAAGGAGAATACCGTATTGAAGCTCGCTATGTAGGGTACGAAACTGTTCGCCGTACCATAACGGTTGAGGATGGTGAAGAGGCTGTTGTGAATTTTGAAATGAACACCGCAGTTGATGAACTCGGCGAAGTGGTAGTAACTGCTCTTGGTATAACTAGGGATGAACGATCCATAGGATATTCAACTCAATCTGTCTCGAGTGAAAACCTTTCATATGCTAATGAGAAAAATGTAATTGGCTCTCTGGCAGGCAAAATTTCAGGTGTGCAAGTTGTCGGTGCATCAGGAGCAAGTATGGGAGGCACTCAAAAGATTAAAATTCGTGGTATAAACTCTATCGGCGGAGGCGATGAGCCACTTATAGTTGTGGATGGAACACCGATTTCTAATGCCAATTTTGCAGGAAGCACTGGACGAGATTATGGCAACCTTGCCCAAGATGTTAACCCTGATGATGTCGAATCCATAAATATTCTAAAAGGACCAGCAGCTTCCGCACTCTATGGTATTCGCGGTCAATACGGAGTTGTTATGATAACAACCAAAAAAGGTGCAAAAGACTCCGAAAGATTTACAGTTGACCTTAATGCAAGCACATCAATTGAACGTGTTGGAAATTTAATGCCTCTACAAAATAAATATGGTGCGGGGAGCATGCAGACATTCCCTACCCTACCAAATGGAGACCCATACGTGCAATCGAGTTTTGATCAAAGTTGGGGACCAAGAATGGATGGAACACCTGTTAGGCATTACGACAGTTTTTATCCGCAAGATCCAAGCTATGGAGAACTACGCCCGTTTGACCCACAGCCGGATAACATCAAGGATTATTATGAAACTGGTACTAATTTTAGTCAGGGTGCCACCATTTCAGGCGGAGGAGAAAATACCCAGCTTCGCATTAGCTTTAATAACACTAGTATAACTGGTGTAGAACCAAACACTGAACTACAGAGAAATAATGTAGGGGTTAGCGCCGGAGCGGATTTATCTGACAAATGGAATGTTTCTTCCAATGTTAACTTTGCTGCAAATAGTGCGCGCAGACCTTCCCAGGGTGTTCAGGCAGGATCACGATATTTTGGACAGTGGTTTCAAAGAAATCTTGACATGAACCGGATGAAAGATTACCGCTATGAAGACGGAACCATAAAACATTGGAATTTGACGGGATTACGCACCGATGAAGGAGAAGCTGCACACTTTAACCCGCTTTATTTCAATAATCCCTATTTCAATGCTTATGAAAATATTGGAGAAGATAGTCGCACAAGATTATTTGGTGATATTGGGGCTACTTATCAACCAAGCGAAGCATTATCACTGACTGCCACAATTAGGTCAGATATGTATACTCAAAATATTGAAAGCCGAACAGCATTTGGTGGAACAGGCACCCCGGGTTACTCTACAGGAAAGTATGAAAATCGTGAAATGAACTACGAGTTTCTTGCCCAATATGACAATCGTTGGGATGAATTTTCACTGAGCGGAAGCCTTGGTGCTAACCTATATGACCGTAATTATACGTATGTATCACAATCTACTTCTGGTGGTTTATCAGCGCCTGGATTTTATAATATTGATGCATCCGTTGATCGGCCTAATACAAGCTCTTATTTACTTAGAAAAAAAATACTAAGTGCATACGGTTTGGCATCACTGGGATATATGGACACATATTTTATTGACTTGTCCCTCAGGAATGATAAATCCTCAGCACTTCCTGAAGATAACAATTCTTACTGGTATCCTTCTATTTCAGGTAGTTTTGTATTTAGTGAAGTTGTTGATTGGGAGCCTTTAACACTAGGTAAGCTAAGGACGAGTTATGCGCAAGCGGGTTCTGATCTATCACCATATCAAACTACTCAGTCCTTTGTAGTTGGATCCGAATATGGGTCGGTCAGTACATTGAGACTACCTGGTACATTAAATAATCCTAATATAGAGCCTTCGTTTTCACACTCTTATGAAGCAGGGTTTGATCTGGATTTTTACAACCGATTTGGAATAGAGTTCACTTGGTATACTCAAAAGAATGAAAACCAGATTATTAATCTGGATATTTCAGGAACCAGCGGATATGGAGGTGCTACAATTAATGCTGGCTTGATTGAAAATTCTGGAGTAGAACTAAGCATAAACGCTACACCAATTCAAACTCAAAACTTCTCTTGGGACGCCACATTTAACATCAATCGAAATCAGGGCGAAGTTGTAGAACTTTATCCGGGAATAGATGTTTACGGCTACTCATCTACAACATACTCAGGAGTTACAACCTATTTGAATTCATTTGAGGGTCAACCATTTGGAAGTATTGTTGGCCAAGCGTACCAACGGGATGAAAGCACAGGACAAATTCTGGTAGATGAAGATTTTATACCTCTTTATACAGATGCGACTCATGATTTCGGTAGTGCAGTTCCAGATGCAACTGGTGGACTTCAAAACTCATTCTACTATCGTAATTTCCAGTTAAGTGCCATGATTGACTTTCAGATAGGCGGACAGTTTTTCAGCAGAACACAATCTTTAGCTGATCGAACCGGACAATCTGAGAAAACCGCCGCTATTAATGATCGCGGAAATAATGTACGCGATCCTGTAAGTGAAGGTGGAGGCGTTAAAGTAACTGGTATTTCTGATGAAACTGGTGAAGAAGTTACAGGATACGCAGATGCCAAAACCTATTATGGTATATTAGGACAGCGTATTGCAGAGGAATACATCTACGACTCATCTTATATCAAGCTTCGGGAAGTAAGACTGGGTTATACCTTTGGTTCTGAAATATTAGAACAATTGCCAATTCAAAATCTAAATGTAGCATTTACCGCAAAAAATCCACTTATGATTTGGCAAGACGCTCCAAAAGGGTTAGATCCTTCCGAATTATCTTCCGGCAGTCAATCAATAAGCTGGTATGAATCCGGACAACTTAGCACTGTTCGTTCATTTGGAATCGATCTAAATCTCACATTTTAAAAGATAATATCATGAAAAAATTAACCTTATTATTCTTTACAATAGTATTGTTCATGAGTTGCGATTTAATCGAGTTTGATGATGATATCAATAACAATCCAAACTCACCCAGTGAAGCATCAGCTCCGCAACTTCTCGCAAATGCCATGCGCTACACATACGACACAAGCTCAAACACTTCTGGCCAATTCTTGGCTCAGTATATGTCTGAAACACAATATGTGGTAGCTTCTCTGTATCCTCAAGAGGGTACGAGTTTCTATGGTTGGTATCAAAACCCATTGATTAATGTTGAAACTGTTATTAATTCAGCTTCTGCAGATAATCAATTAGCTGTCGCCAAAATTCTTAAAGCTTACTTCTTTTGGCATGTAACCGATCGATGGGGAGATGTACCATACTCGGAAGCACTACAGGGAGGAGATAACTTTGCCCCTCCTTATGACACTCAGGAATCAATCTACAATAATTTATTTGATCTCCTGGAAGAAGGGGTAAGTCAAATTGATGAATCCACATCTCTAAGCAGTGATATCATATTTGGAGGAGACATGATAAAATGGAGAAAGTTTGGGAACTCATTAAAACTATTGATTGCTCTTCGCCTTTCAGAAGTAGATGAAACTATGGCTGAGGATGAATTTAATGATGCACTTTCCTCTCCAATCATCGATTCCATTGATGACAATTTCGCCTATCAACACCTAGATGACCAAAGCAACGAAAACTACTGGTATAATCAGGTTGAACGACAGTCGAGAGAGTGGTGGGCTCTTACCGAAACACTTGTCAATATTATGGAACCCGTTGATGATCCTAGGCTATCAGTCTATGGTGAACCCGCCAGGTCTGACGGGGAGTACCGTGGGTTGCCTATTGGCTCCGATCCTGCCAGTGAAAAAACTGAAGAGGTTTCACTGGTCGGTGGAGAAATACGAAGACAAGATGCAACAATCCATTTGGTAACTTACCCACAAATCCTGTTTGCAAGAGCAGAAGCCGCCGCAAGAGGATGGACAACTGAAGATGCCGAA
>Ga0081527_100413_pt1 | contig 22545 bp, 20 predicted proteins | sample HotLakmasection5_FD_70992 | JGI IMG/M metagenome (GOLD analysis project Ga0081527, IMG submission 70992) | Hypersaline microbial mat communities from Hot Lake, Washington, USA - Section #5 (SPADES assembly) (version 2) | ecosystem: Environmental > Aquatic > Non-marine Saline and Alkaline >... | reverse complement strand
AACCTTGCCCGCCCACCCTCCCCTGGTGGTGGCGGTGGCAAAGCCACCGCTTTTTTATACAGGTTTTTTAAAATTTATCTGTTTTGTTCATTTCTGAATAAAATTTCTTATTTATCGTTTATTTTTTTAGAACACTAAAATAGCGATTTCAATAAGTAATCTTAATAAGAAAACTAATTCTTTTAAGTGTAAATGAGTTCCGGGAAAATAGAAATATCCCTATAAAAAAACCCCATCCTGAGTAAAGACGGGATTTCTCTATATAAATTTTAGATAATTTAACCTAAGAACCTGTCATTGGTTGAGAATAAGTTATGACCCAAATATTCGTTCCATTGTGCTTCGGAGTATCCTTTTCCGGTAAACCTGGAAACCAGAGGACCGTTGCCTTCTCTAATATCTCTTCGAATGGCTGCTTTGGCTTCGTCAGTCAAGTTTACTTCAAAGTCATATTTTCTTTCATAGTTTGTGTGCTTAAATACCTGTTCATTAAGATTGTAATTTAAAACATCCTTGTCATCAATTTTTCCGTCCTTGTTGATATCAAATACGCCGGTTGTTTTTCCGTCATTCTTTTTGTCGTCCTGGTCAAGTGCACCTGCTGTCTGCGCCTGAAGACCTCTATCCCCTTCTTTCAGGTCAACATTGTTCATGATTCCGCCGTGTGTGCCGCCTACGGATATTGTTCTTCCTTTATATTCAATGTTTATAAATTCATAGTTGGTCTTGTTTTTTTCTGAGTTGTTAATTTTTATACCGGCTGCTTCCAGTTCATCAGCTACATCTTTATAATTACTTTCGTCAGCTATCTTTTTACCGTGTTTGTAGACATCAAATGATTTATCATTTCTGGCTACTATGTTTATGCCTGTTCCTTTAAATGTAATGTTTTCATCACCAATAACAGTTTTGATATCAGTACCTGCGATTTCTAAATTCTTTGCATCTTCGCTTTTTCCGTCTACGAAACGTGCATTTATGCTTACATCACTGTTATCTAAAATTTTGTATTCGCTGTTATGTTTCCCAATAAAATCAAATGCTCTTTTTCCGTTTAAGTCAAAGTGCGGATCCCCCCAGGACATTGCGTCAAGACCGGTATCTTTAGGGATTACAGAAATTTCTGTCTGGTTGAAATTACCAGGTACGCCTCCGGAAAACAGGTTATTCCATATACTTGTTGTGTTAAAACCCGAGTTGTTGCCGCCATAGGTTACATTCTGGTTAATTGCAGGCTGGAAATCATTTCCTAAAGCAGGCTGCCTTCCGCCCAGTCCTGTTAATAACAACAGTCCCAGTAATTGAAAAACTCCAGCAAACTGCTGATTACCAGGGCTATTATAATTCACCTGGTTAAATTGCTGGGAATTCCATGAATTCACATTGTTAAATCCAATCATTCTAATATCCTCCTCCGAATATTTCTCCGCCCGTTTGTTGCCTGCTTATTTAGTTTTTTAATAGATTTAATGACCCGAATAAAAACTGTAACTCTTTCAGTTACATAAACATATAAAATCTAATCTCCAAGTTTATAAAAACAATATTTTGAGTAAATATTCAGTAAATACCAACTTCTTTACATTTGTTAATGTTTGGAATTTATAAATACTATTCCTCATAAATAAGAGTGTTTATAACAAAAACTTAAAAAATAAAGAATAACGATACTGCAATCTTAAGATGTTGTGAAAACAGATGCTTAGCTTTTTTGTTAAGAAAGCTTAATATTTAAAACATAAAAAAAGCAATTTTTTTAGCACGGTTGTTTTTATATTAATACGAGGTAGAGGAAAGAGAAATTAAACATTTTTTTAGAGGAGAAAAGGGTATTTAGAAAGTTTTTCATTAAGAATAACATTTAAACCTTATTTTCAACATTTTAAACTTTAAAAAGACAAGTGATACTAGTTATTAAGCAAGTTTCATCTATTGTAAACGCTTAATAAGGGGAACTTAGTATCTATCAGGGGAAACCACTTTATTTGAATTTATCAATATTTATCAGTGAGAGAAAGAGGAAAGAGGAGAATTAGTTATGAGTATTTACACAGCAAACCCATTCGCAAGGTCAGCTTATCAGAATACAATGTATGCAAGAACAGCAGCTATGAGAAGAACGGCTTTTATGAGAAAAACAACCTTACCATCATTTATGCCATTCTCACACGTGATGCTCAAGCCTTTCGCAATGCCGAGTAACGACTGGAGAACAGGCCCTGCAGGCATGTCATTCGCAGGATTCGGTTTATCAAGTCCGGGTATGGGAGATTCATCCAACATCAATTTTAGAAGCACTACATTTAATTCCGGCGCTAATATTTTTGCGAACCCGTTCGCAAGCGCAACAAGTATAAACACACCTGATATAAACATTAAACACAGTAGTAGTACTACTCCTGCCAGCGGCATCAACTTTACAGGACTTACCAACTCTTCAACAGGTACAAGAATTGCGCAACTATCAGGCAGCAACCCGTTTGGAAATTACAACAGAACTTTAGTATCAGGCGATAATATCGAATCAGTAAAACAAACTACCAGAGCAGTTAACTCACCGTTCGGACGTGGTACCCAGACTAACACACGTGTTGAAGACGACGACTACATCTACAACATCAGGAAAACAAGCTGGGTAGCTTAATTAAACAGAAATTTAAAGGTTATTTATAAAATTTAATTTCTCCTCACGATAAATTCACACTTTGGTAAGGGTTCATCCCTTACCTTTTCATTTTGTCAGGAGAGGTATTCTTCGGATATTTGCAGCTGAAAATCCTGTGAATTATAGAAATACTTAATTCCATAAGGCAAAGTTGCTTTCTGTTCACTGTGTCCAGCCGGGAAGCCATATCCTACAGGGGTTTTTAGCTCTTCTGCCAGTTCCTGTATAATATCCAGAGCAGTTAATAGATTGGTTTCGCCGTTATCAGATTTCTGAACAGAAGAAAATTCCGCAAACAAAAGCCCGGAGATTTTTTCAAAAACACCTGCCAGCTTAAGCTGCATTATCATGCGGTCTATCTTATAAAGCGGTTCTCCCACGTCTTCTATAAAAAGAATCCTGCCTGATAAATCCGGCATGTATGGAGTACCGAGCATACCGCAGAGAATTGCGAGGTTGCCGCCTACCAGCTCTCCCTCGGTCTTACCGGGTTTTATGCAGTGATAGTCATACGGATTCGGATAATTATATGGAATTATAGCATTTCCTGTAAGGATTTGGAGAAAACTGTTTTCTGTATATTCATCTACCTTGTCTTTTCCGAAATCAGACGCAAAAAGCGGCCCGTGAAAGGTTATTAATCCGGTTTTATTAAGAAAACTGCTTAGTAATGCGGTTATGTCGCTGTAGCCGATAAAAATTTTTGGATTATTCCTGATTAAATCATAGTTTATGTTGTTTAAAATCCTGAAAGCGCCGTAACCGCCACGGGAACACATAATTGCCTTAACCCCGTCATCCCGGAAAAAATTTTCCAGGTCAGAAAGCCTGTCCGAATCTTGCCCGGCAAGATATGCTTTCATATCAAGGCAGTGCGGGGCGATTTTAACTTTATACCCCTGCATTTCAAAATATTTTACGGCATTATCAAACAATTTCTTTTCTTTAACAGCGCCTGATGGGGAAATTACACCGATGGTATCACCTTTATTAAGTTTTTGCGGTTTTATCTTCATATGATTAATATTTCCATTGCGATAAAGTTATTTTAATATAACATGTTGCTTGAACAAACAATTTCAGAAAGGGAATTTTTAGTGGGATCGTACACACCTTTATACAGAAAATACAGGCCCCAGAAATTTGATGAGCTGGTAGGCCAGGAATCTGTGAGCAGGGCTCTTTCAAATGCCATAAAGCTGGGCAGGGTTGCACATGCATATCTTTTTACCGGGCCGAGAGGAACAGGAAAAACATCTTCTGCTAGGATCTTTGCTAAATCCCTAAACTGTGTGGAAGGCCCTACGGTCAATCCCTGCGGAAAATGCCCCAACTGCATTGATATAGCAAATTCCAATTCTGTTGATGTTATAGAAATCGACGCAGCAAGCAACAGGAAGGTTGAGGATGCGAGAAACCTGCTGGAAAAAGTACAGTTTGTGCCTGTTTCAGGAAAATATAAAATCTACATTATAGACGAAGTCCACATGCTGACCCCGGAAGCATTCAATACACTTCTGAAAACACTTGAAGAACCACCGGAAAATCTGGTATTTATCCTGGCAACCACAGAAGCTCATAAGGTTTTAAACACAATCATTAGCCGTTGTCAGAGATTTGACTTCCTCAGGGTTTCCAATGAGCAAATAATACAGAATTTAAGGAAAATTTCCGACAAAGAAGGTATAAAAATTGAGGATAAAGCCCTTGCTGTAATCGCTAAAAAGGCTTATGGCGGTATGCGGGATGCAATTGGGCTGTTAGACCAATCCAGTGTACTTGCCAATCAGGGTAAGGAAATTACGGAAAACGATATAATCACATTATTGGGCAGTTTATCAGAAGATATTCTCTATGATCTTACAGGCAGTCTTGCACAAAAAGATGCATCAAGGTTAATTGAACTTATCAGCAAAGTTATCCAGAACAGCGAACCTGTAAATGTAATAAGAGAGCTGATAAATTATTTTAGAAATCTTTTAATCATAAAAACTACAGATAACACGGAAAAAATTAAACTGCTGATTAATTTTTCTGAAAGCATTTTATCGGACGTAAAAGCCCAGGCTGATGAGTTTGAGCTTAATGAAATTGTTCAAATAATAGAAAAACTCTCTGATTATGAAAAAACTATAAAAAACACTTCACAGCAGCATTTATGGCTGGAAGTTGCACTGATAAGTATATGCCACAGACAGGATATACAGGTTGTTAAAGACCTTGAAGCAAGAATAGAAAAGCTGGAGCAGGCGATTTACTCTGGCAATGTATCTGAGATTCAGTCAACTCCGGTTAAAATGGTATCCAAGCCCGAACCTGTTTCACCACCTATTGAAAAACCAACCCCCACTCCGGTTTCCAGAACGGAACCGCAGGCAGGAACACCTGCATCTAAGGAAGCATTTTCCCAGCCGGAGCTGAAAGAAGAGTCAATACAACCGGGAGTAAATCAAACTGTCGGCACTTCAAGTGTTTCTGACCCCTGGCAAAAGGTTTTAACTTCAATATCCAAAATAAATGCCCCGGCAGAAGCATTTTTCAAGATCTTTATGCCGGTAGAGCTTAGTTCAGAGAAAATTGTGATTACCTGCAAAAACGAAAAATGGATTGATAAGGCAAAAAAAGAAAAAATAGGCCTTCTGGAGCAGGGAGCCAAAGAAGTTTTCGGCACTTCCCCGCAGATTCTCATCCGTACACCGCTGCCTGAAGATGAAGAAGTAAAAAAAAATCCCGTTGAAATAGAAACCAAACCTCCAGCCCCAAATCCGGAACCGCCAAAACCTAAACAGGTTTCCCAGATAGCCATTGACACAGAGCCGATTCAGGAACTTGAAACGGAAGTTGTGGAAAACCTGGAAGAGATACACAAATCCTCTGTGCCCGCTGATATTTCAGAACAGGCAAAAATGGTTATAAACGTTTTTAACGGAAAAGTTATTGATTAAATAAGCTTGATCTGTTCACTACCAAGATTATAATTCGGTAATGAATCGTCTTTTTGATTTAATATGACTTTTTTACCCAGTTTAAGCATTGCTTCATCCTTTTGGTCTATTTTTTTAGTTATAAGTTCAGAAATTTCCTTAAAGTTCTTGATAATTTCTTCTGTATCTTCGACAATTTTCTGCATTTGCTCATCCCTGTTAATGGGAATGTTATCGAAATTCATAAATCTCTCCTTTGCTTGACTGCTATATTTAAATGAGTTAGTTTTCTTAAAATCGGGCATGAATGAGACTGCGTTCCCGCTTTAGTGGTTTTAATAAGTTTCCGTTAAATACTTTTACAAAATTTTAAAAAACCTTGCCCGCCCACCCGTCCCTGGAGGTGGCGGTGGCTTTGCCACCGCTTTTTTATACAGGTTTTTTAAAATTTATCTGTTTTGTTCATTTTTAAATAAAATTTCTTATTTATTGTTTATTTTTTTAGAACACTAATAACAATGGTTTTTAGTTTAATTTATTTTTAACTGCTTGTAATAGTAGTAATTGAGAAGTTTATTAATATATTCCTTATTATTTTTATCATACTTTTTTTGCTCAATTTTTGAAAATTCTTTTTCTATAATCTTTACCATAATCAATCCCCTTTCCTGAGCGTTTCTAATGATATTATCTACCATGTTTTGCATGCATACATCTTTCCCGGGTTCTAAACCCATGGGTTTAAAAAAGGAAATTAATTTAATTCAGGGGTTTATAATAATTAATTATTTTAGATTCTGATGAAAGGGGAAACTGTGATTAATATGAATACAGCAGGCAGAGTGCCGTCATTTAAAAGTTTATATGTACGAACAAAATACCCTGCAGAAAAAGAAGCTTTTAATAGTATGTTAAAGCCTCTACATCCAAAAATTCATGAAAAATTCGACATTAGAGAAATAGACCAGACTGACCCTGACAACCCCAACGAAATGTACGCAAAATGGGAAGGAGTTTTATACACAGCAAACCATAAAGATAAAGCAAGAAGAATAGCAAGAGAAGAAAATCTACAAGAAATAATAAACACAATAATCAATCCATATTTGGAAAGAAATGGTGGAGGAGTTTTAAAAAGTATGATTGTGGATCCGGAAACTATATATAATAATAATAGTAAACAAAAACAAAACGCATTTCTGATAAGAGCCAGAGCGCTTGATGCAATAGATCAGCTATAGGAATTTAATAATACTTACAGTTTTTTCATTAGAAGTTTATTTACCAGCTCAGGGTTGGCTTTTCCCCCGGATTCCTTCATAACCTGGCCCACAAAAAAACCGAAAAGCTTTGCCTTGCCTGACCTGTAAACCTGGACATTAACGGGGTTATTTGCTATAACCTTATCTATAATTGGCTCCAGCTCAGCAGGATCATTAATTTGTTTTAAGCCTTTTTTCTCAACGATCTCAGACGGGCTACCCTCGCCTTTTAGTAAAGAATCAAGCATTTCCTTAGCGATTTTTACGGAAATCACTTCATCATCAACCAGCTTAACCAGCTCCGCAAGGTCTTCCGGTTTTACAGTTGGTTCTTCCGGCGGTTTTTCCTTGAATTCCCGTGCTATTTCTGTAGAAACAAAAACAGCTATGCCTTTCGGATTATCATATATTGCAATAGTTTTTTCGTAGAGCTCAGCAAGGTTTGTATCCCTGGCTATGGTAAGGGCTTCTTCCTTATGGATACCGTGTTTTTCTGTATATTTTTCAAATCTTTGTCTTTCCAGAGAAGGAAGTTCGGAAATATCAAACTCCGCTTTTTCCCGAGATTTCTCTGCTGCTTTTTTTTCAGGCTTCTTTTCTGTCGGAGCTTCCTGTTTAACAGTCTTTGCCCAGGAATCCCGCAGTGTAACTATCCTGTTGAACACTATTTTGCCCTGTTCATTCTCTTTAGAATCATAGTAAAAATACCCCAGTCTCTCAAACTGAAAACGGCTTGCGGGTTCAAAATCCGCAACAGCAGGTTCAACATAAGCTTCCGGTATAATTTTAAGGGATTCCTCGTTAAATCCTTCTTCTATTGTTTCCGGGAATTCCACGTTGAAAAGCCGGTCATACAAGCGTACTTCGACCTGCCTGGCGTGTTTTGCCGATACCCAGTGTATGGTTCCTTTAACTTTTTTTCCGGAAGTGCCTTCCCCGCTTTTGGTTGCAGGATCATATGTGCAGCGAAGTTCGGTTATATTGCCTTTATCGTCTTTAATTACCTTTTCGCATTTTATTATATATGCGTGCCGCAGCCTTACTTCTCCGCCCGGATAAAGTCTGTAATAGCCTTCCGGCGGGTTTTCCATGAAGTCATCCTGTTCTATGTATATTTCCCTGGAGAACGGGATGTCCCTTGATCCCTCAAGAGGTACATCATGGGGGTAATAGGATGCGTTAAAAATTTCCTCTTTGTCTATCGGATAATTCTCTATTACTACTTTTATAGGGTTTAATACTGCTAAAGCCCTTGGCGCTTTTTTATTAAGGTCATCTCTGATATGATATTCAAACTGTGCCATATCAACAACGCTGTTAGCTTTGGCAATACCAACACTGGCGCTGAAATTTTTTAGAGCTTCCGGGGTAATGCCTCGCCTTCTCAAGCCGGATATCGTAGGCATTCTGGGGTCATCCCAGCCGCTGACGTATTTTTTCTCGACCAGATCCAGCAGTTTCCTTTTGCTCACAACGTTATAGTTGACATTCAGTCGTGCGAACTCATATTGATGTGGCCTTGGCTCTTTAATATCGCATTCATCGAGAATCCAGTCGTATAATTCCCGGTTGTTTTCAAACTCAAGTGTACATATAGAATGGGTTATCCCTTCTATATAGTCAGACAAGCCGTGAGTAAAATCATACAGCGGGTAAATACACCATTTATTACCCTGTCTGTAATGCTCAACGTGTCTTATCCTGTATAAAAGCGGGTCACGCATTTTCATATTAGGACTGGACATATCTATCTTCGCTCTGAGAACGTGTTCTCCGTCCTTAAACTCTCCTGCACGCATTCTGCGGAATAAATCCAGATTTTCCTCAACAGAACGGTCTCTATAGGGGCTGTGTTGTCCGGGCTGCATTACTGTGCCCCTGTATTCACGTATTTTCTCTTCTGAGAGACTGCATACATATGCCTTACCCTTTTTTATAAGGTATTCCGCATAGTCATAGAGCTTATCAAAATAGTCTGATGCAAAGAAAAGGTTGTCGCCCCAGTCGAATCCGAGCCATTTAACATCTGTTTTTATTGACTCCACATACTCGTAGTTTTCCTTTGCGGGGTCGGAATCGTCCATTCTGAGGTGGCATCGACCGCCGGGATAGTCGTTTGCTATACCAAAATTAATACATATAGACTTTGCGTGTCCAATATGCAGGTAGCCATTGGGTTCTGGAGGAAATCTTGTTACAACGCTTTTATATTTGCCGTTTTTCAGGTCTTCATCGATTATTTGCCTTAAAAAGTCTTTTCCCTTGCTATCAGAAGCTTTTGCTTCGCTCATATATGTTTAATACCTTTTAAATCAAAATATTCCACTAAATAGTTTAGCATTTTGCGTAATTTAGAGCAATTACTAAAATATACTAACCATTGACATCCGGTATACTTTTTATCGACAAAAGTTGATAAAAATTTGACAAAACATATAAAAAAATTGACATTAGTTGACAAAAGTTGATTTTACCCTGAGATGAGTTATGTAAATTAGAAAGTATAGGGATGTAAGTATATGTAAAATCCGGTAAACTCTTATAAATACTAAGTATTTGGGAGTGGAACATATTATGAGTGCGGAAGAAACATTGTTTTACCTGATACTTGCTGCTATTGGTGTTGTGATTTTCCTTATAGTCTATCTTTTGATCCCAAAACCCAGGGAAAAGACTTAATATTAAGCAAATACAGCTATTTATGCACAGTGTAAATAATAGATTAATTTTTGTAACAAATATATAACTTTTTTTGTCAATTTCGTCATTTTTTATTTTCCTGAATTTTATATAGAAAAGAAAGGTAAGTAATTAGTAGAATGAGGAAAGTATTATGGTACTTACAATAACACCAGGAGTAGTCAATAGGAATTATAGCCGGAACAACAACTCAAAACACGTAACCCCGGGTCAAAACTCAAACAGTCAAAGAACAAACAAGCAGGAACTGGGATTTAAAGGTATGTTTGATTTTCTAAAACTAAAACCGCCAACAGATCAGGAAGTAAACGGTTTTATTGATGAACTGATAAAATCCAAAGATTCAGATAAAGCTAATGAATCATATGATTTTATTGCAAATATATACGTATCAAAAAACAGAATGAATGGGCATTATAAACCTGAACACATAAAAAGACTTCAAGAGGCTAGAAAGCAACATGATGAAGCCAAAAAGTCTGAAAACAACGTCACAAAGACAATTGATTTTATTATAGAAGAAAACGAACATTTATTAAAAAATTAAAATCAATATAACTAAAAAATCCCTCTATAAGTAGAGGGATTTTTTTAGTCAAATAGTTTATCAATCTGTTTATTTACAGCTTTGGACAATATTACAGCACCTGTTGAGCCTATTGCCATACCTGCCAGTGCGGCAACAGCACCGGCTGCCGGGAACATCATTACCGCAGCGCCGCCTACAAGAGAAATTCCGCCCTGAACCATTCCGACAAATGCTGCTGATTTACATAGCTGTTTGGTAAAGGAACCGGCTTTGTCTATAAAGCTTCCTTCTACCATCGCAGATTTTACGAGGGCCGGCACTTCCATTGCAGCAGCAAGAGCAAGTCCTAATATAGGAGTTCTGAGCAGAGCTCTTCCGCCCAATCTCTGCGCCCAGTTACCGCCAAACTTGAGGGCCGCAATTTCTCTCCCCCCAACTATTCTTTTCATAAAATCTATTTGTTTAATATTAAAAATTCTTCGTGTAAATTCACCAAACCTGGTATCATAAAGAGTCCTATCAAGATTTTGAAGCCAGGGGTGTTTATTAAGATCAATAAGGTGCTCAACCAAAGTTCCTTTAAAAAGCGCAAGTCCGTGCTGATAACTGTTTCTTACCGCATTACCCTGCAGTGCGGATAAATGCCCGCCTGATCTGTATATATTTCCAATATCCTTGGCGGCAAACATAACCTCCCTACCGTCTCCCGGCAAGCTTGCCGCTGTAACTCCAAGCATCATTCCAGCCCTTGCCAGGTGGTCTTCTTCTATGTCCTTAGGAAGAGAGTTTAACCTTCTGAAGGTAGGAATTACACTAAGGCCAAACAGGGCATTTTCTGTATGTCTTAATGCCCTGCTGTTTTCATCAAGGTTGTCAATCCTTGCTGTTAAGTTGTTCCATCCGTTTCGGATTATACTGAATAAATCGGAACCTCTTTCAGTACCCTGCTCAACAATATTTCTGACAGTATTAACATCTCTGCTTATTATATCTATATCTGTATTTTCGGGAATAAATACAGGTCTTTGCGCAGTAACAGCTCTTCTTTGCCTGTCTTGCTGCGCATTTATGCCATAACCTGGATAAAGTGCCGGTATATTTAAGACCATCTGACTTCCCGAAACTTAACTAATTTAACCAAAACTAACCAATATAACCATACAAAAATTAAACCTTCCAATAATATAAAAACATTTGGAAACTAATTTTTGCTTAATTTACTGAATTGGTTACAAAAGGTTAACAAATTGTTCATACAAAAAATTGAAGACTAGCAAATTGGGGATTTAAATATCGCCCCGGTATCCCATATTTTTTTGCCCTTGTTTTTACTTTAATTTTTATAAACTGCAATACACAGCTATTTGGAAAACTGTCGAGGTGACCGCAGCAGACACAGGGTAAAATATCCCTCTATCCGCTATCAATATTAAATTATCTGTATAAAAACAGAGGCAGTTAGGTTTAGAGATCATAAAATTGGAGATGTACCAGATGAGAGAACCTCTTGTTTCCGTAATAATACCCGTCCATAATAAAGGGTTTTTTCTTAAAGATACTCTTGATTCAGTCCTGGGACAGACTTTTCAGAATTTTGAAATTGTTATTGTGGACAGTGAGCTGAGCAATAATGCAAAACAAATTGTTGATACTTTTGAGGATAAGCGAATTAAATATTTCTATAAAGAAAAAGCCGGTATAAACGCTGCAAGAAACCTGGGTATAAAAAATTCCCGGGGCAAGTATATTGCTATGCTTGAAGCTGATGATGTATGGAGTCCGGAAAAACTACAAAAACAGGTAGATATTTTAAATCAAAATCCCCAGGTGGGCCTTGTTTATTGTGCAACAGAATTTATCAATGAGAACAAGGAGACTACAGGGCGAAACAGGTCTGTGTGCTGTAGGGGTTTTGTTTTTAACCGTATAATTATGAATAATTTTTTGCATAATGGATCGGTGGCTCTTTTTAGAAGGGATTGCCTGGACAAAACCGGCTGGTTTGATGAAACCGTAAACAAAATGACCGACTGGGATTTTTATATAAGGCTCTCCATTAATTATAAATTCTGGGGACTGGGGGAATATCTTGTAAAGAGCAGGGTTTATTCCGATTTTGAAGATAATGATTTTGAATTCTTTGAGACCTGCGGGTTTAAGATATTAAACAGGATTTTTCAAAGAGATGACATAGAAATCAGGCATTTAAAACACATAAACTCTGCGTATGCAATGAGATACAGGTATATAGGGAAAAAATATTATGAAAATAACTGTCTTGAGCGCTCCAAAGGGTATTTCCAAGAAGCAATAAAAAGGGACTTTTGGACCTGTTTCAGGAGCGACGTTCTTCCTTATTACCTGCTTTCCTGCCTGCCCGTAAAGAAAAGGGAAATGTTAAAAAAAAATAGTAAATAGTGCTGAATATCTATAAACCGAGGACTTTACATTATGATAAAACCACTGATAAGCGTCTGTTTGACCAATTTCAACGGTGAAAAATATTTAAATAAAACTATTGAAAGTGTGCTTAACCAGACATACGAAAATTTTGAGTTAATCATAATGGATAATGCTTCTACTGATTCCTCAGCAGATATAGTTCGGCAGTATAATGATTCCAGAATAAAATTTTTTCAAAATGACCGGAGTACATCGGTTTCCAAAAACACTAACAAGACAGTTCTGCTCTCCAGGGGGGAATTGATTACAATCCTGCATTCAGAAGACCTGTATGCCCCGAATTTCCTTGAAGAACTGGTGCGCACATACGAAAAATACCCTACTAAAAAGGTATTTATAACAGGCGTTTATTTTTATTATTCTGATGTAAACAAGCTCAAGGCCTGGCTGCCTTTTAAAATAGGCGGACTTAAAACAAAGCAGGAAGTACTTTCCAGCTTAATAAGGGGGAACACAGTCGGAAACGGTATCAATGTTGCTTATCATCGAAGCTGTATTTCAGGAGCAGGAGTATTTTCTGAAAAATATAAATTCGCAGGTGTCTATGAATACCTGATAAGGCTTGCTGAATTATACGATTTTGTATACATCCCAAAGATTTTGACATATTATAGAGTTCATACAATTGACTTTCCCGATAAAATCAACAAAAACCTTCCCGTAATGCTGGAAGGATATGAAATTTTTAATAATAAACTGTTGAATAACACTTTGATAAATAAAAATTCTTTGCACGAGGCAAATTTTATTCATGCCTGCCAGGAAATACAGAAAGCTTTTTATACAGGAGTTAAATATGATTCCGGGCTGTATACAAGGAAAAGTCTTGCCCTTTTAAAGAAAAAATTTCCGTCTCAGCGTTACAATCTTTACTGGTATTTTGTCTATGGTTCAAGTGTTTTTATTGATGTTCCATTTAAGTTTATGAAAAATATTTTTGTGTTTCTTATCGGAAGCGTTTTATATCCTTATGAAAAAACATGTGAATATAAACAAAAAATACTGATGATTAAGATTCAGCCTCCAAAGCCGATACAAAAAACTTCGTGCAGGTGTTCCTGTGGTTGCTCGGGTTCAAAAACCTGTGGTTAAGAGTATTATCAGAAGTTCTTTAAAACAGAAAATAGCTTTGTTTATAATTTAGCCGTTTTTAAAAGTGCTTTTTTCAATTCCCAGCTGCTGTAGAATATATGCACGTGCCTGACAGGGAATAATATTCTTACAAGAACCCCATACAGGCATAAATTCTTTTTCCCTGGAGTTTTCCTTGAAATTTCGGTAAAGGCAGTAACCTCTTTCCCCGTCAGTATGTGCTGCAGAAGATTCTGTCATATAAAAATACCCGCAGTTTGAGCATACTTTAAGAGAAAACCCATGTTTCCTGAGTTTGTCTATAATTTCTTCTACAGCATAACTTACCCTTGTATGTTTAGAGGAATTCAGCTTTTTATCACGGAACATGAAAGTTGCTTTTGCGTTTTCATCAGTTTTGGTTATTTCTATCTGACAGGGGAATTCTTTTTTGCCGTCAGTTATTGTAGCTTCCGCAGTGCTTTTTTCAAAATTAATTATACCGGGGTTATATGCGATTTTTTGTTTTTTGTCTTTTGAAGGAGATATAAAACCTACCAGAAGTGATCTCAAATAAATTACAGGGGCTAAAAAGAACATTAGTAGAGAATGATAATAATCCCTGTAATTACCCCGTAGGGTAACAAGTGCATAAAAGTCAGATACGAATTTTAAAACCAGCAATCCCGTTACAATGCTCGCACCTATGATGTGAGAAAAATAAGTATTGGGATAAAGAAGAGAAATGCCGATTAACACTATACTCCAGAAAGCAAAAATTGTTCCTGAGGGATAAAGCATAGATAGAATAAATTCTTTAACTGAAAGTTTGCTTTTGGTAAATAATATGCTGAAATTGTTTATAAATGCTCTTATTGCTGCATATCGTTTTTGGTAGTCATTTATGGCAATTGATTTTAATGTTTCTATCTGGTTTTTAAAAACTGTAATTTCATTGGAATAAGCTACCGGAATATTAAAATATTTCAATTTAATCGAGTATTCAAACTCCTCAAACCCGTTATCAATAGTTTCAAATTCTATTTTTTCCAGAACATCCTGTTTTATCAGCAAAACATCCGCATCAATTACATTGCCCAGTGAAGTATAAAACCTGCCATGTTTTATTACCTTGTTATTTAGCTTATTCCTGATATTTACTATCCTGTTAAGTAAAAAATTTTTTCTTTTTACGGTTTCACCCGCAATCACAGATTCTTCCTTCAGGTTAATATTGGCTTTTTCCAGAAAATCGCCTTTTATTTTGCATTCTGCATCAAGGAATATAAAAGCGTTAGTGTTCTCAAACGCCCGGATTCTTTCCAGCAACCAGGCGTAGGCCTTAAATTTTCCTATAGGTTTTATATCTGTGTTAATCCTCCAGAGTTTTGTTCCCCCAAGGATTTCAAGCAATTTGATATTTTCGTTGTCACAGTTATCCAGGATTACATTTATGGAATATTTTTCCTGATCATAATTTTGAGCGGCAAAAGATTCCACCAGTGATTTAACTTTTTGGGAATTATTATGGGAATAGATAATTACAGTAAATTTTCTGTAATATCCGGGTTCATAATCCCGTTTTTCCACGTCAATAAATTTTCCCCTGGAAGAATTAAAAATAATAATATATCTGTATAAAGTAAAGTATGCCAGATATATAAACAGTGTCCAGGCTATCAGGTCGATAATTATCATTAAATAATCCTACTTTGCAGGTTAGGTAAAATATAAGTATATTTTAAGTTAAATAACATTGTTATAAAACAACTATAATATTAAACGAAATATAGACAATGTTTCAAGATATAAGCAATTTAGATTAATTATTATTAGTGTTATTAAGATCGGTATTAGTATTCTAAAAAAATAAACAATAAATAAGAAATTTTATTCAGAAATGAACAAAACGGATAAATTTTAAAAACCTGTAAAAAAAGCGGTGGCAAAGCCGCCGCCACCTCCAGGGAAGGTGGGCGGGCAAGGTTTTTTAAAATTTTGCGAAAGTATTTAACGGAAACTTATTAAAAACACTAATAATAAAAATTAAATAGCAAAAATCCGGCTTTTATATACCGGATTTTTGTATATTCATTAACGCCGGACAAAGTTTAAAGCTTGCCAGCTGATTTTTTAGCCATCTAAAATTAATTATTTCCGGAAAGGTCAAGTATTTTGTTCTTCCATACACCAAGATAATTATATTCCCTGGGTGATAACTGTACCCCTGTATCAGTCAGCAATTTTCTTATTTCCTCAGAAATGGTTTCTCTGTCCTTATCTTCAAAATTAAAATTTTTATCAAACATGTAATTTGTACTCCCTGACGCTTGGCTTTCTTATTAACTTCATCGTTTTATTTCTTCAAAAGTTTAGGTATTATTTGATAAATAATTTAAACTGAAACATTTTTTTACAAAGACGAATTCTTAAATTAAAATAGGTAAATAACAAAATTCTGGCTTATTATGATAATCACAGCAGGCAAATATAAGGGAAGAAAACTAAAAACCCCAAAAACATATGACGTAAGACCTACTTCTTCTAAAGTGAGAGAAAGTATTTTTAATATGGTTCAACTTACAGAAGCCGGTACTATCTTTTACGAAGGAGAAACCATGTTCCTTGATCTTTTTGCAGGGAGCGGTGTTATGGGACTTGAAGCACTGAGTAGAGGTGCAAAAAAGGTTGTATTTGTGGAAAAAAACCCTGAAGCTGTAAAAATTCTCCAGCTGAATATATCGGTTATTAGTGACAAAGATAATATAAAACTTATCAGGGAAAATTCCCTGAAGATACTTGCTAAATTCAGGGAAAACGAATTCAATTTTATATTCGCAGACCCGCCTTATGAAGCCGGTCTGTATGAACCGGTTTTAAAAACAATTGCGGAAAATAGTATCCTGGCTAAAAACGGTTTTATTGTGCTGGAACATGCCAGGGAAGCTCAGATAACAGATTTATCGTCCCGGTATAATTTTAACGTTTTTAAAACCAAAATATACGGAGATACCGGAATAACAATTATTATCCCGGCTTAAAAGACCTGCTCGCCTGTTTCTTTCTCATCACTATAAATAATGTTAGTAACCTTGATAAGGTGCCAGCCAAACTCGGTTTTTACCGGCCTGGAAATCGTGCCTTCCGGCAATGAAAATACTGCATTTTCAAATTCTTTTACCATTTGTCCTTTTTTAATACAGCCGAGGTCTCCGCCAAACTTGCCTGAAGGACAAAGTGAATTTTTTTGTGCCAGTTTTTCAAATTCTTCTCCCTGTATAATTTCGTTTCTTATTTTTTCCGCTGCTTCAAGACTTTTTACCAGTATATGTTTTGCTTCAACTTTTACAACAACCCTTTCCTGCTGTTCATTTTGCATTTGTTCAGCTTTAATCCGGTTTTCTGCATTCACATAATGATAATCTGAATAATATACATACGACCATATAGCAACTGTGAATGCTATTGTAATTGTGAATAAGGGTGCATACCTTTCCATATTAATCCTCCAATCCCCGTTAAAAAATTATCTTTCCACCGGGTTAAAAATGGTGAAATATTTATCCAAATTATTAATTTTTAGAAGGCTTAATTCTTCCCGCTTCTGGTTACGCCTGATTAGGCAGTTAATTTTTTATAAATTAGCTAAGTTGAGGATGTATGGGAAGATCTATGGAGTATAATTCTATTAGTGTATAAATAGAGTATTATTTTAATATTTTTAATAAAGTTGAGTTAATTTGTAATTTTTAGAATTATACAAATTTTATATAAAAATTTAAAAAAAATTAAATTTAGCGAACTTTTATAAATATAGAAATAAAATAAAAACTTAAAGAATAATCTTTCAAAAGGTTATCCTATTGATCAAAAACAAACTAAATGCTTTAGCAACGGAGGTAGGTTATCTTGAAAATATTATTAGTATATCCGCAATATCCTGAAACTTTCTGGAGTTTCAAGCATTCTTTAAGTTTCATACGAAAAAAGGCTCTTATGCCTCCTCTGGGGCTTTTAACCATAGCATCCATGCTTCCGGAAGATTTTGAAACCAAACTTATTGACCTTAATATAGAAAACCTTGATGAAAAAGATATTAAGTGGGCTGATTATGTTTTTATCAGCGCAATGATTACACAGAAAGAATCTGTCCATAATATAGTGAAGAAATGCCGGGAACTAAATGTAAAAACTGTTGCAGGCGGGCCGCTTTTCAGTAATTTACATACAGAATATCCTGATATTGATCATTTTGTGCTGGATGAGGCAGAAATTACCCTTCCCATTTTTCTGAAAGACCTGGAAAACAATAATCTTCAAAGATATTACACATCAGATGAAAAGCCTGATATAAGGAATACTCCTGTACCGAAATGGGAACTGGTTAACAAAAAAGCCTATGTACGCATGCCTGTGCAATATTCCCGAGGTTGTCCCTATGACTGCGAATTTTGCGATGTAGTCCGGCTCAACGGAAAGATTCCCAGGACAAAAACTGCTGCACAGATCGTTAAAGAGTTGGATGAGCTTTACAATTCCGGGTGGAAAGGCCCTGTTTTTTTTGTAGATGATAACTTTATCGGCAATAAAAAAGAAACAAAAATAGTTTTAAAGGCGCTCATAGACTGGAAAAAACATACAAAAAACAAGTTATCCTTTATGACGGAAGCTTCTTTGAACGTTGCTGATGATGAAGAACTGATGGCTCTTTTAAGGGATGCAGGTTTTAACAGCTTATTTATAGGACTGGAAACTCCATCAGAGGAAAGTCTTTCTGAATGCGGAAAAATTCAGAACAGAAACCGTAATGTTGTTGATTCTGTACTTACCCTGTACAGAAACGGGTTTGAAGTATCAGCCGGATTTATTGTCGGTTTTGATAACGATGATGTGAGTATTTTCAAAAGGCAGATTGAATTTATTCAGAAAACCGGTGTTGTTATAGCGATGATTGGCCTTTTACAGGCACTCCCCGGCACGAGATTATATGAAAGGTTAAGGCGTGAAAACAGGCTCTTAACTGATAGTACAGGTAATAACACTGATTTTTCAATTAATTACATACCCAAGATTGATACGGATACACTTATTTCCGGCTATAAACAGATAGTAAACACTGTATACTCCAAGAAAGAATACTACGAGCGTGTGCTTACATTTATAAAGAACTACAATCACCAGGTAGATGAATATTTCCACTGGGGTGCACTGTTTGCCATAGTCAAATCTATATTTTATATGGGAATACTTGATAAAAGCAGATTGTATTACTGGAAAATTTTTTTCATAAGCCTCGCAAAACACCCTCAGGCTTTTACAAAGTTTATAGCTATGTCTATATATTATGCCCACTTTAAAAAAGTTTTTATTAATTACGCAAAATAAGCATATTTCGTTTAGTTAACCTGAATTGCCAATTATACTAAAACGAGTTTATTTTTAAGAAAATCCGGCTTTGCCGGTTTTTCTTAAAAAACGCTCCTAACAAGACATACCGCTCATACATTTTTTTATTCATTTCTTAATTACTTTTTCGGAGCGGTATAGCTGAAAAACTTAAGTGAGTAACAAAAGTTGTCGAGAGGCTGCGCTGCTCGACCACCTTATAGGCAGACAGGGTGGGCGATTTGAGGAATTTTCCAAAAGGCAGTTAGTAATTCAGGTTAATTAAATTTGTAAACTTTTTTGATGGGTTTTTTAACATCCCAGTTACATTTTAACCCACCGGGGAAAATTACCAGGTCACCCGGCTTTATGTAAACAGTTTCTTCGGGAGTTTCTACAATGACCTCTCCTTCAAAGATATAGCAAATCTCTTCTTCCGGGTATTCCCAGTCAAACTTTGATACATCACATGTCCATGTTCCCCAGGAATCTATTCCTAATTCATTTAGTTCTGTTTCTGCCGGTTGTTTAATAATAATTTTTGCCATGCCATATATTTCCTTCTCTTAAAATTATTTTTTCTGTTTTGATTTTTTCTTTATCTGTTGCCGGGTTTTTGTGTATAACTCCTGGATCAGATCTTTTATCTCTTCTTCAGTTATTTCAGGATTTCTGTCAGGATAAAGCTTATAAAGTTTGTAATATATATTTAATTTATCATAAGCTTCATTGTATTTCCCCATTTCATCCATAGCAAGCGCATAATGAAGATATGCGGGCTTATATGCCGGAAAATATTCCATAACTTCTCTGTATAAAGATAAAGCTTTATTATATTTTTTTTCCTGCCATAAACTTATAGCTGCATTCACTTTTTCATCGACAACACCAAGTTTGGTTTTTATCCTGCTTTCCACCGGTTCTATTTCTTCGGTCTGATAATAAGTTTTCTTTAGCTCATCAATCACAATCAGGGCTTCATAGTAATTATGGTCATAGCACAGCTGTTTCAGGATTTTAAATTTTTCATAATTGGATAATTTCATATTTAAGAGTCTATAAAGTTTGTTGTGGCATTCTTCATAATTACCCAGAAGATATTCTGCCCTGACTTCATTTAACAGGTCATAAAATTCAAAAGTTTCACTGATTGATAGCTGTATAAGCTGCTGCCTTACTTTTTCGGGGATTTTCGGCTCATTTATCATCTGAAACTTGAGAAAAGATATTTTGTTTCTTTTAGAAGGTTCGGCCTTTATAATATAGATAGCATCATCAACGAAGTTTTTTGCTGTGGGGAAACCTTCTTTCCACCTGGAATAATATAATTCTGCCAGTCCGGCAGCAGCGTTTGCACTTTGAGGATTTCTTTCCAGCAGGCTTATATACAAATCTCTTGCCCTGGTGTATTCATCAAGCATGAGGTAATAATCCGCTTTCATCAGCAGGTTTAAATCCCTGTCAACATTGGCAAAAAGATCTTTTGAAGTTGTTTCTTCCGCAACTTTTTCTTTATAAGTCGTCTTGATTAAGGCATCAAGATGTTTCTGGGCTGCAAGCATATCAGGCTTTAACCTTAAAGTTTGAAGATACATTTGCTGGGCTTCTTTTATATTGCCTTTCTGCTCGGCAATCCTGCCTACCAGGTAGTAGGCCCGATAATTTTTGTTTCTGCCTGATTCAATAGCCTTTTCTATATATTTTTTTGCCTTATCATAATCTTTTATTTTGTAGTAATACTGTCCTATTTCGTAAAAAGCCTCCGGTTCGCTGAAAGCCAGTTCTTTAGCCTTCAGGATTTCGTCTTTGGCACGTTGTTTTTGCCTGTTTGCATAATAAGCTTCCGCAAGTGCTATATGAGGAAAGGGACTCTCTGGCGCATACTGGGAAGCCATGAAAAAGTGGTCAAAACTTGTTGTCATAAATTCCTGCAACTTGTCCGCTCCGTTTAAAGTATTTTTTTCATTAACAGAAAACTTTGCCTTGTCAAAATAAATATATCCAAGTTCAAGATAAGCATTGCTGTTTTTATAGTCCAAAAGAAGCGCTTTCTTTGCCATTCTTTCCGCTTCATCAAACTGGTATGTTTTTCTTAGCAGTTCAGCAGATAGAATATAAATTCTTGGGTCATCAGGGTTTTGATCAAGTAATTTATTTAATTCAAGCATTGCTTCTGTATATTGTTCGTTTTCAATATATCCCTCAACAGCCTTAACAAGACTGTCCATATCTTCTGTAATACCCTTCCTCACGTGGCGAAATTTACTATATAATTCAGATTCCTTAAAACTTTCAATCCCCGCTGCCTTTGCAGGGCAACCACCTGTCACAAATCCGCAGATAAAAGCAGCTAAAATTAAAATAAAAATTTTTTCTGATCTATTCATATATTTCACAAATTATAAATCACATATTTTAATTATATATTTTACTTACAACTTTATCCAAGACAATTTTTTAGTTAAGTCAATAAATAGCTCTAAACACTGTATTATATATCTTATTTCGGTTTGTAAATATTGAAAATCAGAACTAGCAATTATTCGAAATTATATATTTTATAGATAATAGATATATTTAATTTACATAAATAAAACATAATTTATAGATAAGATTAAATATACAAAATAAAACATAGCACTTTTAAAAAATATAAAAATATTACAAGAAACTATTAAATAAAAGTATTTAATAGAAAACTAGATGCGTCAGCAATATCAATATTATATGATATGGAGGTTTTATAATGCTCGGAAATAAATCCTATTTTGATAATCCTTTTGTTGGAAATATACTCGGTCAGTATGGCTTCGATAGTAAATCTGCTTCACCGCCCGGTAATATTATTGGTGGAGGTGGTATGTTCCCTGCAATAAGACAGCCACCTGTTCCTCAAGTACCTGTTGAAGTACCTTCTAAGGCAACACCACAACCACAAAAGCCAAGCAACGGGATTTCAAGAGTATTTTCTAATCTTTCCCCACATACGCTTTTAAGTTTAATTTTAATTTTATTATTAAAAAAGCAAAAACAGAAGAATACACAAGAACAGTCTCAACAAGAACCTGCTGTAAAAATTGTTAAATATGAATCTAAATCACAAACAGAAAACATAAACTGGTTAAATATTAAATAAGAATTATATTATTTAAGGTTAATGATCAGTAAATCTAAATAAGAATATCCAATATCTCTCCAATATAAAAGTTAAACCATTTTATCCAAAACAGTTTTCAGCAAAGGGTCTACCTGAAAATATACCTCTATCAAGACTCAAACCTCTATCTTGTCCTGTGAATTTATTATTTTTATCTTCAATCAAGTGCGGCCTGACCGCACTTGATCTTTGTTTAACTGAAGCAAAAAATTTATCATGTATTTTAGTGGTCTTAATAAGTTTCCGTTAAATACTTTCGTAAAATTTTAAAAAACCTTGCCCGCCCACCTGCTTCCCTGGAGGTGGCGGCGGCAAAGCCACCGCTTTTTTTTACAGGTTTTTAAAATTTATCCGTTTTGTTCATTTCCGAATAAAATTTCTTATTTATT